>Ga0209480_10001544_pt1 | contig 16743 bp, 22 predicted proteins | sample JI61114C2DNA_FD_187501 | JGI IMG/M metagenome (GOLD analysis project Ga0209480, IMG submission 187501) | Wastewater effluent complex algal communities from Wisconsin, to seasonally profile nutrient transformation and Carbon sequestration -... | ecosystem: Engineered > WWTP > Effluent > Algae... | reverse complement strand
GATCCGTTTGACCGCCAGTTCCTTGAACTCGGTCGTGTATGCCTGTTTCGGTATCTTCATTTCATGCCTTCCAAAAGTGACTCAATTTTAGGTCACCCTTGGCAGACTAAATTTCGGGGGAAGCTCACACACCGTAGCTGTGCGATTTCCAGAACCAGACCATTCGCACGTTTGGCTAGTCGGCGCTGATGCTCACCTTCAATGGCGCAAACTAATTGAGCAAGCCATAGGTGCTTGTGAGTTGCAGTTATTGGATGGCGCTTCATATCTTCCGGTAAGCAGCCGACTAGCCGCGTCTTCTGGAGCGCCAGAGAGTGCCGAGCCGCCATGGAAAACTGAAGCCGTAATGTTGGGTAATAAATACATCAAGGCTTGGCGGGATGAAGGCTATGAACCCACGGGGGCCGATGCCGCACTCTACATTGAGGGCGAATTTTCCACACTCGGTATTTATGGCAAGCACAAAGAGGTGCTTGATGCCGCATACATTTATCGTCACGCATTAACAGGGATAACCGGCAACAAGCCCGGCCATAAATCCAAAAAACCAAAAATACCGGAGGGAAAACGAGGTCACTTGCCAGAGTTCAAATAAGCATTGCCTGTTTAAAATAGCACTGCCCAACTGAAGCCCCTTGCTAGACAAGGGGTTTCGCGCTTTTGGCAACAGCATTTCAAGCAAAATTTTGCCGCAAAACACTGGCTCCATTCCCGAACAACGCGGGAATTCAAGAAACAACTTGAATCTAACTGGAGCCAATAATGAACAAATCACTTCGCCCGAAACACGCCGCTGAATTTCTCGGCATTGGTCGCGCAACTCTATGGCGCTGGAGCAAAGAGCGTGCAGACTTCCCGAAACCTCGCCACCTGAGTAGCCGCTGTACCGTTTTCGACATGGACGCGCTGGCAGCTTGGCGCGATGCTCAACCGTGCGGAAATGGGGTGGCAGCATGAACGCCGCCCAATACTGCAACGGCTGCCCGGCTGTGCCTGAGTTGTTTTCGTTTGAGCCGGTAACGATTACGACAGAGCATGAAAACGCCATCGTGAGCGCCGATGTTGAATTGTGCCCAAAGTGCGCTGCCGAGGCCCGCGCATTTCCATCAATCGCCGCCCGAATCATCCGTGATGTATTGGCGACGCCAGCCAAATCGACCGCACAAATTGCCATTGAAAACGCCGATGAAAATATCGGTGTAGCAATCATGCATTTGTACCAATCCGATTCAATATCCGAATGCCGCGAACTGCTCGCGTATTACCTGACGCTGATTTTTGGCGACGAGCACGAAGCCGCTGCCGAGGTTGTAGCGCAACACCTGACGACCAGAATATTGCGCGGTATGGAAATTGAGTGTGTGGGCAGTGCGCCGGGCTTGGCAATTGGCGCAGCGATGGGGGAGTTTCAATAATGAAAACGCCCCCGAACCAACAAGCATTCGAGAGCGCCCCAAGCAAGCGCCATTTTACCACCGACAACCCGCGCCATCTCCGTGCCATCCATGCACTCGACACCCGCCCAATGCCACGGGAGCATCTTGATAGCGCCGCCGGGTGTAGCAACAGCCCCGAGCTTGTTGCAGAACTGCGCCGCCGTGGCCTTGAAATCCCATGCCAGCGAGTAGCCGACCTTGACCGTGACGGCCTCCCCATTCGCCGGGGGGTGTATTACTTCACCGAAGGCGACCGCCGTACGATAAGGCGCTGGCTTGCAACTCGCCAAAATGGAAACATTGACCCGAGCCTAGCCAGTTGGCTTGCCTTTGCTGGTTTGTGCGCCGCCCTTCTCTTGGGGCTGGTGTGATGACACGCGACCAATTCACCGAACTGGAACGGGCACGCTCTGCCCTCTTGGCTCTCGACGCCGGTACCGACCGCGATACATGGGTACGCCATGCGATGAGCGCCAAGGCTGCTGGTATCGACTTTGAGGAATTTCACAACTGGAGCGCCGGGGCAGGCAACTACAAGAGCGAGGATGAATGTAAATCTGTCTGGAGCAGCATCAAGGCGGGGAGCGTAACGGCTGCCAGCCTGTTTCGTGCTGCATTGGCTGCCGGTTGGACGGATGGCACGGAAGCGAGGCCAGAACGCCCACAATCGCGCCAGAAGGAACGCCAGCAAGCCGAACCGACCAAGCCCCCATTGCACGACCCTGTAACGCTGTGGAACGCCTGCAAGCCTGCGACTGCTGACCATGAATATATCGCCCGCAAGAAAGGTTTGCCGGATGGCCTGCGCTGCTACTCGGGGAGCCTGACCATTGCCGGGCAAGCCTGCAACGGGGCGTTAGTTCTGCCTTGCTTCACACTCTCGGGAGAACTGGCCAGCCTGCAATTCGTGACCCAAGGCGGCAAACCATTCCTGCCCGGCGTGAAACTGCCTGCCGATGGCTGCCTGATAGTTGGCGGGCCGATTGCTGACAAACCCGTTTATCTGGTGGAGGGTGTCGGCCAAGCGTGGAGCGCCCACCAAGCGACCGGCTGCCCGGCAGTGGTGTGCTTTGGTTGGGGGCGGGTGGCGAAGATTGCCGAAGCCCTGAGAGCCAAGCACCCGAACGCCCGGCTGGTTATCGTTCCCGATGGCGGCAAGGAACAGCAAGCCGAGGCCATCGCCCGCAAGGTGAGCGGTTCATGGTGTGAAATGCCCGAAGGCAGCGCCAACAATTACGACCTGAACGACTACCACCAGGCGCACGGCCTGAAAGCAGCAGGCGCTCTTCTGGAACGAGCCAAGGAGCCGCCGCAACGGTTCCGACTGCTGACGCCTGCCGACCTTGCCAGTTTGCCGCCTGTGCGCTGGCGTGTGCGGGGCGTGCTGCCTTATGAGGGCATCGGCGCAATCTTTGGCCCCTCCGGTTCCGGCAAGTCGTTTCTGACCCTCGACCTGTTGGCGACCGTGGCCAGTGGTGGCGAGTGGTTCGGCTGCGGTGTGAAGCCTGCGCCCGTGTTGTATATCGCGCTGGAAGGTGAGGCCGGTATCTCGCAACGAGTGAAGGCGCACGAAATGAAGCATGGCCCGGTATCGCCCGGCTTTCGTTTCATGCTGCAAGCCCTCGACATTCGCAACGCTGGCGACCGTGCAGACTTGGTGCAAGCCATCAAGGCCGCTGGCTGGTGTGGTGGCGTGCTCTGCCTCGACACCCTGAACCGAGCCGCCCCCGGCATGGATGAAAACGACAGCAAGAGCATGGGCGAGGTAATCGGCGCAGCGAAAGCCCTACAGGCTGAACTAGGCGGGCTGGTGCTGCTGGTACATCACACCGGCAAGGATGCCACCAAGGGGATGCGCGGACATTCCAGCCTTCACGCTTCGCTTGATGCTGCCGTAGAGGTTTGCCGTGATGGCGACCGCCGCGAATGGAAGATGCACAAATCCAAGGATGGCGAGGATGGGGAGGCGCACCCGTTCCGCTTGGAAGTGGTGGAAGTCGGCAGTGATGACGAAGGCGAGCCGATAACAAGCTGCGTGGTCGCACCAGAGGAAAGTACCGGGGATGCTGTGCGCCGGGCATTGCCGCCCAAGTCTGGCAATCAGCGTGTTATCTGGGACGCACTCGGGGAACTGTTCCGCGCCGCTGGCAGTTACGCACCGGAAGGAGCGCCCAAGGAGTTACCACCGGGCCGCCCTTGTCTCTCACTCGACGCCGCTATTGATGGCGCACGCACCCGCCTTGTATGCGACCCCAAGCGCCAGACAGAGCGCACACAGGCAGCAATCACCGGCCTGATTAATCGAGGGCTGCTAGAGCATCGGGAGGGCTGGATATGGTGCGCCTGATGCCCTTTAACAGCCGTCTTCATTTTCCCGTTTTTTTTCCCGTTTCGTTCCCGCCCTCTTATAGGGGGCGCGGGAATCGCGGGAAAACACTAAACCGCCCTTCTCTGGAGCGAATCAGCCACCAAGCGCAAGGGCCACCAGTGCCAGCCCACCGCAAAAAACCATTTCAACTATTAGGAGCAAAGCACGATGAACCATTTAAGCGAATTCTGGAAACTTGCCGGGATGCGGGCCATTGGCAACGAAACCACGCGGATTTTGGCCGAAGCGAAGCGCCGTCAAAAGACCAGCCCGACCACTCAGCGAAATGCAAACCGGCTGGCCGCATTACTGAAGCCAGAAGCCAAAACCAACAAACAACGCCGCGAGCAGTTGAACCGCGCACTTTCTAAATAACTCAAGGAACAATCAAATGAAAACCAATCTGAATCTGAGCAGCAATCCGCAATACCTCGAAGCTGTTGCCATCCGTGACAAGCTCGTCGAAGCCCTGCACCTTGAACAAAGTATTGAGGCTCAACATCTTGAGCGCCTGAATATGCTCTGTGTGGCACCGGGCCAGCAACTTGATGACGTGGAACGCGCCCTCGACATGGCAGACGGTCGCCCGGCGCCGGCAGGTAATGCAGCTTTAGGCCAAGCCATCCACGAAAGCCAGGGCAAGCAAGCCGTTTTGCAGTCTGGTATCGAACGCCAGGAACAGCGCCTTGCTGACTTGGCCGGGAATCTTTCGGCAGCATATTGCCAAGAGCGCCGCGCCGAACACGTGACGGCTATTAAGCAACTCCGCGACGGTCTGGCGCAAGTCCGCGACGCAATCAAAGCGGAGCATGTAGTTCGTGAAAGCATCAAGGCTGCTGGCTACCGCGACATGCTGCCGGGCTTGCATCAAATGACGTTCAGCGAAGACAGCACCGAGGCTGGCGCCCTGCGAGAAATCAGCCATTACCTTGCCATTCACGGCGGCGAATTATCCGAAGCAAAGAAAGTAACCGGCATCGCGCTTAGTTCCTTCGAGATGTTCGGCGTATCGGGCCAAGTAGGGCAAGCCTTAACCGTTTCAGAAGTGATTGGCGAAATGTTGCGCTATCACGGCAAGTTTGACCCTTGCGGCGCAGCGGTTAAGGCATCCCGCATGCAACAGCTTGCAGCAATCGTCGGCTAATCAATCACAAGGGGCTTAGGCCCCTTCCTTTTGGAGAAGAGAAAATGAACAAACTGGACTACCTGCGCGAACTGAAACGCAAGATGTGCATGGATGGCGGCTTTTCGGTAACCCGCTATGGCAATGCTTGGCACATTCATGGACGCGGCGTTGATTTCGTTATTGCCGAACTGGCTTATGTTCAACCGGGCGACCTGCATCCGGTCTATCAGGCGGCGCGATGAAAGCGACCAAACCGAAATTGCAGATGCTGAAGACCGTTGTAACGATGGCCGGCACGAAGAAGGTCAATATGGTTGGCATTGGCGCAAGAGCTAAGGGCGAAGGCTCAACCGCGAGAGGCTATGGCTACAAGTGGCAGAAGGCCCGCGAACGCTTCCTGTCAGAGCATCCATTGTGCTGCTACTGCGAGCGCACCGGAAGGATTACAGCCGCAAGCGTTGTTGACCACAAGATACCGCACCGAGGCGACGCCGCCCTATTCTGGAACGAGAGCAACTGGCAGCCATTGTGCAAGCCCTGCCATGACTCTGTGAAGGCGAGAGAGGAAGGGAGGGGGGCCATTCAAATTGCAGGAAAGTGAAGTCGTCTAGACCGCATGGTTTTGCACGCGCAGATTATTTTCCCCTTTTCAGCAAACAATCAAATTGGGCGACTCGGTTAAATGCCGTTGTCGCCTTGTCCTGCAAGCATTCCGGGGCTATTTGAATATCTCAGCGAATCAGCAAACGAGAGCGAAAGGGGAAGGGGGCGGGAAAATCTTGACCGCTTCCATTCTGGTAACCGGTCGGTTTGCCTTCCTTTGCTATTCGTATCCTTTTTCAGTCTATTCACTCGGGAGTAATTAGCCGTGCGGGACAATTGCCGGATATGCCAACAGCCGCTAGAGCAGCCAGCCAGAGGCAGGAAGCGGGCTTATTGTGGTTCGCTATGCCGCCGTAAGCGTGAGCGCCTTCTAGCTCGGTTGCGTAGGGTTTTGAGGCGATTGGAACAACGGGCAGAACGCTACGCCAGACAGGGCAGTGCGTGGGGCGCGTATCAATCGCCGCTTCTGGTGCCAAAGATAGAGGCTGCCCGGCGGGTATTGGCTACCGAACTTGCAAGATAACAATCTAGAGCATCACCAACGCCCCGGCCTAGTGTCGGGTTTTTCTTTGGTCGTACTAGTTACGCAACCATTTCCGAACGATGGTTCGCAATATCCGAACGAATTACGCAACACCAGCAACTATTTCAAGCAACAAGAAATCCCGAAGACAGATAGCGATATTCCGTACCGATTCCGTACAAAGCAAAAAGGCCAATCCGAAGATTGGCCTAACTGCTTGTTTATCTTTGCATTTTTTGGTCGGAGTGACAGGATTCGAACTTGCGACCCCTGCGTCCCGAACGCAGTGCTCTACCAGGCTGAGCTACACTCCGACACCACCTGAGAGTACTAATGATTCCTCTCAACTGCAAAGAGCGTCAATTGTAACAGAGCTGTTTTGTAATTTGAACCCCCCAGAGACTCAATTGCTACTCTCGCTAGTTCCGCCTCCTGGGCAGCGCGAGCTCTTGCATGCGCCAATGCACCGCTGCTGCGAATGGCCTCCAGCACAGCCGAGAAGTCTTCACGACCACCTTCTTCGATCGCTTTTCGTACGCAGGCAGATTGCTCTGGCGTGCCATGCTGCATAACATAAATCAGCGGCAGGGTGGGCTTGCCTTCAGCGAGGTCATCACCAATATGTTTGCCAGTATCAGCTTCCAGGCCGGAGTAATCGAGCACGTCATCAACAAGTTGGAATGCGGTGCCGAGATGCTTGCCGTACAGCGTGAGCGCCCGCTCAAGTTCGGGAGATGCCTGGCCCAAAATGGCACCGAGTTGTGCCGCTGCTTCGAAGAGCTTGGCTGTTTTGTAGTGGATGACTTGCATGTAACGCGCTTCATCGACATCGGCGTCATGGCAGTTCATCAATTGCAGAACTTCGCCCTCGGCGATAATGTTGGTCGCATCGGAAAGCACGCGCATGACGCGCATGTCGTCGACTTCGACCATCATCTGGAAGGCACGGGAGTAAAGAAAGTCGCCGACCAGAACGCTGGCGGCATTGCCGAAGATGGCGTTAGCTGTATCGCGACCGCGCCGCAGTGCTGACTCATCGACCACATCGTCATGCAGGAGCGTGGCGGTATGAATGAACTCGATGACCGCGGCCATTTCGTGGTGTTGATTGCCCTGGTAGCCTAATGCTCCGGCGGCAAGCAGGACAAGCGCTGGACGCATGCGCTTGCCACCACTATGAATAATGTACTCGGCGACCTGCCGAACAAGAGCAACGTCGGAATGCAGGCGGTTTCGAATCACCGCATCGACGGCCTTCATGTCAGGCCCGATCAAGGCGGAAAGGTGTTCCAGTGTCACGATAAGCAATTCTATTTTGAAGCGCGGAATCTTAGGTGGCGAAGGTTGGGCCGTCAAGGCCAGCAAATCAAGGATACGTTCTGAAACGACGGGAGTTTGGGCTAAACTCATTGGATTGGAAACCGTCAATGGGAGATTGGCATGGATATTCGCTCGATCATAGCGCCCGTAATTCAGGATCGCGAATCGCTGGAGGAATTTGCCGATGCCCTGACTGACCGCGCCCCCGAGGTTGAGCGCGATGTCGCCCGGCTGAAAAAGGCGCCGACAGATCGCGAAGTGATCGCCGATCTTTTCCGCGCCATTCACAATATCAAGGGCGATTCTGCGCTTTGCAAATTTGAGCTGGGTGTGGCAATTACGCATCCAATAGAAACCATGATGGCGCGTTTTCGGGAAGGTGAAATTCCCTTTTCCGATTTGTTGGCCGAATTGATTCTGCTTGCGGTTGACCGTTTGGAACTCGCCACCGATGCCCTGCTCGCTCGCAAGCCGCTGGAAAATTTGCGCTTGCTTGATCTGGTGCAGGGCCTGGAGATGCTTGCACTGGCGAGCAACGAGGATGTTGATAGCCGATGCGCCGAAGTCATTGAAACGGTGACCGGTTTTTCGCCGGTGATCGGGGAAATTTCGAGCCGGGCACCGCGCGTCGCCACGCCCAAGCGCGAACAGGTTAATGCCACAACGGACTTGCAGTTTTTCCGCTCGCTGGCATTGCAACTTGAGAGCCGTTCGCCGTTATTCAAGGGCCGTACCATGCGCATCCTGCGCCTTGCGCTGGAAACGAACAAAGCTGGGAGCAGCATAGTTGATCCTGTCCAGCTTGAAGCGGCGGTTTATTTGCACGATGTCGGGATGATGCTGCTGCCGGAAGCGATCTGGCTCAAGGTCGGGAAAATGACTGCGGAGGATAAGCAAGCCCTGCGCAATCACCCGGGCTTCGCCGGTGGACTACTGCAACGCATGCCGGGCTGGGAAGGCGCCGCTGAAATTGTCGCCCAGCATCATGAAATGCCGGATGGTGGCGGTTATCCAAATGAGCTGCGAAGTGCCGACATTTGTGCCGGCGCCAAAATCATGGCAATTGTCGATGCCTTTGAAGCGGTCATGTTGAAGCATATTCACCGGGGCAAAAATCGTTCGGTGCTGCGTGCCATTGCCGAGATCAACGCTTGTGACAATCAGTTTGCTCCGGAATGGATCGCGCCTTTTAACGCAGTCATTCGTAAAACTGTTGAGAACTGATGTTGGTAGATCACGAACGTCGCTTTGGTGGCGTAGCGCGCCTGTATGGCGCTGATGGAGCCCAGCGCCTACGCGAGGCGCACGTATGCATTGTCGGGATTGGCGGAGTTGGCTCGTGGAGCGCGGAGGCCTTGGCGCGAACGGGCGTTGGCCGAATTACTGCGGTCGACCTCGATATGGTGGCTGAATCCAATACCAATCGACAAATTCATGCACTGGGCGACATTTACGGCAAAGCCAAGGTGCTTGCCATGGCTGAACGTATCCATGCCATCAACCCGAATTGCCAAGTAAACTGTATCGAGGACTTCGTTACAGCGGAAAACGTCAGCGAAATGCTGAGGCGAGACTTTTCGGTCGTTATTGACGCGATTGATCAAATGCAGGCCAAGGCGGCGATGGTGGCCTTCTGTTGCCGCCAAAAATTACCCATCATTGTTGCCGGAGCAGCGGGCGGACAACTTGACCCGACCCAGGTGCGGATCGCCGACCTCAGCCAGACGGTGCAAGACCCGTTACTCGCCAAACTCCGTTCGGTATTGCGCCGCGACTATGGCTTTCCCCGTGACAGCAAAAAGAAATTCGGTGTATCGGCAGTTTTTTCAACGGAAGCACTGCGCTACCCCGACAAGAATGCGACTTGTGATGCCGAGCGCGGTCCCGCAGGACTGAATTGTGCGGGATTCGGCTCATCAGTCTGCGTTACTTCCGTTTTCGGCATGGCGGCGGCGGCACAGGCGATTAATCTGATTACACGGCCATGAGCAAACCGAAAAAACTGCGCTCGCGCAAGGCGGGCTTACCGCCGGGGTCGCTGATCCATATCGGCGAGATCAAAACCAGTGAGCCAAGTTTTTCGATCATCGACTTTGATGAGCGCGGCTTGCAGGAAACCCAGTTACCCAATGCGGCGGCGCTGGGCAGTCAGCCAAGAGCCTTCACGACGCGCTGGGCCAACATTTACGGGGCGCCGAACCCGGCTGATCTGGCCACTATCGGCAATATCTTTTCACTCCACCCGCTGGTTCAGGAAGACATTCTGAATAATGTTCAGCGGCAAAAAATCGATGCCTATGAGGACTACCTCTACCTTGTGTTGCATCGCTATGAGTTGAAAGAAGGGCAATTTGACCTCAGCCAGGATCAGATCAGCCTGGTTATCGGTCGCGACTACGTGCTGAGTTTTCAGGAGCGCCAGTCCAAAACCTTTGAGCCCGTACGCCAGCGACTGCGCGCCGAACACGCGGGCCTGCGCAAGGGCGGCGTCGATATGCTGGCCTATTCATTGATTGATTCGGTGGTGGATAGCTATTTCGGCGTTATCGAGCAACTCTATGATCACGCCGAAACGCTGGAAAACAACATTCTCGGTCACGCCACGCCTGCAACGCTGGAAGGCATTCACCAGTTCAAGCGCTGCGTCTCTTATCTCAGGCGCAACCTGCACCCGTTGCGCGAGCTTCTTGGTACTCTGCATCGAGATGCCGGCAATTTTTTCCGTACCGAAATGCAGCTATATCTCCGCGATGTTTATGATCACACGGTGCACATCCTTGAATCATTGGAGGATTTGCGCGACTTGGCGACCGGGCTACTCGATGTCTATATGACAACGATCAGCCACCGGGTCAATCTTGAAGTCCGCACATTAACGGTGGTGACGACCATTTTCATGCCCGCCACCCTCATTGCCGGCATCTTCGGGATGAACTTCCACGAAATACCTTGGCTGAACTCACCCAGCGGCTTCGTCTATGCGCTCGGGTTAATGGGCTTGATCGCAAGCATCATGCTGATTCTTTTCTGGCGCCGAAAGTTCGTTTAGGGCTTTTGTGTATCAAGCCAGACGCCCAAACCCTGAGCGTTCAATTCAAGATCGGTTTCCAGCAGCTCAATCACCAACGATTCGTCCAACTGGCAGCCATGAGCGCGGATTTCTCCGAGTAAATACTCGCTTTGGCTTTGTTTGATGCGCTGATGGCGATCCACACCGCTATCTTTCTCTGCCAAAGCCAGGTTGACCATGACATCCAGACGACGCAGCAAGTCTTCACCCAACCGCTGAACGTTTTGCACCCTGCTGTAATGCGTCAGGTACATGGCCTCAGGATTGTACGAAAGCAAGCGGAGGATTGACTGGCGCATCTCCTGCGGTTCAAACTGGGTTGGCGTTGTTGTCGGAAAAATGAACGGGCGACCATCAACATCAAGTTCGCGGTAGGAAAGACCAAACATGTCGCCAGTAAAGATGCCGCCGATCTTCTTATCCACGATACAGATATGGTGCCGGGCGTGCCCTGGCGTATCAAGGCAGAGCAGTTCCCGCCCAGCCAGCGAAATTACCGTACCATCGGGCGCTTCAATAATGCGTTCAGCCGGGATCGGCAGAATTTCGCCATAGACGCGCGCCACGTACTCGCTCCCATAAACCGCACTGACGCCGGCTACGAGTTTGGATGGCTCGGCCATGTGACGCGCCCCTCGCGGATGAACAACCAGCCTTGCATTGGGAAACGTCGCCATCATGCGCCCGGCGCCGCCCGCATGATCAAGGTGAATATGGGTGAGAAAAACATAGTCGACCGCAGCAACGTCCAGCCCCACTTTTTTTAATGCCACAAGCGCATTGGGCAGCGCATCGTTGCTGCCGGTATCGACGAAAGCGACGCGGCCATTCTCGATCACCATGTGAATCGCCGCCAGAATCGGGCGCACGTAGCCCGCATCGAAAGCAACAATCCCGCTGCCATAATCTCGCCAATCAAACATTTCCATACTCCACCGTATTGATGGCCGGATTATACTTGCCCCGTTTAATTCCTAATTAATGCCATGTCCCACTTTTTTGCTGACGACGGGGCCAAAATCCACGTCAAAATTTCCGGTGAAGGTTCGCCGATCGTCATGCTGCATGGCTGGACCTCCAGCCACCAGGAATGGTTTCCTTTCCTCGGCGCGCTAACCGCAAAGCATCGGGTATATCGCTGGGATGCTCGTGGACACGGCGGTCACCCTCTGGGTAACCAGACAGCCCCCAGCGCTGATCGGATGGCACTGGATTTGGCCAACTTGCTGGATCACTTTCAACTTGAAAAAGTCACCGCTGTTGGCCACTCGATGGGTGCCTTGACCCTGTGGCAATACATTCGCGACTTTGGCACAGCGCGCCTTGGGAAGCTGTGCTTTATCGACCAGTCGCCAAAACTACTGACTGATGAAACTTGGGCACACGGCATCTACGGTGGGTTCGACCAAGGTAAAGCCAGCGAAATGATGTCCTGGCTGCACGAAGACTTCGCAGAAGGCGTCCTCAAGTTGGCAGCCTTTGGGTTGAACCAGCGCGCTCGAGAGAAATATCTCGATGGCACCGGTGGTTGGGAGCGTTCGCGGGCCGCTCTGCGGGCACAAGACCCCTCACCGCTAATTGACTGCTGGGCAAGCCTCACCGCCGCCGACTATCGCGACGTTCTCGGCCGTATCGATGTGCCTGCCATGTTGGTCTATGGTGGCGAGAGCAACTTCTACGGCGCTGAAACAGCAAATTACGTCGCCAGGCAAATACCTAACTCAATTCTGCACATTTACGAGGGAAGCGACCATTCTCCGCACCAATGGCAGCGCGAGCGCTTCTCCAGAGAACTGATGGCCTTTATTGCGCAGCCTGTTTGATCAGGCTGGCGAATTTACGGCGGGTGGCGAGGGCCTTGGGGGCCACCACAAAAGCGCAGTAGCCTTGATCAGGATTGTTTCTCAAATAGCCTTGATGGTAGCTTTCCGCCGCATAGAAGACAGGTGCGTTCTGCACCTCCGTTACCACCGGGGAACCTAAAGCGTTGCTGAGCGTTAGTTCTTCAACCATTGCCTGAGCAACGGCTTTTTGCGCCTCGCCATGAGTAAAAACCACTGAACGGTACTGAGTACCCACGTCAGCCCCCTGACGATTCAGGCTAGTCGGATCATGAATGGCAAAAAACACTTCAAGCAACTGACGGTACGATATTTTTGCCGGATCAAAAAGAATTTCGACGACCTCGGCATGACCGCTCCCCCCTGAACAAACAGCCTCGTAGCTTGGATTGGCGACAGCACCTCCGGCGTAACCGGAAACGACGCGGTCAACGCCAATTAATTGCTCAAAAACAGCCTCAAGGCACCAGAAACATCCGCCACCCAATGTTGCCTTTTCCATTGATGCCTCCCAAAAAAACAAAAAAGCGGCCGAAGCCGCTTTTTTGAGCAAATTCAATCAAGCAGAAAAGGAAGAACCGCAACCACAGGTCGATGATGCATTGGGGTTGCGAATCACGAACTGCGAACCCTCAAGCCCCTCGGAATAATCAATCTCGGCCCCGACCAAGTATTGATAGCTCATTGGGTCAATCAACAACATGACCCCGTTTTTCTCCATCGTGGTGTCGTCTTCATTTACTTCCTCATCGAAAGTAAATCCATACTGAAACCCGGAACAACCACCACCGGTCACAAAAACGCGCAACTTAAGGCTGGGGTTACCTTCTTCTTCAATCAGTTCCTTGACCTTGTTAGCGGCGTTATCGGTAAAAAGAAGAATAGAAGGCATTTCGGCTACTGCGCTCATGATGGAAACTCCTCAAAAATTGGTGCGAGATTATGCTGGCCCGTTGTGTCGCGGTCAATTGTATTAGTTTGACGCCGCAAGCTTTAGTTCAACTGATTTTCCACCGCGATGGACGAGATGCCCCTCGATCACCGCGCCCTGGTGCATTTCGATCGTTGCGTAATCCACATCGCCCACAATACGTGCTTTGGACTGCATCTCAAGCGACTCGCTCACAGTCACTGGCCCCACAACCATGCCGTTAGTGACCAAATGGGCGACACAAACAGCGCCTTCAACACGGGCATGCTCGCTTATTACCAAGGTAGATGAAGAGGCGCCTTCGGCAGCTTCAACGCTGCCAACCACCTCGCCATCAATGCGCAAGCCCCCAGCGAACCGGATACTACCTTCCACCCGAGTTCCCGCACCAATCAAGCTATCGATACGTCCCGAAGGCTTGTTTTCGCTCTTTTTTCCAAACATGGGCCATTCCTAAAGTTGAGCCAGACGCTTTGCCATCAGTGTATCACCCTGCAGAACACGTACCTCAACCGCCTTCAATTCCGCACCTGGAGGTAGTTCAAATGCACCTTCACGCCGCAGGAAATGCTTAATTTCAACTTGAAAGTCGCCGATTACCCCACGTTTTTCGGGCAACAACAGCTGCTGCTCCTTGCCCGCCAAAACAAACGTAATCGCCAATTGTAGGCGTCCACGGAATTCCGGACTTTGCTTGGCCGGCTGAAAAGCCAATAACAATCGATATCGGTATCGCGGTAAAACCTCCTGAGTCACCCGAAAATTTTCGACGCGAATACCAGTCTCTTCGCTAGCAAGCGGAATTAACCTCTCGAACAAAAGAACATCTTCTTTGAGTGCTGCGTTTTCACGCTCCAAGCGCTGTAACTCGGCAAGTAGCTGCTGTTGGGCGGCACGCTCAATACTCACTGCATTTTGGCCCGTACCCGCCTTTGAGCGAAGCAAGCTGAGCTCATCTTTCTGTGCAGCGATTTGCTGGCGAAGGGTATCCAGTTCACGCCCCATGAGACCGGCCCCACTCCCCTGCATCACCAACCAGATCAGGACACCGAGCACTGAACAAAAAACTATCGCACCCAAAGCAAGCCACTGCCAGGGCATATGGCTACGCACGACGACACTCGACGCAGTTATGCCGAAACGACGCCGAAGTTTTTTGAGCTTTAAGGCAGCAGCGGCAGTTGGCATAGACCCTTAATTTCGTCCGGAGCGAACACTGAGAACTCAGGCGTCAACTTCACAGCCTTGGAATCTCATTTATAACCCCTTACAAGAAGGTCATAGCGAATCGAAGCTGGTGAAAATAGGTACCGTCAAAAACCCACTTTTGATCGCGCCCGATCTGTTGAATGAGAGAGCATGATACTCCGGCAGGTCAAAAATAAAAAAAGCCGCCCAAAGGCGGCTTTTTTGCAGTCGAAGCGAATTAACGCTTGGAGAACTGCTTCCGGCGGCGAGCTTTGTGGAAGCCCACTTTCTTACGCTCAACTTCACGAGCATCGCGAGTAACAAAGCCAGCCTTGGACAACGAAGGCTTCAGCGTGGCATCGTATTCGATCAAAGCGCGGGTAATACCATGGCGTACGGCACCGGCTTGGCCAGACTCGCCACCGCCAATAACATTAACCTTGATGTCGAAGCCAGTCAGTTGCTCAACCAACTCAAGCGGTTGACGAACAATCATTCGACCGGTTTCACGGGAGAAGAACTGGTCGATCGGCTTGCCATTAACAACAATGACGCCAGAACCACGCTTCATGAAGACACGGGCAACGGCGCTCTTGCGACGGCCAGTACCATAGAAATAACTTTCAGCCATGATGACCCCTTAGATTTCCAGAGCCTTCGGCTGCTGGGCAGTGTGCGGATGCTGGTCGCCAGCGTACATCTTCAGCTTCTTCAGCATGGCGTAGCCCAACGGACCCTTCGGCAGCATACCCTTAACGGCAGTTTCCAGAGCTCGGCCCGGGAAACGTTGCTGCATTTTCTTGAAGTTTGTTTCTTTAATACCACCGGGGTAACCAGTGTGACGGAAGTATTGCTTATCTTCGGCCTTGTTACCGGTGACGGCGATCTTGTCAACATTGGTAACGACGATGAAATCGCCGGTATCAACGTGCGGCGTGAAGATAGCCTTGTGCTTACCACGCAGGTGATGAGCGATTTGAGTAGCGAGGCGGCCGAGCACCTTGTCTGTGGCGTCGACCACAAACCACTCGCGAACCACCTCATGTGGTTTGGCGGAAAACGTTTTCATGTGTGTGCCGTCCTGAAAAATGGGGCGCAGATTGGAGAAAGGCGCGGATTCTAGATGAATCACACGTCAAGTGTCAATGACTTTAAGCACCACACTCGATTGAAGACAAAAAAAACGCGGCTCGCTGAGCCGCGTTAAATCCACACCAAAGGAGGAGGGTGGAGGAGACAATCCTGAACTGGGTAGCTCGTAAATTCAAAGAAACGTCAGTTCGTATGCATTGCATTCTCTACCAACAGAAGGAAGGCAGCAAGAACTATTTGTGCAACGCAGCACTTTTTAAATTATCGATTGATTAGCTAAATTGATATAAATTAATACACTGTTTAATAAGTATTAATATGCTTAAAAATACACTTATTTACAATTGATAAACTGATACACCTGAATTGATCAAGATCGCAAAAGACCGTTATTTGTTGCGGCGCAACATTCTCCCGCAGACCCACCTGGCAATCTGAAATCCGCTAAAATTCCTCTTCTTTCAAGGAGAAATGCATGGAATGCACTGTGAGATGGATGGGGAATGATGCGGGAATGTCATTTGTTGCTGAGACAGGTAGCGGTCACGCGGTGGTCATGGACGGCGCGCCGGAAGCCGGCGGCAGAAACCTCGGGCCGCGCCCAATGGAGTTGGTACTGGCTGGCGCAGGGGGTTGCTCGGCTTTTGATGTCGTACTTATTCTCAAAAAAAGCCGGCAAGCGGTCACAGCCTGCGATGTCAGCCTAACGGCCGAGCGCGCCGAAACCGACCCGAAAGTCTTTACTCACATTCATTTCCACTATCGCGTGAAAGGCAAGCAACTAAAAGCGGATGCAGTGGCTCGGGCTATTGAACTATCGAAGGATAAGTACTGCTCAGCCTCAATCATGATTGCCAAAACAGCCGAAATAACCTACGACTTTGAAATCATTGAAGAAGTCTGAGCTTGTCGTGACGACTAGAGGTGATAGGTAGCCTTGGTCATGACCTTGGCGGCCAACCTCATGGCAAGCTTGATCGCTGAAGGTAGCTCAGCCGCACCGTAGTGAATAGCCGTCTCGGCATGCCGGATTTCATCCCGGCGCATTTGCTCCAAAATTGCTCGTGACCGCTGGTCTTCGACAGGTAACACCAGCAGGTGGCTATCAAGATGGGCTTCGACCTGACGCTCGGTTTCGGCCAGAAAACCTAGATTCCATTTGTCACCGAACTTGCCAGCGATCAACCCCATACCCAGCGAGCCGAGATACAAGAGCGGATTCAGCAGGCTCTTGTGCCCACCCAG
>Ga0209480_10001542_pt1 | contig 16755 bp, 9 predicted proteins | sample JI61114C2DNA_FD_187501 | JGI IMG/M metagenome (GOLD analysis project Ga0209480, IMG submission 187501) | Wastewater effluent complex algal communities from Wisconsin, to seasonally profile nutrient transformation and Carbon sequestration -... | ecosystem: Engineered > WWTP > Effluent > Algae... | reverse complement strand
TGCCGATCTGCCAGATCTTGGACCTTGGACGGGCGGACCGAATCCCCTTCTGCCACCACTGACCGAGGCCTCCGTGCCCACGGATATCCGAGATCAAATGATGAAAGCCGCCGAAGCCGAGGCCGTGCTCCAGCAGAATCGTGAGGAAGCTTTATCTCAACCCGCCGCACCGCCCGCCCCATGGGTGAAGCCTGATCCGAAAGCGAAGGTCGGAGAACCCAAACCCGCCGTCATCAAACCAGACAGCAAGATCAAAGAAACGCCGCCCCCGGCTCCCGAGGAGAAACCGAAGGCGACGTCAAAAAAGAAAGCCGCGTGAGTCAGATCACATCTGCTCCAGCAGATACTTGATCAGATCCGTGGAGGTGACGATGCCGACAAGCTTCGTGCCATGCACCACTGGCACCGAGTGGAATTCTCCCAGCGCCAGGATCTCCGCCACATCACGCACCGTGGCCGTGTCGTTCAGGGTGGTTGGATTCTTCCGCATGAGCTGCTCGATGGTGAAAGTGTGATCCAGAGTGGCATCCACCGCACGTTGATCCGCATCGAAGGCATCTCCAAAGCTCACCCGCAGAATGTCCGACCAACTGATGATGCCCACGAGTTGATCACCGTTGATGACCGGGATGTGATGCACCCCATGCTCAGCGGCAAGCTGGCGGACTTTTGACACCGGGTCGCCGTGATGCACGGTGACGAGGTTGGTGCTCATGATTTTGGAGATGGCTTCGTGGCGCTTCATGGGTTGGATTGGGGTTGTTGGACATGTTCAACCTCCCGAGTGCCATCCCCCTCCGCTCGCCATCGCTTGCTCATCTCTGGGCACGGACTGCGCCCGCTGACTCAGACACCGCGCGGCAAAACTTCCACCACATCCGCCAGCACACGACCGCTGCCATGGCGGAGCTCGTTGCAGCGGCCAAAGAGGATCTGCCCGCTCGTCGCTCCGAGAAGCTCCGCAAGCCGCTGATCCACCGCGATGCGGAAGTAGCCGCGCGGATGACTGCTGTGCGGCACTTCGTAGCGCTCCAGGATGGCACCGAAAGGCACGCGCCCTTCGAGAACGAGCTTCTGCGCCTCCTCGGGCAGCAGATCAAGATGAATGCCGATGGCACCAAACTCGATCGGCTTCCCATCGCTCCGACGATGCAGCACGGAAGCACGCACGAGGTAGTTTCCGATCCGTGCCCGAGCAGCCACATCGAGATCGATCTCGCAGCCATGGAAATCACGCAGGTGCGGTGTCATGTCACGGTCATGCGCCAGCAGATGCCGCTCATGATCCGGCAGTTCCTCCGCCTCCACAAACGTCACACGTGGCCGCGTGCTGCCGATGCCATAAAAGAAAATCAGCGGAGCCAGGATGTCTTCGTCTTGTCGGGGTGCCTCGTTCATTACCTCGGAGAAACTGAAATTCGTCATTCGATCATTCGGAATTCGTCATTCCTCAAGTGTATCGGGCAAACTGGCGGTGCTGCGGCAGGAAGAAGTCATGCAGCAGGCGGTCCACCTGCAGCAGACCATCACGGCTGAGCGTGACCTCATTCTCAGTCAGCGTGGCAAAACCTTCAGCGGCAAGGTATTCGAGCTGCGGCGCAAAGAACTGGCGCGGATTCATGCCGAACTTCTGCTGATAGTAGGCGAACTCACTGCGCCCGAGTTTCATCTTCAGGATGAACTCCCGCACAAAGCGCTCTTCATGATTGGTCTCATAGGCGCGGAAGATGGGCAGCTTGCCCGCATCAATGGCCTGCATGTAGGGGCCCACATCGGATTGGTTCTGATAATGAATGCCGCCGAGATGACCGAAGGAAGCCACACCACAGCTCAGCAGGTCCGAGCCCTCCCACAAGGCATCACGATAGACGAATTTGATGCGCTGCGGGTCCTTCACCACGGTATAGGCACTCGTCACGGTATAGCCAGCTTTGACAAATTCATCGAAGGCGTAGCTCACCCAGCGGCGCTTCGTCGGCCAGTCGGCCACAGGCGCGGTGACTTTGCCCTCGGCCTTCATCTGCTGATACATCGTCGTGTTGAAGGGCACTTCCATCTGGTAGATCGTCACCGCATCAGGGCCGAGCTGGATGGCTTTCTGCACACAGACCTTCCAGTTCTCCTCCGTCTCATTCATCATCCCGGCGATGAGGTCGATGTTGATGTGCTCAAAGCCAAGCGTGCGGGCGAAGTGGTAGGCCTTGTCGATCTCGCCACTGCGATGCGCGCGTCCGTTGGATTCGAGGATGTGGTCATCGAAGTTCTCCACGCCAAGACTGAGCCTCGTCACGCCCACATCGCGGATGCCGGTGAGCTTGACCTCATTCAGCGTGCCAGGCTCCGCTTCGAAGGCCACCTCCGCCGCACCATCCCAGCTCACCAGATCCTTCATCCGGCTCGTCAGATCCTTGAGCTGCGGCACGCTCAGGTAGCTCGGCGTGCCACCTCCGAAATAAACGAAGTGCGCCTTCCGCCCATTGATATAAGGCGTGGCCGCGTAGCGCTCCATCTCGCGCATCCCCGAGTCGATGTAGGCCTTGATCTCGCCCGCATTCTTGTCGGTATAGACCTTGAAGTAGCAGAAGTGGCAGCGCTTCCGGCAGAAAGGAATGTGGAAGTAAATGCCGAGCGGGATGTCATGCGCCGCAGGGCGCTGCATCACGGCCTCGACGGCTGGAACCTGATCCGGCTTCCAAAAGGAAAAAGGCGGGTAGTTCGAGACAAAGTAGTTTCCAGCTTCGGTGCTCTCGGAGGGTTTGGCCGTGGCTGGTTGGGGGGCTTCCAGGGTGGTGGACATAGATGAAAAGGGAACGCTTCTCACAGACTAGTCATGCGACAAAGATGCGCCAGTAATGAAATGGTGATGCTCTTCAAGCTTCAACCTCCCACCATTCTATTCATGAAGAATGGTGGCTCGGGACGGAATCGAACCGCCGACACTAGGATCTTCAATCCCATGCTCTACCAACTGAGCTACCGAGCCGCTGCCTTTTTGTGAAGGGCCGCGATTGTGGCAAAGCTTCGTGAACACGCAACGGCTTTTTCACGCTTTGTCGAAAAGATTGACATCAGGTCGGATTGGATGCCCTAGATGGCCCCCCTTCCCGCTGTTCACGTTCTTTTCATCATGTCCAAAGCTCTCATCATTGCCGAAAAACCCAGTGTGGCCGCCGATCTCGCCCGCTCTTTGGCGAAGGCCCCTGGCATGAAGGCATTCACGAAAGAGAAGGACTACTATGAGAACGACACTCACGTCATCTCCAGCGCCGTCGGTCACCTGATCGAGCTGGCCATGCCCGAAGTGAACGGCAAAAAAATCGGCTGGGGCTGGACCCATCTGCCCATCATGCCGGAAGAGTTTGAGCTACGTCCCATCGAGGACAATGCGGATCGCTTCAAGCTGCTCAAGAAGCTCATGAAGCGCGCCGATGTGAGCGAACTCATCAATGCCTGCGACGCCGGCCGCGAGGGTGAGCTCATCTTCCGCTACATCGTCGAATGTGCCGGCATTAAAAAGCCGGTGAAACGTCTCTGGATGCAGTCCATGACCCAGGGCGCGATTCTGGATGCCTTTAAAAAGATGCGCAGCGATGCCGAGATGCGCCCGCTGGCCGATGCCGCGAAGTGCCGCAGTGAATCCGACTGGCTCGTCGGCATCAATGCCACGCGTGCCTTCACCGCCCTGAACTCCCGTCACGGCGGTTTCCGCCTCACCCCGGCAGGCCGAGTGCAGACCCCTACCCTCTCCATCCTCGCCAAGCGCGAACGCGAAATCCAGGTCTTTACCTCCCGCACTTACTTTGAAGTGCATGCGCTCTTCGGCGTCACCGCCGGGACTTATGAAGGCCGCTGGCTGGACGAAAAGTTTGTCAAAGACGAGCAGGACGAGCACAAGAAACCCGAGCGCCTCTGGGACAAAGCCCAGGCGGAGGCCATCGTCGCCCGCTGCACGGGCAAGATCGGCAAGATCGAGCAGACGACGAAGCCCGTGAAGCAGGTCGTGCCCTTGCTTTACGACCTCACCAGCCTCCAGCGCGAAGCCAGCAACCGCTTCGGTTTCTCCGCACGCCGCACTCTCCAGATCGCCCAGGCACTGTATGAGAAGTTCAAGGTGCTCACCTATCCGCGAACCGATTCACGCTACCTTCCGGAAGATTATCTCGGCACCGTCTTCGACACCTTGAAGACCTTCGCCAGTCATGATGATCGTAAGATTGATGCGCTGCCTGCTGATCTCGGAAAACACGCCGCCACCGCTTTGGATAACAAGTGGGTGCGCCCGACGAAGCGCGTCTTTGACACCAGCAAGGTGAGCGATCACTTTGCCATCATCCCGACTGGCCTCATCCCACCGAAAGGCCTGCCTGAGGCCGAGCAGAAGCTCTTCGACATGGTCGCGCGTCGTTTTGTCGCCGTGTTCTTCCCACCGGCAGAGTTTGAAGAAACCGTGCGCATCACCCGCGTGGAGCAGGATGCCTTCCGCAGCGTCGGCAAGGTGCTCATGGACCCAGGCTGGCTGGCCGTGTATGGCAAAAAGGCCGCTGAAGAAGCTGCGGGCGAAGGCCAGGAACAAGCCGCGAAGCTCCTAGTTCAGGCCAAGGATGGCGACACCGCTCAGACGAAGGATGCCAAAGTCGAGGAACTGCAAACCAAGCCCCCGGCCCGCTTCAATGAAGCCACCCTGCTCCGCACCATGGAGACGGCTGGAAAGCTGGTGGAAGATGAAGAACTCGCCGCCGCCATGAGCGAGCGCGGGCTCGGCACGCCCGCCACTCGCGCCGCCATCATCGAAGGTCTGATCAGTGACAAATACATTGAACGTGTCGCCCGAGACATCGCCGTGACGACCAAGGGGCTCGCTTTGATCGATCAGATCAGCGAGATCGGCATCGAGGCGCTCAGTTCCCCTGAACTCACCGGCCAGTGGGAATACAAGCTCCGCCAGATGGAAGGCCACCAGCTTGAGCGCAATAGTTTCATGCGCGACATCCGCCGCCTCACCACCGACGTGGTGGAGAAGACCCGCGCCTTCCAGAAAGCCGCGAAGGAACGTGTGTATCCAGAGCTTGATGTGCAATGTGGCACCTGCGGCCAGCGCGGTTTCACACAGACGGAGGACTACTACGCCTGCAAGAACGAGGAGTGCAAAGTGCGCGTTTTCAAAGTCATCGCTGGTCTGGAGCTGAGCGAAGCCCAGATGCGCGAGCTGCTGGAAAAGAAATTCCTGCCGCCGATGGAAGGATTCCGCAGCCGCCTGGGCAAAGAATTCTCCGCCGGACTCGAGATCAAGGACACCGGCAAAGTCGCCTTTGCCTTCACTGGCGAAAGCAATGATCCCGATGCCCCGCCGCCCTTCGACTTCAGCAGCGCCGAGCCCATCTGCGACTGCCCGGTCTGCGCCAAAAAGAAGCGCATCGGCAAGATCTACGAGACGACGACGAACTTCATCTGCGACGTCGCCGCCAGAGATCCAAAGCTCTGCAACGCCAAGATCCCGCGCGTGCTGTGCAAAAAGGAAATCAGCACCGCCAGCGCCATCAAGTTCTTCACCGAAGGCAAGTCCGACCTCATCGAGAACATGATCTCCAAGAGAGGCCGCCCATTCAGCGCCTTCCTCCAGTGCAAGGCCGGTGAAAAACGCTTCCTCGGCTGGGAATTCCCGCCGCGTGAGCCACGCCCGAAAGCGCCGCCGAAGCCCAAGAAAGGCAAGTTCACCGAGAAGACCGAAGAGACCGTGGAAGAATAGCTTGGTCTCCAACCATGGGTTCAGCCTTTGCCGTGCTTGTGCTCCGTTTCATTTTCCTTATCCTGATGCTGGTTTGATGCATCACGCCCAGATGAGAGCATCTTCGACGCTCCACTCTTGCCAGTTTTCAAAGACCACCTAGCATCGGGTCGAAATTTCGAGATAAACTCCGCGTTTGTCTCGACCCCTAAAGAACCAAAACCACCAAACCAACTCACCCCATGGGTCTTAACATCATCTCTCGCCGTCATTTCCTTGGCCGTACGGCAGGCCTCGCCGCCGGAACCTTCGCCGGCCCGAATCTTCTTCTCAAAGGTCAGAACGCTGCTGGTAAGAAGCTGCGGATTGCCGTCATCGGTGCCAATGGCAAAGGCCAGTCCGACACCCAGGGTGTAACGCTCGACCACACCATCGTCGCCCTTGTGGACGTGGATAATAAGCGTCTCGAAGAAGCCGCCAAGAAGCGTGAAAAGCATCACCTCGACTCCGGCAAGGATGCCCCGAACGCGCCGAAGCTGTATCAGGACTTCCGCAAGATGTTCGACGAGATGGCCAATGAGATCGACGGCGTCATCGTCTCCACACCCGACCACACGCATTATGTGGCTGCCATGCACGCGCTGAAGCACAAGAAGCACATCTGCGTGCAGAAGCCTCTTTGCAATTACATCGGCGAAGTGCGCGACCTCCACAGCACCGCGAAAGCCGCCGGTGTGACCACCCAGATGGGCAACCAGGGCCGCACCATGGAAGGCCAGCGCCTCGCCAAGGAATGGATCGAGCAGGGCGCCATTGGCACGCTGAAGGAAATCCGCCTCTGGACGAACCGCCCCATCTGGCCCCAGGGACCTCTCGTGAAGAAAGCCGCCGAGTGCCCACCCGAACTCAACTGGGATCTCTGGCTCTCCAGCGAAGCCAGCGAGCCTTATTTCCAATTCGAGATCCCTGAAGGTGCCAGCGGCAAGCGCGGCAACAGCGTGCATCCCTTCTCCTGGCGCGGCTGGTGGCAGTTTGGTTCCGGCGCACTTGGCGACATGGGCTGCCACATCATGGACGCCTCCTTCTCCATCCTCGGTCAGCTCATTCCTGAGAAGATCGATGCCGTCTCCAGCCCGATCTCCGACACCTGTGCCCCGACCTGGAGCGACCTCGTGTATCACATGCCTGCCGGCAAGCACCCAGCCATGACCGTGAGCTGGAACGACGGCTCCAAAGACGGCAAGCCGAACAAGCCTGAGATCTCCCCGCACATGACCAGCGAACTCGCCAAGAAGGCCTTCGAGAAGGCCTCCAGCGGCATGATGTTCATCGGCACGGAAGGCACCGTCTTCGAAGGTGAAGCTTATTGCGGTAGCCCGGTCATCTACAATGAAGAGCGCTACACCCAGGTGCGCATTGACACGAAGGCCGGCAAGATCAAGAAGACCGAAACCCGCTCCGTAATGCCGAACAACCCGCAGGGCGAGTGGGCTCACCACGTCGTCAACGGTGGCGCGCCAAGCTCGAACTTCGACTACAGCTGCCCGCTGACTGAGTTCGTGCTCCTCGGCAATCTCGCTGTGCGTGCTCAACAGAGCGTGCAGTGGGATAAGCAGGGCATGAAGGTCACAAACGCCGAAGCCCCGAACAAGTTCGTCACCCGCCCCGCCTACCGCGAAGGCTGGAAGGCCTAATCAACGACAGCTTCCGAGCACTCATCCGAATCACCCCAGGCTGCGCGAGTGGCCTGGGGTTTTTCATGCCCTTCATTTCACCGTGGTGTGCTTTGCCAGATACTCGCGGCACTTCTCTTCACCCATGTATTTGGCGAGCAGCTTCGGCTCCGTCTCTGTGAGATCCACGAGGATGAGCCCATCGACCACGGAGGAGAATTCCTTATCCACATTGAAGCTGAGCAGCGTGCCATTCAGACGGAGGTAATGCTTCAGCAAAATGGGGATGCCTTTGCCATCTGTTTCGAGACTGGAAATGAGTGCCGAGCAGTCGTCCACATCCTGCAGTTCAGCACTGATGAACTCGCGCATGAGCTTCCGTCCACGCATGTAGCGGAAGGGATTTCGCGGTTTCACATAGCTAGCGAGGTCTTCGTGCAGGCAGTTTTCCTGGAGGAATTCGACGATGAATTTCCGGCTCAGCTTGTCGTAGTCTTTACTGATGCTGACAGGACCGAAGAGCTTCGTATAACCGGGGTGGCGTGAGATCCAGTGGGCGATGCCTTTCCACAGAAGTGGCAGTGAGGAGAGGTTCCGCTGGTAATCCTTTGTGATGAAGCTGCGCCCCATCTCCACAGCGGATTCGAGATTCGCGAGGAAGGGTTTTTCAAACTTGAAGAGCGTGTTCGTGTAGAGCCCCTTCGGCCCATACTCGCGCAGGATGATGTCCGCCCGCCCGAGTCGGTATGCACCTGCGAGACACTGCTTGTGCTCGTCCCAAAGAAACAGGTGCTCGTAGTAGCGGTCGAATTTGTCGAGGTCGATGTCATTGCCCGTGCCCTCGCCCACCTGACGGAAGGTCAGTTCACGCAGACGGCCAATCTCTTGAAGCGTGTCGGGAATCTCATGTGAATGAGCACAGAAAACACTCAGCCCGCCCTGCCCGACGAGACAGCCACCGCGCGAGCGAAGAGCCTCCACCTCACACAAGATGCGCTCACGATGACTGGCCGCGCGCTGGATGGCCACGATGTCCTGCTGCTGCGTGTGGTCCGCCGACTGCTTGGCGATGCGGCGGCGCTCATCGAGCACGAGCGTGTGGAGGCGCAGATACTTGGTCAGCGCCTCATCATCTTCAAACTTGCGCAGCTTGCCGAAAGGCAGCGTGGAGCCCACGATCATCTCCACCGAGGCCCCTTCCTGCTGGCAAAACTCGCGCAGCAGCAGAGCCGTTCGCAGTCGTGGATGAACCACGCCCGCTGCATGGAAAAGCGTGCTGTTCGCTCCTGGAAAATACACCGGCAGCACCGCCGCCTGCGTGCGGCGCACGAGCGAACCCACATGATTCGTCCACGGGGCCTCCTCGATCCCCTTCCCTGGCTTGTAAGCCGAGACTTCACCTGCTGGAAAGATGAGCATCGCGCCTCCTCCCTTGAGATGTGCAAGCGCCGCCTTCATGCCCGCCAGATTCTCCCGCGTGGCCTCCTTTCCGCCAAAGGGATTCACCATGATACCGTGCGTCTTCACCTCGGGCATCACGCTGAGCAAAGCATTCGTCATCACCTTCAAATCGCGCCGCTGCTTGCCAATGTAGCTGGCCAGCAGGCAGGGATCGAGGATGCCGTAAGGGTGATTCGCCACGATGATCAGCGGCCCCGTCTTCGGGAACTCAAAGCCCGCCGGTTCGTCCACCTCACAGCGCGCACCGACAGAGCTCACCACCCCATCAAAGAAAGCCCCGCAGGTCCGGTCTTCGGGGGGCAGGCTGGTATAATGAACATGCCCTGCCTGATAGTGTTGATCAAACCCACGCAGACCAAGCACTCTCTCCACCACCGGCCCAAACACCCGATAAAGCGTGCGTTGAAGAGGTGTACGGAGCTGCTCACTGAGGTCGAATATCATGGTCAGAATACGCCCTGAAACTCCCCCGTTTTCAGCCCCACGCAAGCACGGAAAGGCATCGGTATTTTCATCCTGTCACGGATGCAGGCGCATCATGGAACGCGCCAGCGACGAACATGTCGCCGCGTGAAGCCAATGAAACAGAGACGGAAAACCCGTCCGTACTTTATCTCACTTCCCAAAGCACTGCACGCGCCCGTCCATCGTGCTGACATAGACGCGGCCTTGGGCGACGGTGATGCCATCCCAAACAGGGGGGCTGGTGAGTTCGAGGCCGGTGGATTGCTCGCCGGTTTCGGTGTTCACGGCCCACATCTTGGCACCACGGCGGCCTTCTAGGGCTTCGTTTTGTTCGTTGAGTTCTTTGAGGATTTCGGGGGACGTTGGCGGCGAGGCGTTCGAAGGCGTATTCTTCGTCGATTGTATCGGGAGCGCCGCTGACGAGGACGGTTTTGCCAGGTGCTTTCAGCTAATTCTGGCGAGGCTTGGCCATGATCACCAGTCAAGTTCTGGGTGCTTTTGCCAGATGCCCAGCTTTCTGACAGGATGAATCCCGGAAAGGTCCGAATGACCGAAGTGGCGGCATGCGCATCCGCTGCGCTCAATGCAGCGAATCTCCAGGGTGTCCGGGCTTTTATCTGGATCGTAGGACACATAGCCGAGCCATTTGGGGCCACCAGGTTGAGTCCAACTTTCGCCATTGGAATAGGTGGCCCGTGCAGAAACCTTCGTGCAGTCTTCCAGAGGTACAGGCGTCATGCCTGCATGGGGCATGGTGAACCAAGCGGTGCGTTCGTATCCTTTGCCTGGCTCACGCACAGTGACCTGCACTCTCCGCGCGTATTTACCCACACGTTTCACCAGCGCCTCGCTTTGAAGATTCCTCTCCGCTGCCTTGGGCTGGTTCTGGCAAGCCGCCAAAAGGAGCAGACTGGGCAGCATGAGAAGGATGGATCGAGGCCAGTGCATTATGAAAGGAGATCAGTCTCCAAACCCGTGTTCGACAAACTGATCAAAATCCTTGGGCTGCAAGGTGTCGGCGATCAGGGCGAGGATGTCTCCGACGCGGTGGGCGAAGTCCTGCATGAGCTTGTATTTCTGGAAGTCAGATTCGCCGAGCAAGTCGGCACCGTGTTCTTTGACGATGGCATTGAGTTCTTCGAACTGCTTCTTCCAAAAGACGGCGCACTGAGCACGCTCCAGAGGTGACATCATCTTGGCGTCAGGCAGGCGGAAGACGCGCACACGTTGCAGGAAGTCGCCGTCTCGTTCCCGGCTACTCCTCCAGACTTCGAGAAGCTCGGCCATGCAGTAGGGAGATTGCAGGTATTTGGCGCTCAGGATGATGAAGATTCGATCTCCCTCTGCCAGCTTGTGCATGAATTTGGAGATGCGCTCGCCCAGCCCGAGTCCGGTGGTGTCTCGGAGAATGCTGACACCTCGGTCCTTCTCCGCATGTTCGCAGAGGTCATCCACCACCTTGATGCTATCATCACGCCAGGCGTAGGAGACGCAGTACGTGGTGCCGGTGCGCGGAGGTGTGTCGAATTCGAGCTTGGGCTCCATTGGGGCAGCTTCTCCAGCTTCAGCCGTGACGCTGCGTGGTGCCTTGGGGGCCGCTTTTCGGTTGGGGGTGGTTCCCAGCTTGCTTTCCTCATCCTGAATCCACTCCTCAATCCGGCGCAGGAGTTCAGCGGACTGCGCTCCGGTGGTGCGGACGACCAGTTCTCCAGCATAGGGACTGCTTTCGGAGGCATTGTGGCGCACTTCTAGCAGCAGGTGGCTTCGTGTGGTGCGTTCATAGCCGCAGACTCCTTCTTTCCAGTAGATGGCATTCATGCCCGCCTCACGGCCCACACGGGCGATCACGCTGCGAACCATGCCTGCGTGCAGAAAGGGGTATTCGATCACGGTTTCGTCAATGTCCGCTGCGGCAGGCCAAAGGGCTTCGATGTCGCTGGCGACCGATTCACGATCTGGGAGTAGATCGGGTGCGATGTATTCGGTCTCCACCTTTTCGTCGTAGCTGCCCTGGCGGTGAATGAAGCAGATACCGCAGCTCTGCATCAGGCTGAGGAAGAGTTTCTGCTCCTCCAGGCTGAAGTCCTGCCAAACCAAGGCTTCCAGCAAAGTGCGGGTGAAGCGCCCTTGGAGTTGTTGGAGCTGCTTGAAGCATTTCTGGCGGTTAAAGACGGCATAGACAGCTTCCAGCGCCCAGGCTTGATCGAGCACGATTCGGTCACCGAAGATGCCTTTTTGATAAAAAACGATCCCGCAGTGGTGAAGGTATTCGAGGAGCATGGCCGGGCTGCTGATGCCCTGCTCAGCGGCGCACAGTTCCTGAAAATGCTCCTGGGTGATGGTGCGGTGGCGTTTCTCCGCCAAGGGCAGCGCAGCATCTGCATCCCTCATTGCCTCCAGCCGCCGTTTCACCGCTAGGCGGCCTTTGCCAATGCTCGCCGTGCCTTGTTTCTCACGCAGCCAGGCAATCGAGTCCCGTAGGGCCTCATCCAACGCCGCCCGGCCACGGTCAAGCTTCGCGCTGTAGTGTAGCAGCTTGCGAAAGCCGAAGCCCTCCAGAGCAGCCGCATCGAGCGGTGGATGCAGCAGCTCATCCGCAGGTGTGTCACACTGGTTTTGCACGATGAGCACAGGGCTGTCTGTGCCGCCGAGATGCCGCACATAACTCAGCCAGTAGCTCATCGGTTGATTGCGGAAGGTCATGCCGCCGTGCTCATGCGTCTCCGCGTTTTCGGCAGAGGGCGTCCAGACCAGCACAAAAACCGCCCGCGTCTTCATGAAGAGTGTATGAGTGCCATGGTAGAGATCCTGCCCGCCAAAATCCCACAAGTGCAGGTGTGCCGGCGGCTCGCCAACCATCGGAGCACTCGTCACGGTGATTCCGTGGGTGCTGTCCACCTCTGCATCGAAGCCCTCGCCTCGCAGGCGACGGCAAATCTGCGTCTTCCCGATCCGACCATTGCCGATCACCACCACCTTCACATCTGGCAAAGAATCTTCCCCGTACTTCAAATCAGCGAGATGCGCCCGAACTTGTTCCAGACAGCTCGTGAGTCCAGCGGGTGAAAGCACCTCCTTCGGCAGCCCCTCTAGAGTAAGGTTATAGAGATACAGCCATTTTAGCGACTCTCTCCAGATCAGCCAGCTAGGTAGGACCCTGACTTGAGTGCCGGAGCAATTCAGCGAGGTAAGCGAGGTGAGCTTCTCCAGCGGCTTGAGGTCGCTGACCTGAGTGCTCCAGCAATCCAGCGAGGTAAGCGCGGTGAGCTTCTCCAGCGGCTTGAGGTCTCTGACTGGAGTCCAGGAGCAATCTAGCGACGTTAGCGCTGTTAGCTTCTCCAGCGGCTTGAGGTCACTGACCTGCATGTGGGAGCAATTCAGAGTCTCCAGCGAAAATAAGCTTTCGAGCGGAGACAGGCCGGTTACGAGCGAGCTAGAAAGGTGCAACGATTTAAGTGTCTTTAACTCTCTTAGTGGCAAGAGGTCGACAACCTGATTCCCGGCGCAGTAAATCGTCTCAAGGCGTACGAGTTGCTTTAGAGGTTCTAAATTGGTAACATCAGTCTTGGCTAAGTAGAGCGCCGTCAAGCCCACTAGCTCTTCGAAGACGCGCAGGTCAGAAATTCTCGCGAAGCAGCAATAGAGTGAGTCCAATCTGGGGAGTTCAACCAGCCTTGCCCACTCAAAACCAATTTGATTGGAAGCGATATTATGTGTCGCTGATCCACGGTTGCCTGAATTGTTCTGGGGCCACCACCATTCACCTAAATTCAACGCTCGAAGATGTTTAAGTTGCAACAACTCCTCAGGCGGCTTCGCCAAGCCCAATCGGCCCAAATCCAGAAAGCCGGTCTTCTCCTCCGCTTCACGGGCGATCAACTGGTGGGCGATGGCAAGGCCTTCGGGATTTGAACGGGAGGACATAGCGCATGAACGGAGGGGTGGCCTCTCCGGTCAAGCGCCAGAACAATCTTCGATTGCCAATCGAAGCTACTTCCCGAAGCACTGCACGCGCCCGTCCATCGTGCTGACATACACGCGGCCCTGCGCGACGGTGATGCCGTCCCAGACGGGTGGGCTGGTGAGTTCGAGGCCGGTGGACTGCTCGCCGGTTTCGGTGTTCACGGCCCACATTTTGGCACCGCGGCGTCCTTCGAGGGCTTCGTTCTGTTCGTTGAGCTCTTTGAGGATTTCGGGGTCTTTGGCGGCGAGGCGTTCGAAGGCGTATTCTTCGTCGATGGTATCGGGAGCGCCGCTGACGAGGACGGTTTTGCCGGCCAAGGCCATGCTTCTCGCGACGATGGGGACGAAGCGGTCCCAGGTGTGCTTCACGAAGCTGCCTGCGCCGCCACCTTTGCCTCCCTTGCCACCACCGGCGGGTTTGAACCACAGGGCGGCTCCGACTTTGCCTTTGCCGGTTTCGACTCCGGCACCGATGCCGTGGAGGTTGTTGCCAGAGTTGTCGCGTGAGTCGCCGTTGTCGAAGTTGATGAAGACGATGGCGTCGGCGGGTTTGGAGTCGGGGGCTTCAAAGCGCTGCTGCACTTCACCAGGCGTGAGGGCTTTGTGGTAGAGGGCGAACTGATCCATCAGGCCGCTGAAACCTCCGGCGCTGCCTTCGGCGGCTCCTTCGCCATTGCCGAGATACATGGGGCGGGCGGGTTTGCCAGCGAGGAGGTCGCTGCTGCCTTCGGCGACGAGTTTGCCGTCGAGGTAGAGGCTGAGTTTTTTGTCTGCGGCGAGCGTGCCGACGAGGTGGTGCCAGCCTTCGGTGAGGGCCTCGGCGGAGACGATGGTGACGAGTTTACCGGCGCTGCGGATGTGGAGCTGTGGTTTCTTTTCGCGAATATCGAGGGCGAGTCCCTGAAGCGGGCCGCCGTGGTGCAAAACGGTGCCGTTGGCGGTGTCGGGCAAAACCCAGGCTTCGACGGAAATGGCGGTCTCGGTGGGGTCGAGCGCTTCATGATCGGGGAAGAGCACGGAGCCGGGGATCGGTGCATTGGCGACGGCGGGAGCGGCTTTGCCTTTGCCCTTTCCTTTTTTCCCATCGGCCTTTTTCGCGGCTTTGCCTTCTTTGACGAGCTTCGGCGGCTGCACGGCGAGCGGCTGACCATCGGGGCCAAGGGTGAGGCTGTTGCCTTTGCGCTCGGTGGTGGCTCCTTCGGTGGTGAAGGACTCTTCCGGCGGAGTCTTCGGCGAGGAGAAGAGGGTGTACTCCATCGTCGTGGTCCATTTGTAGTATTGAGCCTCGCGACCATAGCTGTACACATTCTTGTCGTCGTGGACCAAAATGCGGCCAGCGGGGGCATATTTGCCAGCTTGATAATAGCCTGCATGACCTCCGGCAAAGCTCTTGCCATAGACCCAGTAGCTGCGGTGGAAGTTGGAGTCGTCGAGGAAGCCCATCGGGGCGAAAAGATGAGCGCCCTCGCCTTTGTGAGCGCCGCCTTGTTTGTCGAAATCGCCGCTGACAGGGCCGACTTCGACGCGTTTGCCATCTTCGATGATCTTTTGCGTGCGGAGGTAGGTCCACTTGCCGTCGCTGCTGAGGATGTCGTTGAGGGCGACGGGCATTTGCAGCGTCTTGTGGCGATCATTGAGGTCGCCACCAGTATCGGGGTCTTTGTCGTCGTAGTTTTGTTTCACACGCATCTCGCCGGTTTTCGCGTCGAGACGGTAGAACCACAGGCCGCCATCGAGGAAGCAGGAGTGACCGGCAATGCAGCTCACGAGGCCGTTTTCGACCAACACGCTGCCATGCACGGGCCAGACGCTTTCCATCATTTCCCAGGCTCCATGGCTGAGCATGACGGGGGCGGCCTGGAACTTCCAAACGAGCGCTCCATCCGTGGCGCGGAGGCAATAGACCTGGCCGTCTTTGCCACCAAAGAACACGCGGCCTTTCCAATACGTGGGCGGTGAATCCACGCGGCCACCGGCGATGAAATGCCACGCAGGTTTGCCCGTGGCGGCGTCAAAGGCGTGCAGCGTGTGCATATCGACCTCGCTGACAAAGGTCAAACCAGCGGCGGTGGTCGTGGTGCTGAGCGGTGGCGTGAGTTTGACCTCCCAGGCCATGCCGAGATCTTTTTTGAGATCGCTCTTCGCGGCACCGCTGCGGGCGTTGTCGCTGCGGTAGGTGGGCCAGTCGGCGGAGTCGGCTTCTTTTTCGTCGATGGCATCGGCATAGGCGGGGCCTTTGATGAGGCGCTCGCTGTCGGGTGTGTTGGCAGGCATCGGGTAACGCGGGGCGCTGGCCATGACGGCCATGCCATCGAGCTTCGCCTCGGGATAGCAGGCGCAGTTGTGCGGACCGGCATAGGTCAGGCCGTTCGCGGGCATCACGCCGTAAAGGCAGGCACCACGCACCCAGTGATTGAGATCCCAGTGCTGCTTGTCCATATCGACATACTCGATGCCAGTGCGGCTCGGCATGATGTATTTCTCCGTGGCCTTGCCCATGTAGCAGCGATGATGGAACCAGTAGGTGCCCTCCGGCACGTCGGGGAAGAAGCTCTTCTTTTTCTCGCCGGTGATCGGGTCAAAGCCGCGATACTCGCCGCTTTGATTGCCCTGAAGGTTGCCGGAATTCCACACGAGGCCCTGCGCCACGACGACGTCCTCCAGGCTGCGGTAGCCGCTCTTTTCATGCGGCGCTTTCCACATGTCCTTGCCCGTGTCGGCGTTCATGCCCTTCATCTCGCCATCGCCACCGGCGTAAATGATCACATCATTGTGCAGCACGATGCGCGGGGCGAAATTGAACTCGTAAAGCTGGCGTCGCTTCGTGGGATCGGTGGTGAATTTCACCTCGCCGGTCTTCACATCGCGAGCGGCGATGCCGTCTCCATTGTAATAGACCACGCGTTTGTCATCGAGCGCCAGCGTCACGGGTGCAATGCGATCTTCCTGCTCCCACAAGGTCTTGCCACTCTCGGCATCGACGGCGAGCAGGTGCTTCGGCTTGCCATCCCAGTTGAACTCCGTGGTGACACGCTGCTGATCGCTCTGCGCCTTGACGGCGAACTCCTGGTTCAAGCGCCAGGCCTCCTTGTTCACGAGGGCGTAGATCGTGCCGTTGCGCATGATGATTTCCTCCGTGCCCTTCGTCTGCGGATACTCGCGGACGAGCGCGCCCGTGCCGCCATCGAAGCAGGAAACCGGCGCGGTGATGCCCATGGTCACATACACCTTGTCACCCATGGCCACGAGGCGACGCGTGAGCTGCGTGGGGCCGGATTTCAGCGGCCAAAGGTGCGTGCTCCACTCCGGGATCGGCTTTTTCCAAAGCACGGTGCCGTTGAAGGCATCGCGAGCGATGAGCATCCACTTCGCCGGCATGAGGATGGAGATGCGGCTGCCCTCGTCGATGATGTAAAACGTGCGCCCTCCTGCCGACACCTGCGCACTGACCGACGACATGCGGTCATG
>Ga0209480_10001541_pt1 | contig 16758 bp, 10 predicted proteins | sample JI61114C2DNA_FD_187501 | JGI IMG/M metagenome (GOLD analysis project Ga0209480, IMG submission 187501) | Wastewater effluent complex algal communities from Wisconsin, to seasonally profile nutrient transformation and Carbon sequestration -... | ecosystem: Engineered > WWTP > Effluent > Algae... | reverse complement strand
ATTTGCTTTCACAGGAAACAAATTTGAAATAAGGATGGTCGGTTCTACTATGAATTGTGCTGCACCTATGACGATAATGAATACCATTGTTGGTGCTCAACTCCTTGATTTTAAAAAGGAATTGGATGGCATGATCACCGAAGGTCAAAATAGGGATACTGCTATCTTAACAATTCTTAGAAAGTATATCAACGAATCGCTTCCTGTGTTATTTGAAGGAGACGGTTACAGTGATGAATGGCAGGTTGAAGCTGCAAGAAGAGGATTGGGTAATACACCTAATACACCGGATGCTTTACAAATATATAAATCGGAAAAAACTAAAGGTCTGTTTTTAAAAACAGGTATCTTCTCCAAGGTGGAGCAAGAAGCACACTATGCAGTAATGTTTGAAAATTACAATTTGAAGTTGGATATTGAAAGTAAGACTATGGCCGATTTATGCCAAATTTTTATTCTCCCTGCTTGCTATACATATCAGACAAAAGTTGCGCAGAATATTCATGCATTGCAAAAGATTGGTGTTCCCGAATCGGGATATAAAGCTCAATATGAACTTTTGCAAGATCTGACACAGCATATTAATTTAGTTTCTACCAAAGTAAATGAGTTGGAGCAGGAGATCGAGAATGCTCACCATCAGTCTGATTTTGAAGCAGTTGCATATGCTTTTTGTCACAAGGTAAAGCCATTGATGGCAGAAATCAGGACTTCTGTAGATCACTTGGAAGGAAAAGTAGAAGATAATGTTTGGCCATTAGCTAAATATCGTGAAATGATGTTCATTAGATAATTATAACGCTTTTTTATTAAAGGTTTATAGTAGCTTACTCAATGTATCTTATCTTTGGATAAATAAGTTGAAAAGCCACTGTAAACCTTTTTTTATTTTATAGAAAATGATTCCCAATCAGACAGTAGAAGAAATATTTCAGAAAGCACGCATCGAAGAGGTCGTAAGTGACTTTCTTACGCTAAAGAAGCGAGGAGTCAATCTATTAGGCAATTGTCCATTCCATAATGAAAAGACACCTTCATTCACCGTCTCGCCTACTAAAAATATATACAAATGTTTTGGTTGCGGGAAGTCCGGGACACCAGTTGGCTTCATTATGGAGCATGAAAACATGTCCTATTCGGATGCGCTAAGGTATCTTGCAAATAAATACAATGTCCTCATAAGTGAAGTGCAGAAGACTCCTGAACAGGATGAATCAGCCAGGCAAAGGGAAAGCCTGTTGTTAATAAATGAATTTGCCACCAAGCATTTTAATTCAAATCTAAATGATACAGAGTATGGACAAAATATTGGTGGGGCTTATTTTAAAGAAAGAGGTTATCATAAGTCAACAATTGAAAAATTCGGACTAGGATTTGCTTTTCCTGATGGTTATGATCTAATAAATACAGCAAAAGCAAAGGCTTACAATATCGACTTGTTGAAATTGATCGGATTGGTTAATATCAATGAGCGTGACTTTTTTACTAATCGTGTAATGTTTCCAATTTATGGTCTATCTGGAAGAGTCCTGGGATTTGGAGGAAGGGCGCTATCCACCAATGAGAAAACCCCAAAATACCTTAACTCGATTGAATCAGAGATATATAATAAGAGCAAGATTCTTTATGGATTTTTTCAGGGCAAGAATGCAATCAGAAAGCAAGAAAACTGCTTTCTTGTGGAGGGGTATACAGATGTTATCTCTCTTCATCAAGCTGGAATAGAAATAGCTGTGGCATCTTCCGGCACCTCACTTACACTGGAACAGGCTCAGCTTATCAAGAGGTTTACGGATAATGTCACGATACTTTATGATGGAGATAATGCTGGAATTAAAGCTGCTCAACGTGGCATTGACATTCTATTGTCGCAGAACCTAAATGTCCACATCGTAATCCTCCCTGACAATGATGATCCTGATTCATATCTAAAAACTCATGGATCACAGGCTTTGTTGGACTATGTCGAAAATACCAAAAAAGATTTTATCCTATTTAAAACAAATGAAGTCCTTGAGCAGGCCAAAAATGATCCGATTAAAAAAGTTGCACTGGCTCAGGATATTATACATTCTATTGCGCAGATTCCGGACGCTTTGAAAAGGAGTATTTATGCTGCTTCCAGTGCAAAGACGCTTGATATAAGAGAAGAAGTAATTCTTTCAGAATTGTCCAAAACATACAAGAAAGAAACTGAGAAACAAAGACTGGAGGAAATAAGGGATCAAAGGCAACAACAACGCAATGCTTCTCCAGGAGACTCTATTCAACCAACAGATAATCAGACTGATATAGTCAACATAGTAAATGAAAATCATCCCTTCCAAACTATTCTTAAAATCTTGATATTGCATGGGAACCGTCCCTTCGGGCCTGATAATCCTGTAAATACTAAAACCCAGATTTTAAGTGATATAGTAGAGGATCTGGATGCTTTGGAACATCCTCTTTATATTTCTATACTGAGAGAATACCAGGAACGTGAATCAGCTGAAATAAATAATTCTGCAGAATATTACATGAATCACTCAAATGGAGATATAAGAAATATGGTGTTATCCTGGATTGATCCTGGATATGAATTTAGTAAGAATTGGATCGAAAAGCACCATCATCCTTTGCAGTATCAACCTTTACCTGAAGAGAATTACGTCAATGAGTACAATTATGCTTTATTGTTATTTAAGCTTTTTGCATTAAACAAACTTGTCATTGAAAATAAAAAGAAGATAAATGAAATGATTGAAGCTAAAGATGATGCCGGTTTATTGATTCAATTAAAAGCGCAAGTACTAATCGATAAGGAACGCAGTGCACTTTCTTCCAAAATAGGCATGGTAATAGTTCCTAGATAAATTGATTAAATATATTTGGTCAATTACGGATTTCAATTCGATATTGGAATAAATCTTCGAATCTTCAGTTTCTCAAACATTTTAGGAATTCATATTCAAAGTCTATCTTATACGAAACGGAATAATATAATTGACCAATATTTTGCCGTATAATACCGAGCTGAAAGTCGTTTGTCCAAAATTATTTGGACTATTACGAATTTCCATTCGGTATTTCCATTTTCAATTAGTATATTCTAAAGCCATAACCAAGACTGAACTCATAATTTTTAAAATGGTTAAATGCACCATTGAATCCTAACGTTAATTCACTCCTGGAGCCAACTGAATATTTTGCATCAATCCCTGCACCATAAACGAAATTTTGATTTAAGTTTTTGATATTTGAACTAATTTTGGTTCTAGCATCAAAGTAATTACCGTAATTATTTCCTGATTGAAGGTTGTTTATAAGTTTATTTTTGAAGACATTGTTTCTCCTAAAAAATCCTAATCCACTAAAACTTACTCGGGGTGTAGCTCTGAATCGATATCCCAAGTCAAGTCCAATATCGAAAGATTTAGAATTGATATTATCGTCATCAATAGATATCTGATCGAGACTAGCAGAAGTCAGGTTGTTGACATTAATATATTTTTCTGCTGTTGAGTTGTAGTCTGTTAAGATAGCGTCCTCCTTTGTAAATCTTATTCGAGATGAAAAACCCATAAAAAGGGATGAACGTGAAGATATTTTATATCTTAATTCAGGACGTAAGAAAGCCCCTGAATATTCAGTATTGCTCTCTGCATAACCTCCACCATTTAAAATAATTGCAAAAGTATGAGGATATTTATTTTTTAATATTTTAATTATCGGTTTTTCAACAGCGATTGTCAATTCATCCAAAATAAGTGCATAAGCATTTAAATTCTGTAAAGGTGAAAGTGTAAAATTACTTTGATACGAATTACTATTATCCAAAGATCTATTGTTTTGACTAGATTCTCCATGGAGCTTGTTATCATTAATATTACTTTGGTCATCAACATGTGTTGAAATTACTTCATTTTCTGCTGCATTTTTATCACTACTGATAGAATAGTTCAATCCATTTGTATTGATGGTATTTGAATTTGTATTTTCTACATTAAAAGTTTTATTCGTAAATCTTGATATGTCTGCGGATGCAACATCACGCGATAAGTGATTTGAAAAATTGCCAGAAATAATTGACTTGGAATTTAGATTTAATTTAGAATCGTTTGGCGCTATTCTTTCTGAAGTGTTTACATTAAAATTAGATGTAGTTGCACCTTTGACTTTAACAGAATTGGTTTGCAAATTGGCTATGTTATCAAGTTTCAATGGTTGCTTTCCTACTGAATCGGACTGCCTCATAAAGATAAAAGAGAGCGTACCAATAAGTAGTAGAGGCAATGCTAGCCACCACAAAATATATTTTCGTTTACGATTAACGGGCAAGGCTGTATCTAGTTTGATTTTCATAGCTTCCCATGCCCTATCTTCAAATTGTTTCATTATCCAATACTTTTGTTCAGGTTATTAATGCTTAACCAATTTTTAAGTTTTTTTCTTGCTTCAAACAAATGCCACTTACTTGTATTTTCCTTAATATCCAACTGTTCAGAAATTTCTCTGTGAGAATATCCTTCGATAGCATACTTCGTAAATACTGATTTAGTCACTTCAGGTAATTTGTCAATTAATCTGAAAATATAATCAACGTTTTCTTCAGGTTCAGTACTTTGTATACCTTCATAAATTGTTTCAACCAGCGAAATTTTGCCTTTATATGTTTTTACACTTCTGTGGAAGTCGATCATAGTGTTGTATACAATTCTTCTGATCCAACCTTCAATATTAGTGAGTACAGGTGTTTTAGTCAGATTAATGAAAACTTTTAAAAAGCCATCATTTACGACACTTTGAATATCTTCATCATTATGCATGTATTTTCTACACATGCCTACCATAGTTCCAAAAAAATGACGGTATAGCTGTTCCTGGGCATACCTATCATTATCAGCACATGCCGATAAGATCTCATCCATGGAAACAGGTATCTTTTTGTGTGTCATTTTATAAACGCAAAGTTAATCCATATTTATTTGTAATTACATTCGACTGTTGATGTGCAGTTTATTGGTTTAATGACGAAATTGAAGTTAGAATAGTTTGATGATTTCAAAAAACTTCGGTTAAATTTTTTGATTTAATGAATTATTATTATTTTTGATCTTCTCTTGAGAGAAAATTTTCAAATACCTAAACCCACCATCATGTTGAAATCACTTCAATCCTATTTCTATATAGGACAAAATCAAAGAAAAGGCATCGCCTTGACATGTCTTTGTATTCTTAGTTACGGACTATTCAGACATTTTTATATCCAATATCATTTCAACCCATTACCGGAATTAGCTCTTACCAAAGAAAACAAAATTGATATAGAGCCCACCATTCCAGGATCTGAGATAGATCTAAATAAAATCAATACTCAGCAATTAATCGCATTGGGTCTAACGGAAAAACTTGCCGGAAGAATGATCAAATTTAGAGATAAGATAGGAGGATTCAAGAATTGGGATCAAGTCAAAAAGGTTTATGGATTGAGCGATGAACAATTTTCCACCTTACAATCTAAAAGTTTGTTGAATAAAAATTCTGCAAATAACCAAAGTCATCGTGAGGCTAGTTATAACCAGTATTCCACTTTTACCAAAAAAGGTAGGAATAACAATGCGAATGGAGTCAAGACTTCAAATCTAAAATCATTTGATCCAAACACTATTTCAATGCAAGAACTGATTAAAATGGGTGTCGATCAGAAAATTGCTAAAGGAATAGAAAATTTTAAAAAGGCCGGCTTTAAATATAAAAAGGCTGAAGATTTGAAACGCATCTATTCCATGGACGATAAGACTTTTGATCAATTAGCTCCTTTTGTTCAAATTACTGGACCAATGCATGAAGCAGAAGTTTCCCAAAATTTTGAAAAGAAAGCATTCATCAAGAAAATTTCCAATGTAGACATCAATTCAGCAACAGTGGAACAATTGGATGATTTGCCAGGAATAGGTCCAGGTTATGCAAATAAAATCTTGAATTGGCGCAATAAATTAGGAGGATTTCACAGTCTTGACCAAATACAATCTACGTACAACTTACCTGACTCAGTATTTCAAAAGATTCGTCAATATATAGTTTTTACGACAGAACAAACCCGCATCAATATTAACTCATGTGATGAATTAACACTTGCCAAACACTTTTACATCCGCGCGAAGGAAGCCAAGATCCTCATAGCTTACCGAAATAATCACGGACCATTTAGATCTAAAGAAGACTTGCTCAATACGGGGGCGCTGGATAAGGAATGGGTGGATAAGGTAAGTCCATATTTAAATTATAAATAAAAATAAAATGGAATTAAATCAAATTACAGATCGGATCATTTCTTTTGCAATTAGTGTGCATAAAGTTTTAGGGCCAGGACTTTTAGAATCTGCTTATAAGCAATGTTTATTTTACGAATTATCACAACTAGATATTATTGTAGAAAAGGAAAAGCCGATGCCTATAATTTACAAAGAAGTAAAGCTTGACCACGGATATCGAATGGACTTGGTTGTTGAAAAAAAAGTAGTAATTGAAATTAAAACTGTCGATTCAATTTGTGATGTTCATAAGGCCCAATTGCTAACATACTTAAAATTAGGGGATTATAAACTTGGGCTAATCTTAAATTTTAAGGTAATGCTCTTGAAAGACGGGATCACTAGAATTATAAATTGAGATATAGTTTTAAAAAAATATCACAGAGTTGCTCAGAGAAATAATTGAGTTTCACGGAGATAAAAATAGTACTTTACATTGTTTTGAATTATGAATCTAAAAGCTTTGTCTTCACAATTTTAGTTGATAAAAGGCAGGTTTTTTAAAAAATATTTGATCTTTGAAGAACTCTGTGAATCACCCTTATCTCTTGTGCATCTCTGTGATATTGCTAAAATCTCATTTTCCATTCTTCTTCCGCACCTTCCCTACCGGCCTCTTTATTCGCTCATCTTTATCACTTCCTGACACCGGTATATTATTTAACTTGATGTCAGTAGGAATAGCATTAGGATCATCTCCTGACAATGAAAACATTAAAATATTAGCACTATCTGAGCGCATTTCAGTAAGTAAGAGAGGCCTTTTTTTGATCTCCCATTTAAAGCCTGCCAACTGTATCTGGGCATGATTTGCTTTATCCATTGGATAATATTTTCCATCATTCTTTTTATAAAATTTAATATTATCCAATTCATTGTCGACTAACCTGGCTCTTAAATGAGAGCAATTTAATGTATTGACTCCGGTATATTCTTTGTCGTCATTAAGTGTATAATATACAGTTTGGGCATTGCCATTGACGGTCATGCTTGAAAGCTTTCCATCTGACATGAATGCTCTGATCTCCTTCCCTCCTATTTGACTAAAATACACTTCTTCGGGCGAAGTAATGATCATTGCTTTATTCTGCATCAGCAACTCTGAAATCTTGTTATCCTTTTGAAATATTAATATGGTATCACCAAAATATTGATTAGTACTATCTGACCATAATATTGGTTGACGATATAATCTAAAAATTGAATCAATGGTTGAATAATACATAGAATCGCATACTCCTTGAAAATTCTTACTCAGAATTTTTACATCATGATAAGCCTGTATGACTCTGCTGGTATCACCTGTGATTGTATCTTTTTTAAATGACCATAATGTATCAGCACTGACATATGTGGTGTCCTGGTCAGATACGATACTAAACATCGCTCTTTTACCGTATGCCTTAACATAATCACCTTTTTTGTCTATCAATGCTTCTTCTGCATGAAGTGTGGAATTATTGGACTTACTGTGAAGAATCACGTTCCCTTTAGAAATCCCTTTTCCAATTTTGTTGTCAAAGTCGTTATTGTCAGCTTCTATGATATTATCTCCATCTTCGATTCGTGATCGCCCGATGGTCTTTAATAAATTGTTCTTTTTGTCATACTGGATCTTTTTACCTTTTAGTAATTGGGCAGAGTCTTGCAAAAATGCATAACCCTTTCCTCCATCAACTTCAAAATATTCTCTCTTTTGAAAATACTTAATGGATTCTCCTGACACATATCGTAACGAGTCTTGATACCTGGCATCGCCCAAAAGGTAATAAAATTGTTTAAGGCCATCATATACCATCTTTCGCGTTGCAATGGCCTTATCAGCTCCTTTTTTATACTGAGGATTACCTATGAATTCTCCGTATTTCTTATCGATATCATAGAAACCGCTTTCGCTATACAATTTAGTTCCATTATTTTGTGTCACTATTGAAGGAGCTAAGAAGGTGACATATCTTAACCTCGAATTGTATTTAAGTCGGGTTGTCTTTATATCAAAGTCCGGATCCTGTATGTAGACATTATCTTGTAGAATTATATCATCAGATTTAGTGTCATAGATAGCTGATTTACTCTTAACCCATGTAGCCCCATTGGTGAATGTCCCATTATTGTCAAAAGCAGCGATCTTTGTATTGGTATTGTATGATAATTTTTCAGTATATAACTTCTGATCATTTTTAATCAATGAAACATTAGAATATAATTCGCATTGTCTGGTTACTGAATTATAGAATAAAGAGTCTGCAAAAATAGAAAGGGAATCTCCTTGTTGTATAAGAATATTGCCTTTTGCCCTGATAATGTTATCAGAACGATAAACAGTATCTGCATAAAAGTGAACTCCTTTATGACTAAACGCAACTTCTCCAGAGAAAATACTTATTTTATCTTTTGTCAAAATTGTACCAAATTTGGCTTCTTCAAAATTGATGTAATCCGAGGTGTCTTTAGAGGCTTGCCCACTCAATAAGCTATTAAATAATACCATAGCCAAGAAAGTGAAAATCACAGATTTACACAGCATTGAGTGTTTGATACTATTTTTAATTTTGATCAATGGCTAGTTTGCTATTTTTGTAAGTTCTGCTAATTGTTTACCCACTAATGAGCATATAGCTACGCCCATTCCACCCATCCTTACCCCGACGAATACACCTTCACTTACTTCAGCAATAATAGGTTTTTTATTCCCACCTATTCCCAGAATTCCACTCCAGTGATAGTCCATTTTTGGGTCTTTGACACCTTCTATATGTCCCTTTAGAATCGTTGAAAGCAATGTAAAAGCTTCATCTGTCTGATCAAATAAAAATGTTTCTTCTTTAGAACCTAATTTGTTTCTACCACCGCCAATCAATATTCTTTTTCCAATATTTCTAAAATAAAAATAACCTTTATCCATGTGGTAGCAACCATTTAGTTGGAGCCCTTCTATCTCTTCAGTTACAATAACTTGATTTCTGACAGGCTTGACATCTAAGTCAGGAATAAGGTGATTTACAAAGCCATTAGTAGTCACAAAAATTGATTTTGCATAGATGGCTCCGTATTTTTTGTGAATAACATGAGGATCAGCCCCATGTTTCAACTTATCAACATCAAATCCAAAGAGAAATCTGATTTTATTATCTATACATTTTTGATAGAGTGCATTATTGAACATAGATGTATTAAGGCAACCTTCCAATCTATTAAATATGTATCCATCAAATCCCTTTGTGCCTTTAGGACTTCCTTCATGATATTCAAATACTCCGGGCATACCTATGCATTCTCTTACTAAAGCATTTATCTCAGGGAGTTTTTTTAGGCAGATATTTTTTAGATCGCTATTTTCGGGCAAAAAAACTTCAGTTCCTCCTTTCTCTTCATAATTGATATTTTCATCTTTAAGCACTGATCTTGTCAGTTGGAGCCCCTGCCACCTCATGGTAAGTGTCTCTTTCACTTTATCTGTGCCGAAAAGTTCTATATCGTCAATTAGTTCTGAAACACTTCCAAAACAAGCATAACCCGCATTTTTGGTACTTGCTCCTTCCCCAAACGGACCTCTTTCTAATACAAGAATATCAGCATCCGGGTAGTTTTTTTTAAGATAATAAGCAGTGTACATGCCTACCAATCCGCCTCCCACGACGATGTAATCAGGTTTGCCAAAGTATAATTGATCCTCCCAATAGCTTCTGCTCAACATTTGTCTTTAGGATTTGGAAACATATTAGTTTGATCTTCAAATGTATCATCAAGGCATTTAAAATCCTTCTCTAGTATAATTTTCAGAGTGCGATCATCATTAACTAGTTGAGTTGCATAAATACCTACTTCATTGCTATTACACCAATCTTTACCTATTTGATCAGGAATAGTTAAATGGATACTATTTTCAGAAAATTCTATTTGAGGTGATAACACTTGATTTAGGCTAATTCTATATCTCAGCCCATTTGATGGCAAGAGTCCAAGGGATATAAAAGCTTCAACAGCTCCTTTTGACAACAATTCTTCGATCTCCGGTACTTGAACTCTGAACCTTATTGAATCCTGATATATACGTAGCTTCACTTTAAATTTAGTTTATAAAAATTAGTATTACATATAGGAAGACCTTTTTGAGGTCAGCCTTTCTTTTTATTTCCATCCTTTAAAGAAACTGTTCGATTGAAAACCATACTTTCAGAAGTACTATCAGCATCTTGACAGAAATAACCAAGTCTCAAAAATTGGAATTGTTCACCGGAAGATGCATTTTTCAACGCATGTTCTCCCTTTGCTTTATTTATTTTTCTTAAAGAATTTTCGTTTAAATAATCCTTAAAGTCACCCTCCTCATTTTGCGGGTTCTCTACTTTGAATAATCTATCATACAACCGCACTTCCATATCAATGCAATCAGTACCATCTACCCAATGCAAAACACTCTTTGGCTTTAAACCAGAAGTATCTTGTCCACTTTTACTTTCTGGAAAATAAGTGCATTTAATTTCTGTCACTTGTCCTTCGCTATCAATAATCGCTTCATCGCACTGAATGATATATGCATGTTTAAGTCTTGCAATATTGCCGGGAGAAAGTCTAAAAAAGCCGGGAGTAGGATCAAGCATAAAATCTTCACGTTCAATAAAGAATTCTCCGGAAAAAGCAATTTCTCTTGAACCGGAATTCTCAATTTCATGGTTATTTTCTGCTTCCAACAATTCTTTGGTTCCTTCGGGCCAGTTAGTTATGACTACCTTCAAAGGGTCCAGAACTGCCATTCTTCTTAATGCATTTTTATTGAGATCTTCTCTTATACAGAATTCCAACAATCCAACATCAATTACATTTTCCCGCTTGGCAATACCTACACGCGTTGCAAAATCTCTGATACTGGCAGGAGTGTAGCCACGTCTTCTTAAGCCTGATATTGTGGGCATTCTAGGGTCATCCCAACCATTAACATGACCATCATTTACAAGTTGCAAAAGTTTTCTTTTGCTCATCACGGTATAATTGATATTTAACCGTGCAAATTCATATTGATGAGATGGGAAAATCTCAAGTTTCTCAATAAACCAATCATATACCGGTCTATGATGAATGAACTCCAAAGTACAAATGGAATGAGTAATTTTTTCAATACTATCGCTTTGACCATGAGCAAAATCATACATAGGATAAATGCACCATTTGTCACCGGTATTGTGATGATGTGCATGTCTGATTCTATAAATCAACGGGTCGCGCATCAACATATTTGGAGAAGCCATGTCGATTTTTGCCCTTAACACTTTAGCCCCGTCGGGAAATTTTCCAGCTCTCATATCGGAGAATAATTGTAAATTCTCATCAATAGATCTGCTTCGGTAAGGGCTATCCTGGCCTGGAGTATTTGGATTTCCCTTCAATGCTGCGATTTCTTCAGAAGAAGAATCATCAACGTATGCCAATCCTTTTGATATTAATTTAATCGCAAAACCATAAAGTTCTTCAAAATAATTACTCGTATAGAATTCATTTTCCCATTGGAAGCCTAACCATTTAATATCTTCTTTAATGGAATTGACATATTCAACATCTTCAGTGATTGGATTGGTATCATCAAACCTAAGATTTGTCTTTCCTCCATATTTATCTGCTAGTCCAAAATTAAGACAAATAGCCTTAGCATGACCAATGTGAAGATAACCATTAGGTTCTGGGGGAAACCGAGTTAGAACTCTTCCATCGTGTTTACCGGAAGCAATATCCTTCTCAATTATTTCTTCAATAAAATTTAAACCTTCAATTTTTTCTTCACTCATGAATTTATATACAAATTTTAGCGCAAAAGTAATATTTTAAGCTTACTTATATAACATAACGGATAAAGGATAAGTTTTTGATTGGAATGTCTACAACAAAAAACGGAGCTTGGCATAAAACCAACCTCCGTAATAAATTTTCAGAATAGATTAATTCTACTTAAAAAGTAAGAATTAATCCACCTTTACAAACTTGCCATAGAACGTTCCTCCATTAAGTTCCTTTTCTGACCAAATAACATTGTAAATACCCGGTGTAAGTGCATTTATCTGAATCATACCATCATTAGTGGTTTGATTCTTGATGATGACATTACCATTGGCATCAATGATTGAATAAAGGATACTTGATTTAAATTCACTTCCCAATTTGATATTGCTATTAGCAGGATTTGGATAAATAAATCCTTCCAATGGTTTGCTTGTAGCGATTTCAAACACTTGACCAGTACCTGGTTTAGGAGCAATAATCGTAATTACTACATGAAGCGTATATTGACATCCACCTTCATTTGTTATAATGACAGTGTATGTACCAGCAGTTTTATAACTTGAGTTATAAAGCAGAGGACTTTGCTCATTTGAAAAGAAGCCATTCGGTCCAGTCCAAAGATAAGTTGTTCCTCCAGTGGCATTCAATTGAATATTGCTTCCAAAAGGTGCCGGATTAGGAGTAGCAGATACAGTTCCATTAATTGCACCAAATACAAAGACGTCAACTGAAGCAGTTGCAGTACAACCTGTCGGACCTTTTCCTGTCACTACATACTGACCGCCCAAATAAATTGGAATGTTATTAATCACCGGATGCTGATATGCTGAAGTATAACCATAAGGTCCAGCCCAAGTATAACTAGAAGCACCTGAAGAATGAAGGAAAACTGTTTGTCCCTCGCACACACTGTTGTCATCAACTGTAGCTGTTACAACCGGGTTATTAACAATAGTAACATTCGTCGTAGCTACGGCAGTACAACCATTAGGGCTTGTAACCGTAACGGAATATAGACCGGAATAAGCTGCTGTAGCGTTAGGTATGGTTGGATTCTGAAGAGTTGAAGTAAATCCACCTGGACCAGACCAGCTGTATGATCCGTCACCTGTACTTAACAATTGTAAAGTACTGTTAGCACATGCACTACTCTGAACATGCGAGGCTGTAGCTATTGGTGGATAATTTACTTTAAGTTGTACTTTGTAGCTTGAAGTACATCCACCCAGACCGGTAATTGTCAACAAGTAAACTCCTGCCTGCTGGTAAGAATTAATAAGAATGCTAGGGTTTTGTTGTGTAGAAGTAAAACCGTTAGGTCCTGACCATGCATATGTTCCACCACCTGTAGAACTTAATTGCACAAATGAACCCACACATGCTATGGATGGGGTGGCAGATGCACTTCCAGTAGGGGTTGAATTGACAACAACACTAACATTGGCAGTCGCCGAACATCCGTTAACATTGGTCACGGTAACATTATACAAACCACTTTGAGATGTCTGTATATTCGAAATTTGTGGATTCTTCAAACCAGAAATGAAACCTCCTGGGCCTGACCATGAATAAGTAGATCCTCCGTTTGCACTAAGTGTAAGTGTGTTTCCACTACAAATAGGGTTAGGAAGGGCTGAAGCTGTGGCTATCGGAAGAGGAACCACCGTAACGGTAGTTGTGGCTGTGGCTACACATGAATTAGGTGCTGTAACAGTCACAGTGTAAATAGTAGTGGATGCGGGGTTAACAATAATTCCATTTGAGAGCGCACCCGTACTCCATAAATATGTTCCTCCGCCTGTAGCTACAAGAGTAGTAAAGTTACCCATGCATATAGTACCGTCATTTGGTGTGCCTGAATTTTCTAATACATTAATCGTTGGTACAAAATTGCATAAACAATTTATATTAAAGGTTTGAGATTGAGCAGCAGTCCCTTCAGCATCATACAATATATAATAAGTAGTTCCAGCAGTCAAAGGACCGAAAATGTTTGACTCAGGTCCAGCTGCATCTCCAATACATGTCCAACCAGTAGGGCCACAGCCACCTGAAGCTGCCTTAAAGAAATAATCTGAAAAACCGCCTGAAGCGGCCGTAACCTGCAATGTATAACTGCCGGAAGCAGAAGGGGTAAAACTATATACCTTTTCTTGACCTGGAGTTGTAAAACCACAACTATTTGAAATGGGGCTCCAAATTCCCGCACCTGCAGTTACTGCAGTTACTGGAACACCACAAGTAAGTGATGTTATACCTGTGCAAGGATCACCTGCTACACAATTTATATTAAAGGTCTGAGATTGAGCACCTGTGCCTTCTGCATCGTAGAGAATATAATATGTGTTGCCGGCTGTCAATGGTCCGAAAATATTCGACTCAGGTGCACTTGCATCTCCGATACATGTCCAACCTGTAGCACTGCAACCACCTGAAGCAGCTTTAAAGAAATAGTCAGAAAAACCACCTGAAGCTGCGGTAATCTGTAAAGTATAATTACTGGTAACTGTAGGCGTAAAACTATAAATTATTTCTTGACCTGGTGTTGTAAATCCACAACTTCCTGGTTCCCATACACCAGCTCCTGAAGTAGCAGCTGTAACAGGAGTACCACAAGAAATCGTCGTAATACTCGAACATGGATCTGCAGCTAAACAATTTATATTAAAAGTCTGAGATTGAGCAACTGTGCTCTCTGCATCGTAAAGAATATAATATGTGGTGCCGGCGGTCAATGGTCCGAAAATATTCGATTCCGGCGCACTTGCATCTCCTATACAAGTCCAACCGGTAGCACTGCAACCACCTGAAGCTGCTTTAAAGAAATAGTCAGAAAAACCACCTGAAGCGGCAGTAATTTGAAATGTATAATTACCGGTAGTTAATGGTGTAAAACTATAGACCTTTTCTTGGCCTGGAGTTGAAAAACCACAACTTCCGGGTGACCAGACACCTGTTCCTGTAGTTGTAGCAGTAACTGGTGTACCGCAAGTTATTGTTGTAATAGAAGCGCAAGGATCTGCTGATAAATTTAAGTTATAATCTATGGTTCCGGTATAGGCTCTGGGAGAAAATTGAGATCCACCAAAGGCAACAGTTGTAACTCTTGCAACGTCAGAAAAGAGTGCTAAATTGGCATCATTAAAATTCGTATTAGAAGTAACACCAGTTCCAAAATATCTTATTCCACCTCCTGCTGTAATTGATTGCAAATAAAAGGAAGTTGTGGTGGAAGCTGCAAGTTGGATATTTAAACTAGTTACATCCATTGGAGCAATTGTCGTGGTTCCAGCACTCGTGGTGGTGATTGTGCCGACCAAATTCCATCCAGCACTGGAAGCTGTAAATCCGGCATAGGCTCCACTTCTACTATATATTTCCACTGTCACACTTGTTCCACTAGTACTTGAATACATAGTATTGAAACTGGTAATATTAACTGGCGTGCTATTAGTAGTCAATGACAGAAAAACACCTCCAGATCCATTATTTGAAGTAAGATTTGCTTGTAAGGTAATGGCGTCCGAATTAATATTAAAGCAAAACATGATTAAAATAAGTAGAGAAAATTTTTTCATAAGGATAATTTTTAAATGTAAATCAATTGATTTTTTAGAGAAGAAAATGTGTAGTGAAATATATTTTGACCTTAAGAAATAAATGAAATTAATCTTAGACAAGACTAATTTCTCAACTAAATATTTTCAGTATCGAAAATAAAAAAATGGCTTTTACAAATATAATAATAAATTTCTAATAATTCTCCCTAAAAGTAAATTAAATTTTTGCATAAAAATGAATAACATTATAATTGGAGTTCTATGTAGCTTATCAATTACCTATTTTTGCTAATATCCTTATGCATTAACATTATATAATTTTATGCTAATTAATTAGATTATTTCTAAATTAATATCTGGTATATTTTAGTGTCAATAAAAATATTTCATTCTTGTTATAATTAAAAGATATTACTACTTAAATGAATAAACTATTCAACTATTTTATCAGAGTTTCTGAACAATTATTTCTTTAAAATCGTAGTTGTCAGACATTTTTAAATTAGATGTCAGAGGCAATATAGAAGCGTATTTTTATTATTTGATTATTAACACTTAAATGCAGATTTGTCATTTTGAATATTTGTAACATGCTTCCCTTGGTGCTCAATTAATGGTTTTTTCTGAATTTGACTTATGGAAATTTTATAGTTTTCTGAAAATTAATACCAATTGGAAATTCGTAATTGTTTAAATTAATTTGATCAAAAGATTGTAAGCTCAGTATTATATTACAAAATATTTGTTTATTTAATAATTCATTTTAATATATCAGTCCTATCTTCTAATGAATATTTTCCTTTGAAGAAATAGGAATAGCTACAACAACAAAAAACGGAGGTTGGCATAAAACCAACCTCCGTAATAAATTTTCAGAATAGATTAATTCTACTTAAAAAGTAAGAATTAATCCACCTTTACAAACTTGCCGTAGAATGTCCCTCCATTAAGTTCCTTCTCTGACCAGATAACATTGTAAATACCCGGTGTAAGCGTATTAATCTGAATCATACCATCATTAGTGGTTTGATTCTTGATGATGACATTACCATTGGCATCAATGATTGAATAAAGGATACTTGATTTAAATTCACTTCCCAATTTGATATTGCTATTAGCAGGATTTG
>Ga0209480_10001539_pt1 | contig 16771 bp, 16 predicted proteins | sample JI61114C2DNA_FD_187501 | JGI IMG/M metagenome (GOLD analysis project Ga0209480, IMG submission 187501) | Wastewater effluent complex algal communities from Wisconsin, to seasonally profile nutrient transformation and Carbon sequestration -... | ecosystem: Engineered > WWTP > Effluent > Algae... | reverse complement strand
CAAGAGGTCGAGGGTACGGAAGCGCTTTTGAAAGGCTTGATCGTCGACGACCATTTCGTCGGCGTAAGCTCCGTAGGTAAAAACGGCGCCGAAAGCACGATCACGTTCGGCGGACTGCCTCCAAGGAAGTAATATCTGGATCAAAAAAAGGGCGCAGCCTCCTCAGACTGCGCCCTTTAGATAACTTCGGGTGTAAGCGGAAAATCAGGCAACCATGGGTTGTTCCATATCATCAAGATCACGCAGCACATAACCACGGCCCCAGACGGTTTCGATATAGTTCTCGCCGCCGCATGCCAGAGCCAGTTTCTTGCGCAGCTTGCAGATGAAAACGTCAATAATCTTGAGTTCGGGTTCGTCCATGCCACCATAGAGATGGTTCAGGAACATTTCCTTGGTCAATGTGGTGCCCTTGCGGAGCGAGAGGAGCTCCAGCATGGCATATTCTTTACCGGTCAGGTGGACGCGGCTGCCATCGACTTCAACGGTCTTGGCATCAAGGTTGACCGACAATTTGCCGGTCCGGATAACCGATTGCGAATGCCCCTTGGAACGACGCACCACGGCATGGATACGCGCAACTAGTTCTTCGCGATGGAAAGGCTTGGTAACATAATCGTCGGCGCCGAAGCCGAACGAGCGTACCTTGGAATCCATTTCCGAAATGCCAGAGAGAATAAGTACAGGCGTCTGCACCTTGGCGACGCGCAATTTCTTAAGCACATCGTAACCATGCATGTCTGGCAAGTTCAAATCGAGCAATATGATATCATAATCATAGAGCTTACCCAGATCGAGGCCTTCTTCGCCCAGATCAGTGGTGTAGACATTGAACCCCTCGGTCGCGAGCATCATTTCGATGGCCTTCGCCGTGGTGGGTTCATCTTCAATCAAAAGCACACGCATTGGGCAAACCCCTCTTTGCTTATTGCAACCCCGAAACACGAACGGACCGATCCGGCTGTGTGTCGGGCTTTATTAACCATAAGGGAAATGAACTGAAAAGGTTAATTTCATCTTAACGCAGGGAATCCGGCGAGTCGCGAGGTCATTAGCTGCCAAAAAATGACTCAATTCCGCGGATTTAAGACTCAAACAGGTATCGCAAATTTTTTTGAAAATTAAGATATCGATCGCCACTTAATCGTGCGAATTTAAGAATTTTGCGATCTAACGAAGCCTCTCGGTCAAAAATTCGATTAACGCCGTCACCCGTTGTGGGCGAATTTTCCCTGGCGGCGTTACGAGGTGAAGAGCCACCGGCGGCGTTTTCCAGTCTTCCAGAATTTCCACAACCGCCCCGCTAGCCAGATCATCTTCGATAATAAAATCGGGCACCACCGCAATGCCATGGCCTGACCGCAGACTATGGAGCATCACGTCGCTGTTGTTCGCACGCAAGCGGCCCTGTGGACGGACAGCAGCCTCCTCACCTTTGGAATTCACAAAACGCCATAGTTCGGGCGTTGGTAACAATGAATAACGCAGACATTCATGCTCGCCCAGCTCTGCGGGATGACGAGGGGCTCCCTTGAAATCGATATAGGATGGCGCCGCGACGATATAAGTTCTGACGTCGCGCAATTTGCGTGCCCTTAAACTACTGTCCGGAAGGGCCGCAATACGTAAGCCGACGTCAAACCCCTCCCCAATCAGATCAACCTTTGCATCGCTTAGATGCATATCAATGCTAACACCGCGATAGGCGCATAAGAAATCTGCCACCACTCGGCCGACATTCGAAAGACCAAAGCTCATAGGCACTGCTAATCGCACCAGTCCCACAGGTTCGGACGCCTCGTCTCGCGCTGCCTCCTCTGCTGCTTGCCCCTCGGCTAAAATAGACTTGGCATGCTCGACCAAATTGGCCCCACTGTCCGTGAGAGCAAGGCGGCGGGATGTACGGTGAAACAATGGTGCACCTACCTGCTCCCACAGGTTCGGACGCCTCGTCTCGCGCTGCCTCCTCTGCTGCTTGCCCCTCGGCCAAAATAGACTTGGCATGCTCGATCAAATTGGCCCCACTGTCCGTGAGAGCAAGGCGGCGGGATGTACGGTGAAACAATGGTGCACCTACCTGCTTTTCTAAGCGGGTGACCGCTTTTGAAACAGTTGCCTTGGAGAGGCCCAATGCGTCGGCCGCTCCTGTGAAGCTTTTATGCTCCACGACGCAGGCAAAAATGCTCCAGGCTTCAAAATCGGGTAATCGCATATTTGGAAACAATATGTTTCTAACGTTTCTATTTCAATCCTAATTCGCGAGCCTATTTAAAGTTCATGACATCCACCCTTTTGAAGGAGTGACATTATGACCGATAACAAAACCAGAATTGAAGTCCGCCCGTTTGAAAGTCTGGGCGCAGCAAATCATGGATGGCTTGACGCCCACCACCATTTTTCGTTCGCGGATTATTATGACCCAGCCCGCATGAATTGGGGCGCGATCCGCGTCTGGAATGACGACATCATCCAGCCCCAGTCGGGTTTCCCGCCGCATCCGCATGCCGATATGGAAATTGTGACCTATGTCCGCACCGGGGCGATCACCCACAACGACAGCCTTGGAAATGAAGGTCGTACCGAAGCTGGTGATGTTCAGGTAATGAGTGCAGGAAGCGGGATTCGCCATGCTGAATATAATTTGGAAAACGAGGCGACAACGTTGTTCCAGATCTGGATCATGCCGAACCGCACGGGTGGTTCCCCAAGTTGGGGGGCAAAACCCTTCCCTAAGGACAGCCGGACCGGTGCATGGCAAGTGCTCGCCAGCGGCATGGAAGGCGACAGTGACGCATTGCCGATCCGCACAAACGCTCGCGTGGTCGGCGCGACGATCAAGGCCGGCGAGAGCTTGTCATATGAAGTAGGTGCAGGTCGCTCTGCCTATTTGGTTCCTGCTACGGGCGCGATTGAAATTGATGGGCATCACGCAAATGCCCGTGATGGCGTCGCGATCAAAGAAGGGCATATCACTGTAAAGGCTATTGAAGACGCGGAAATCGTCCTCGTTGATTCCGAATAATTTCAACCAGCCCCCACCCTATTGGGAAGGGGCATCTATCCAAAAGGGATATCTCCCATGACCAAAGTTCTTGTTCTCTATTATTCCAGCTACGGCCATCTTGAAACCATGGCAGAAGCAATTGCCGAGGGAGCGCGCAGTACCGGCGCGGACGTGACCATAAAGCGTGTGCCTGAAACAGCGCCATTAGAAGTCGCTCAAGCAGCGCATTTCAAGCTCGATCAGAACGCCGAAGTTGCAACGGTTGATGAGCTCAAGGAATATGATGCAATTGTCGTGGGCACCGGAACCCGGTTTGGCCGGATGTCCAGTCAAATGGCGAGTTTCTGGGATCAGGCTGGTGGCGTCTGGATGCGTGGAGAATTGAACGGCAAGGTCGGCGCAGCCTTTACCTCGTCTGCAACCCAACATGGCGGTCAGGAAACCACGCTGTTTTCCATTATCACCAATTTGCTGCACTTCGGCATGACGATAGTAGGCCTAGATTATGGGTTCGCGGGCCAGATGCGTAACGACGAAGTAACCGGCGGTGCACCTTATGGTGCCACGACGATTGCGAATGGAGATGGTAGCCGCCAACCCAGCGAAACCGAGCTTGAAGGAGCACGCTATCTGGGCAAGCGCGTCGCCGAAACGGCCGCCAAACTATCGGCCTGATCAATGTCGGAACGACAGGGGCATTGGAGTGCGGATGCTTTGGCACAGTCCGCATGCAATGTCCTTGCCGTGACACATTCGGCGTTTCGACTAGATTGATCACCATTGGGCGCTTAGAGACGGCAGCTATGGCGTACACCTTGCCCGAAGATCTGATTGAAGAGACCTTTCTCGCATCCACTGGACCGGGCGGGCAGAACGTGAACAAGGTCGCGACCGCCTGCCAGTTGCGCATTGATGTATTTGCGCTCGGCCTCGAGCCTTATGCCTTTCGGCAATTGAAGCTTCTGGCAGGGAGCAAAATGACCATGGGCGGCGAATTGATCGTCACCGCACGGAACCACCGCACACGCGAGGCAAACCGGCAGGAAGCGCGTGATCGTGTCATCGAACTGATTGATCGCGCCCATATCCGTAAGCCACGCCGCGTCGCGACCAAGCCCAGTAAAGCTGCCAAGGCGCGACGTGTTGACGCAAAAAAGGGTCGGTCCACAATCAAGAAAAATCGCGGAAAAGTAAGTTACGATTGAACCCGCCATCTAGCGAAAATCAAGATTGGAACGTTCAATATCAGTAGGCAATTCTCGGTGTTTCTTTTAGAGGTAGCACCATGTTTGAATTTGCAATCAATTCCGCCGCCCCGAAATATGAACTTTATCGCGAACTGGTTCGGTCGGCAGACGCGTTGACCGATGGCGAAACCGACGCCGTTGCGAATATGGCCAACGTCGCGGCCTTGCTTTGGGAATATCTTCCGGACGTCAATTGGACCGGTTTCTACCGGATGGTGGACGGCGAATTGGTTTTGGGGCCGTTCCAGGGCAAAGCAGCGTGTATACGTATTGCAGTAGGCGAAGGCGTTTGCGGCACGGCGGCTGCGAGTGGCGAAACACAGTTGGTTGCCGATGTTCATGCCTTTCCAGGACACATTGCCTGCGACGCCAATAGTGCATCCGAACTGGTTGTCCCAGTCAAACGCAACGGCGAAGTTATCGCCGTCATTGACTTGGACAGCCCATCGCTGATGCGTTTCGATGCGGACGATGCTGCGGGCATAGAGGCACTGGCAGAAGTGCTCGCAAACCGGATTTAATTCAACTGCCTCATTTTGGAACAATGCCTTGTTAGAGCAAGCATTTTACATGCGTTGGATTCGCCAGCAGACACAAAAAATGTTAATAGCCCTTTAACCATTGGCACCGGCATTTTCCGGCGCACACGATGCTTGGGGAGTCGTTAACTATGAGAACCGTTCTATTATCAGGCGCTGCACATTTTCCGGCGCACACGATGCTTGGGGAGTCGTTAACTATGAGAACCGTTCTATTATCAGGCGCTGCAGCTATCGGACTATTGTCGGCGGCACCATCCTATGCGGGCGAATCGCCGGCGCCAGCCGCGGTATCTGTGCAGAAGAAGTCGACGGTTATCGTGAAACAGGCCGGACCTGACCGCACCAGCGATTTTCGTGAACCAGAATATAGTCCCGAAATGCGCCCCAATGCGCAGGTTTATAACTGGAGCGATGATGCCGTATTCGCAGCACCAGATGGATCCAGCTATAAATATGATGGTGAATGGGACGGGAAATATGTCGATCCGCAAGGCCGGGTCTTTGAAGGCGACTGGAGCGGCCGTGTAACACGCCAGACAGGAGCGACCGCAGGCTTCCCCGCCCCGCCTCCCCACGCACGGATGCCAAAAGGCGAACCGGACTATGGTGACGATGGCGAAAGCTATGAGGAAGAATATTATGAGGAAGACGCATATGCTGTTCCTCTTGGCTATGAAAATTATGAGCGTTGCCTGAAAAGCAATGGCGTCAAAGGCGCTGCAATTGGTGCATTGTTAGGCGGCGCCCTCGGCAATCGCATTGCTGGACGCGGCAACCGCACCGGTGGCACCTTGGTAGGTGCTGGCATCGGCGGTCTGTTAGGCGTGGCGGTCGAAAAGGCCAATGACAAGTGTAAGCAGCATCGTCCGCGCTACCCGCGTCATCCAGGATATCATGGGCAGCAATATTATGGCTGGGGCGGTGGCTATTATTACTATCCGCAGGCGCCTGTTGTAACGATCACCATGCAGCCCACAGTGACCACAACCACGACGGTGACCGAAGAAATCTACTATGAAACGGTGCGTGCGAAGCCGCGCAAAAAGGTCGTCCGCAAATGGAAGCCAAAACCACGCTGCGTGTGCCGGTAAATTGATTTGAGTTGCCGCTGCGGCGTGGCGGCAACCTAATTAATGCATGTTCGTTTGATTTAAGCTGTCGGCTCTAGCACAGCTGGCTCGAATCGTTCCCAACCTTCAGGGCCGAGGCGCTCGAGCGGTGTGTAGCGGATTTTATACTGCATGCGAGCAGCACCTTCGACCCAATAGCCCAGATATACATAAGGCAGTCCCGCCGCCTTGGCGCGCATGATATGGTCGAGAATGATATAATTACCGAGACCCAGCCGACCCTCAGCATCGGGGTCGTAGAAGCTGTAAATCATCGACAGACCGTCAGCCTGTTGATCCGTCAAGCAGGCACCCACAAGTTCACCCAATCGGCCGAAACGGCCTGGAGTGCGATATTCAATGACGTTGCTGCGGACGGGTGACTGTTCGACCATGTCGGCATAGTCCATATCGTCCATATTGGTCATTCCACCAACCGGATGCCGTTTGCCGAGATAACGGCGCAACAAATCATATTGCTCGGAAGTTGACCAAGGACGGCAGGCGCTGACAACCAAATCGGAATTGCGACGGATTATCCGGCGCTGCGTCGTATTAGGCTGAAAATCATTTGTGAGGACGCGCACCGACACACAGGCTTTGCAGTCGATGCAGCTCGGCCGGTACGCAACATTCTGGCTACGGCGAAAACCGATACGGCCAAGCGCATCGTTCAATTCGTCGGCATGGGGACCGTTCAGTTCGGTAAAAACCTTCCGCTCTGTCTTCCCTGGCAAATAGGGGCACGGACCTGGGTTAGTGACAAAAAAACGAGGAAACCGAACGGGTGCGCTCATCGAGTAAAGATCCCCAAGACCTAAATGTTGGTGAATTATTTACCCTATATGCACCGATGTCAGTAATGTGAAAAGAGCATTTACCATGAAAGTTGCAAACAGACTTTTACTTGTTGAGTTCGACGCGTTCCACAAGGTAACCGGCTCCATTCAAGCCATCCACAAGCCCTTGTAATTGCTCGGCGTCTCTCGCTTCGCATTCAATGTCTGTGATTAAGCCTTTAGCGGGGAGAGTGGTGAAAATCCGCTGGTGGTAAATCTCGATTATATTGACGTTATGCTCATTAAACAAACGCATCACTTTATACAGGGCGCCAGGACGATCCTGTAGTGTCAGCCGCAAGCGTGCAAGCCTGAAGATGTCGGGGTTGGCCATCACCGCTGCAAGTCCTGCCGCACCGGCACCCTCCACCACAGTCTTTTCAATCTGCAGCAACAAGCTAACGGCAGTTTCAAGCTGCGCTTCGCTAACCAGTACGATATCATCAACCAAGTCACGAATGACTTCGCTTGTAAAACTGCCGGGTATTTTGACCGCAATGCCTTCCGCTAGAGTATCGCCTTCACAGGGCAATTGCTGGTTTTTCAACAATGCGTACATGGACGGATATAATTCCGCCTGCACACCGATCAGGCCGATATCCGGTTTCAACGCGCGCGCCGCAGTCCCCATACCCGATAACAACCCACCACCCCCGATCGGAACGACGAGCATATCGAGCGAAGGAATGCTCTCGAGCATCTCCAGAGCCACAGTTCCCTGTCCTGCGGCAACATCGGGATCGTCGAACGGATGGACAAAGGTCAAACCCTGTTCGGCTTCCAAAAGGCGGGCATGCTTATAGGCATCGTCAAATGTTTCGCCGTGTAATACGACTTTGCCGCCTACGCTTTCGGTCTGCATTACTTTTACGGTCGGCGTAGGAATCGGCATTACGATCGTCACCGGGATCCCGAGACGCGTACCATGATAGCTGAGGCCCTGTGCATGGTTGCCAGCAGAGGCCGCGATAACACCTTTGGAGCGCTGTTCATCTGTGAGGAGCAGCAAGGCGTTTAAGGCTCCCCGTTCTTTATAGGCGGCGGTAAACTGAAGATTTTCGAACTTCAGATAAATGTTCGCGCCCGTCAATTTGGACAGCGTCTGGCTGTGCAAAGTCGGTGTGGCCACAATGGATTCACGAATACGCCCATGGGCGGCGCGGATATGATCGAGCGTTAGTAAGTCTGACATGGTGCCCGCGCACTATCCTATCTGGCGCTTGCTGCAAACACAGATTACAGCACACGACTAGAATAGCTTTCATCGGTTTGGGCGTCATGGGAGGCCCTATTGCGCGGCATTTGAAACAGGCAGGGCATGACCTGACGGTATACAACCGTTCGCGCGCAAAGGCGGAGGCGTGGGTTGCTGCCTATGGTGGCACATTGGCCACATCCCCTGCAGAGGCAGCGCGCGAATCTGAAGTCGTTATTTCCTGCGTAGGTACCGACGATGATCTCTCTGGTGTCACGCTGGGTCGTGACGGTGCATTTGCAGCCATGGCCAAGGGAAGCCTCTATATCGACCATACTACCGTGTCGGCGCGCATCGCCCGGCAATTGGGCGTCGAAGCCAAGTCGCGCGGACTGCTGGTTGTCGACGCGCCATTGACGGGCGGACAGATTGGCGCCGAAAATGGCACATTGTCCATCATGTGCGGTGGCAGTGAAGCATCCATGGATGCCGCCCGCCCGATCATGGAGCCATATTCGAAACGCATCGTCCATGTTGGCGGCCCCGGCACCGGACAAACGACGAAGATGTGTAACCAAATCGCATTTGCCGGCGTGATCCAGTCGCTTTCCGAAGCCTTGCGATTTGCACAGTCGGCAGAACTGGATGTCGCCAAAGTTTATGAGGCGATATCCGGCGGCGCGGCGCAGAGCTGGCAAATGGACAACCGCTGGGCCACGATGGCGGAAGACAAATTTGATTTCGGTTTTGCCGTAGACTGGATGCGCAAGGATCTGGGGCTAGCCTTTGAAGAGGCCCGCGCCTTGGGCGCGACGCTGCCGATTACAGCATTGATCGATCAATTTTACGCCGACGTTCAGCAAATGGGCGGTGGTCGGCTGGACACCAGCGCAATAGTGAAAAGGTTACCCAAGGGATGATAAAGGCTGTGCGCACTCGATATTTATTAGGCACTCTATGCGCCCTGTTCTCCGTTGCGGTTACGGCGCCTGCTCTTGCTGACGGACTTGTCGAAAATGTAAACGGCATCACGCTGGATACCGAGGGTAAGGTCATCCGTTTCAACGCCGTTCTGATCGGTAAGGACGGTAAGGTGACAGAGCTTCTCACAAAAAAGGACAAGCTGCCGCCCAGACTTGATTTCCGCCATGATGGCAAAGGCGCCACGATGTTGCCAGGTCTGATCGACGCCCATGGCCATGTCATGGGTCTCGGATTCCAGTTGCTCACCCTTGATCTATCGGCAACCAACAGCCTTGCCGAAGCGCAGGCGGCCATTCGCGAGTATGCCGCCAAAAATCCGGACCGGCGCTGGATCATCGGACGAGGATGGAATCAGGAAAAATGGGGCTTGGGCCGCTTTCCCACCGCAGCCGACCTTGATGCGGCGGTCGGCGACCGTCCTGTCTGGCTGGAACGTGTCGATGGCCATGCCGGTTGGGCCAACAGCCGCGCGATGGAGATTGCTGGCGTTACGGCGGCATCCAAATCGCCGCCAGGGGGGCGGATTGAAATGGCTGGTGCCAAGCCCAGTGGCATCTTCGTCGATGCGGCTTCAGAACTGGTTGGGAAATTTGTGCCCACACCGAAGCCTGCCGAACGGGATATTGCATTAGGCGAAGCGCAAAAGAAGCTTCTTTCGCAGGGCATCACAGCCATCGCCGACATGGGTACGTCTTTAGACGACTGGCAAAGCTATCGCCGTGCGGGCGACAGCGGTTGGCTTTCGATACGCATATTCGGGTATGCTGGCGGTATAGACAATATGGTGGCAATTGCCGGTCCCCGGCCGACACCATGGCTTTATGACGACAAGCTACGCCTAGGTGGCGTTAAGCTCTATCTTGATGGCGCTTTGGGAAGCCGCGGGGCTTGGCTCAAAAAACCTTATGCCGATGCTCCCGGCCAGACAGGTCTGCAATTTCTCGCAAGCGCGGAAATTCGCAACCTTATGGTGCGCGCGTCAATGGATGGGTTCCAGACCGCCATCCACGCTATCGGTGATGCCGCCAACGCCGAAGTGATCGGCGCGATTGAAGAGCTTTCCGAAACCTATAAGGATGACCGGCGCTGGCGGATTGAGCATGTGCAGATTGTTGATCCGGTAGATCTGCAGAAACTTGGCAAGCATGGGATCATTTCCTCGATGCAACCTGTGCACCAGACATCCGACCGCATCATGGCAGAGGCCAGGCTGGGACAGGAACGGCTAAAAGGCGCCTATGCCTGGCAATCCATCGCGAAAGCTGGCGGCAAACTGGCGTTTGGATCGGATGTGCCCGTTGAGTCCGCTGACCCCTTTGCCGGACTCGCTACCGCGATGACGCGGGAAGATGCTGCCGGGCAGCCTTTCGGCGGTTGGCGTCCGGAAGAGCGTGTATCGCGGGAACAGGCCCTGGCTGGCTTTACCACAGGCGCCGCATACGCGGCTTTTGCCGAAGGTAAAGTTGGCTCACTCACGCCCGGCCATCATGCGGATTTCATATTGATCAATGTTGACCCGTTGCTTGCAAGCCCTGCGGAACTGCGTAAAGCTGTTGTGTCAGAAACATGGGTTGGCGGAAGACCGGCCTATCAAAACGAAGCGGCAACCGCCGTGCAAAATGAAAAAGATGGAGAGAGACGATAATGGCACGCGCATGGACTTTGGCTAGCCGTCCGGCAGGACTTCCCAACGACAGCAATTTTGCAATGATTGAGACGCCTGACGCCCCGTTGGCGGAAGGCGAATTTCGCGTGAAGAACAGTTGGCTCTCCGTTGACCCATATATGCGGGGACGGATGAACGATGCAAAAAGCTACGCGGATCCGTTTCAGTTGGGTGAACCGATGACGGGCGGAGCCGTCGGCACAGTGACCGATAGCCGTAATGCAGACTTTCCAGTGGGTGCAAAGGTGCTGCATATGGGCGGGTGGCGCGACACTGTGGTATTTGGTGGTGGAAATACGTCACCTGCCGGAATGCCCCCTGCCCGTTTGCCCGATCTGGGCGTTCCCGATCAGCATTGGCTTAGCATTATCGGAATGCCCGGAGGGACGGCCTGGTTTGGATTGTTGAAAGTTGCCGAAGCAAAGGCCGGCGAAGTGATATTCGTGTCGGCTGCGGCGGGCGCTGTTGGTTCGACCGTTACACGGCCGGCGAAGTGATATTCGTGTCGGCTGCGGCGGGCGCTGTTGGTTCGACCGTTACACAAATCGCAAAAGCCAAGGGAATGAAAGTCATCGGTTCAGCCGGTGGCGCCGACAAATGTGCATGGGTAAAGGAACTCGGCGCGGACGCCGTTATCGATTACAAGGCAGGCAAAGTGCTGCCACAATTGATGACCGCCCTCAAAGAGATGGGCGAGACTGGCATTGATGTATATTTCGACAATGTGGGTGGCGAGCATTTCGATGCGGCGCTTGCAACATCGCGCGAATGGGCACGATTTGCGATTTGCGGAATGATTGACGTCTACAACGACTTCAAAGCACAGCCGATGCAGTATCTCCCCATGATCATAGGCAAGCGCGTTACCATCAAGGGCTTTTTATATCCCGATTTCTACGCACAGGTCCCTGAATTCAACGCCGACATGGCGCAACTGATCACATCAGGAGCCGTAACAGGCCGCGAAACGGTCAAGGAAGGTCTGGAGAAGACTCCCGAGGCATTTCTTGGACTTTTCAGCGGCGAGAATACCGGCAAGATGCTTGTAAAGCTCTGAATTAAAGCTTTTTATATTAATGATACATGTGCGATGGGCCGTCCAGGCAGCACCCGGGCGGCCTTTGATCCGTAACGTCAACCCGGCGATTGTTGCACAATAGCATCACTCCCAAAATTTCGCGGGATTCCGCGCTTTACCGCGATGACATTCGTATGCGCATTGGGTAGACAGCGGCAAAATAATTTAAAATAGGAGAGAAGAAGATGTTGCGACGTGTGACCCCCATAAGCCACGCCCTCAGACTATCGGCAGCATGCATTGCGCTTGCCATTCCCGGCGCAGTCTATGCGCAGGAAGAACCCCAAGCAGAAGAAGCCGCCACTCAGGACGATGAAATTGTTGTTACGGCGCAAGGCCGTACCCAGCTATTGTCCGACGTTCCCGTAGCCATTTCGGCCGTAAATGCTGAAACGCTGCAGAACAGCGGCGCGAACGATATTCGCCAGTTGAACCAAGTTGCCCCTTCATTGCTGGTGTCTTCAACCGGTTCGGAAGCAAACGGTTCGGCACGTATCCGCGGCATCGGTACGGTTGGTGATAACCCCGGCCTTGAAAGTTCGGTTCCTGTCTTTATCGACGGCGTCTATCGTTCACGTTCGGGCATCGGCTTGAACGAGCTTGGCGAAATCGACCGCGTCGAAGTGCAGCGTGGTCCGCAAGGTACGCTTGGTGGCCGTAACTCGTCCGCCGGTTTGATCAGCATCTATTCGAAGAAGCCCGAGTTCACATTCGGCGGCAGCGGCGAGTTGACCTATGGCAATTATGATTTCATGCGCGCCGCGACGAGCTTTACCGGTCCGATTACCGAGCAACTCGCATTCCGCGTTGATGGCGTTTATGTAAAGCGCGACGGTTTCTATCGCGACGATCAAAACGGACGTGATGTCAATAATCGGGATCGTTATTTCCTGCGTGGCCAGTTGCTGTTCGAACCCTCGGATGCGCTGTCTGTACGTCTGATCGCGGACTACACATTCCGGAAGGAAGAATGTTGCGCCGCGACTTATGTCGACGGCACGGTTAATCAGTTCATCGGCAATTTGAACAATCCTTCAACGCCGCTGACTCCATTGCAGACCACTGGCAACAACATCATCAACGTGCTGCGTGACCTTGGTCAGCCCTTGGCGGCGTTCAACCAAGGTTATGGCCGACTGATATCGGTCTCGGTCAGCCCGAACCGGGTTTTTACGGGCGAAACCAAAGATTACGGCTTTTCGGGCCAGATCGACTATGACCTGGGCGGGGCATCTTTGACCTCCATCACTGCTTATCGCCAATATCGTTCGGGTGAGGCATCCGATACCGACTATAGCGAAGTCGACATCCTGTACCGCGCACCGAGCGACGATGCCTATCGCCAGTTCCACACATTTACGCAGGAGCTGCGCTTGCAGGGCGAGGCTTTTGGCGGAAAACTCGACTGGCTGGTGGGTGGCTTCTACGCCAATGAAAAGCTGACTGTTCGGGACAATTTGCGTTTCGGCAACCAATATGGACGTTTCGCAAACTGCCGCATTGTTTCCGGTGGCGGTCTGGCCTTTGCCTACAGCCCGACATCGCAAAGCTGTATCAACCCTGCCTTGCGCCCAACCGTTTCGGGCGCGCTGGGTGCTGCTGGCCCGCTCGTTTTGGCGGCGTTGGATCGCCTCGACACCATGAACGATGTCGGGACGACGAACGACCGTTATTTCCAGAACGGCACCAACTGGGCGCTTTTCACGCACAATATCTTGCATATCACCGATACGCTCGATCTGACCCTTGGTCTGCGGTACACGTCTGACAAGAAGAAGTTCAACGCCACATTCGGCAATGACAACACAATCTGTACTGCCAACCAGGCGGCGCTTGGTTCGCTGCTGACAACGCCATTAGCGGCAACTGCCGGCGGGATTATCGGACTATCTTGCCAGGGTAACTCGACCGCAGAACTGAATGGCGTATCCATTCGGGATTCACGGAGCGAAGACGAGTTCACCGGCACCGCTATCTTGTCGTGGAAGCCAACCGACGATCTTCTGCTCTACACCAGCTTTGCACGTGGTTATAAAGCAGGTGGCTTCAATTTGGACCGTTCGGCACTGAAATCCCCAATCGCCACCTTCGCCTCTGTAGGGGGTGCGCAAGCCTTGGTTGCCAATCTTCAGTTCGACCCCGAACTGGTGGACAGCTATGAAATTGGTGCAAAATATTCGACCGGTCCGTTCAGCCTCAGCCTGTCGGCCTTCCGTTCGGATTTCAGCAACTTCCAGCTGAACACCTTCAACGGCACCGTGTTCCTTGTTCAAACCATTAATGGCTGTTCGACGAGCCTCGGTGGTGCCGATCGCGATTTGAGCTCGGCAACGGGCGCATGTGCGGCAGGTGATGTCGGCTATGGTGTTCGCGCGGAGGGCTTCGAACTGGAAGCATCGCTGGTTCCGGCCCGCAACTTCCGCGTCGCCGCTGGCCTGACCTATTCTAACACAGGCTATCGCAACAATCTGGTCGGCAACAAATCAGGCGCTCCGCTTGACGCTGCTCTCCGCAAGCTTCCGGGCGACAATCTTTCAAACGCGCCTGAGTTGGTTGCAACATCCAGCGTGACCTGGACCCCTGAAATCGGAAGCGGCGGCCTGACCGGTCTCGTTTATTTCGATGGACGTCTCACAGGCGATTATAACACCGGTTCCGACCTGTTCCCGCAAAAGGAACAGAATGGTTTTGCCGTGTTCAATGCGCGGATCGGTCTGCGTGGTCCCGACGAAGCGTGGGGCATAGAATTGTGGGGCCAAAATATCTTCAAACCAGGATTATGCTCAGGTGGCGTTCAATGCGCCATTCCAGGCTGGAACCACTTCGGCTCCCTTCGTGGATCCGCAATATCCCGGTGGTCGCCAGATATTCTCGCAGTTCCTCGCCGAACCGCGGACATATGGGATCACGCTTCGCGGCAAGTTCTAAGACCCCGCGACAAACCCAACAAAAAAAGGCCCGCAGCGATGCGGGCCTTTTCTATTTTAGGATCGCAAATTTTTAGCTGCCGAAACCGACGCTCAAAAATCCGGGCATTGGACCGTTCCAACCGTCATCACCGACAACTGCTTCCGGTGCCGGCTTCGGCTCTGATTTCGCGCGCACCGGTTTTTCAGCAACAGGCTTTTCCGTACGGGGCGCTTTCGCTTCCACCGGCTTTTCTGCCTTTTCCTTGGGAGCTGCCGCCTTACGACCGCGCTTGGCCGGAGCCTTTTCGTCTTGCTCGGCTGCTGGTGCCTCGACCTTGCCGAGGCGCACAATTTTATTGCCGATCAGCTTCTCGATATTCTCGATCGCTTCTTCGTCCGCCTTGGTTACAAAGGTAAAGGCCTTGCCCTTGGCCCCTGCCCGCCCGGTACGGCCGATACGGTGCACATAGTCATCCGGGTGCCAAGGCGCATCGAAGTTGAACACATGGCTTACGCCCTTGACGTCCAGCCCGCGTGCCGCGACGTCGGACGCGACCAGAAAGTCGATATCGCCGTTCTTAAATGCTTCGAGCTGCTTCTGCCGTGTTGCCTGATCAATATCGCCATGGATTTCGCCCGAACGCAGTCCGTGCCGCTGCAAACTGGTATTCAGCTCGCGGACGGTAGTTTTGCGGTTGCAGAAGATAATCGCATTCGATGCTTTTTCACTGCGGATCAAATCGCGCAGCACTTCGCGCTTCTTCATCGGTGTCACATTGACAAGAAATTGCTCGATATTGGTGTTTGCCGTGGCAGGGCGCGCTACCTCGATATATTTCGGGTTCGACAGAAACTTGTCCGCCAGCTTCTTGATCGGAGGCGGCATGGTCGCGGAGAACAGCAACGTCTGTCGCGTCGTGGGCAATTTGGTGCAAATATGTTCAATGTCGGGAATAAAGCCCATGTCCAACATGCGGTCCGCTTCGTCGATCACCAGCATTTCGCAACCGGTCAGCAATATTTTCCCGCGTTCGAACAGGTCCATCAGGCGACCGGGCGTCGCAATCAGAACGTCGACACCCTTTTCCAGCGCCTTGACCTGATCACCCATTTGCACGCCGCCGATGAGCAGCGCCATGGAAAGCTTGTGATATTTACCGTATTTTTCAAAGTTTTCGGCAACCTGCGCAGCGAGTTCACGCGTCGGTTCCAAAATCAGGCTCCGCGGCATACGGGCGCGGGCGCGGCCGTTGGCGAGCACATCGATCATGGGTAAAACGAAGCTTGCTGTCTTCCCCGTTCCGGTTTGCGCAATCGCGATCAGGTCGCGCATCATCTGCACTTGTGGGATCGCAGCGGCCTGTATGGGGGTTGGCTCATCATAGCCAGCCTCGGTCACGGCCTTCAATAATTCATCAGACAAGCCGATATCGGCAAAACGCATAAGATTGTTCCGGAAAAGCGATAAGGGCCAAACAACGGAGCCGAAGCGCGTCTTGGCTTGCGCGGCCTTTGGTCTGCCAAGGCGCAAATGTCAAGGAAATTGGCGGTATCGGCTAGGCTGGTTAGCGGGGGACAAGCAAGCGGAACTTATCCACCTCGCACTTTGCACCCGTGCGGGCGTGCAACAGGTCACGGTCGACACATAGCTTTCCGTCAAAGGGGCGTTCCATATAGGCACCAGCGTAAAATTCCCGTGCCAGACATCCGTCGCCCAGATAGGCCCTTATGAGCACACCGTCCCTTGTAAGCAGCTCCAGCGTATCCTTCGTTCCAGGACGTGAACCGGCCAGCTTGTCGATCCAAAGGCACTTGCCGATTTTCTGCTCTTTATATTTGACCACGACCGGCTTTTTGGATTTTGCCGCCGGCGCGCTCATGGGCGCAAATGACTGGCTCGGAAGACGCACAATAACGCGTTGGTCAACCCGAACCTGATAGAAACGATCTTTCAACCGGAGGATCGGCGCGAAGGCATTATCCGAAGGCATGACTTCAATTTGCGCCAGTGCATCCCGCGACACTGCCGTCAAAGCAATTCCCAAAACGATGATGGCCAAGGCAATGCGCAAAAGTGAATCCGGTATCGAGTTGAAGTTCGGACGGCTTTAGCCGATAGGGTTGAACAGGGTATGAATTGGGCAAGTCCTCGCCGCTGTCAATGATTTGGAATAGGTTGTGCCAAATATAGATGTTTT
>Ga0209480_10001537_pt1 | contig 16778 bp, 15 predicted proteins | sample JI61114C2DNA_FD_187501 | JGI IMG/M metagenome (GOLD analysis project Ga0209480, IMG submission 187501) | Wastewater effluent complex algal communities from Wisconsin, to seasonally profile nutrient transformation and Carbon sequestration -... | ecosystem: Engineered > WWTP > Effluent > Algae... | reverse complement strand
GTATAGGGTCTAGTAGTAGAATAAAACTTGGTATTCTCGTGGGTAAATTTATAGGGATCATATTGGTGCAAACCCGGGTCCCATCCGGCTTTGAGCACGGGATTAAAAAAATAAGACTGTGCAGCACCACCATAGTTTCCCAAAGTATGATAATGGGCCGCAAGCGGATAGCGATTGTAAAAATCACTTACAGAAGAATCTAGGATTCTATTGCGGGTACTATCGTAATACCTATAATAAATGGTAATAGAATCTGCGTATTTGTCTCTGTGTTGTAAGCTATCGTTCTTGGTATCTTTTTTTACCGCCCTACCCTGGTTATCAAAACTGTATTGGTCTGTATTGGTACTTGAGCGGTTCAAAGAATTGGCGTTTAGGGTTCTAGTGGATTGCGCCATGAGGGTTCCCTGTGTAACTGCCAAAAGCAAACACAAAACCAAATAAGTATACCAATTTTTAAAGCGCATCAGCCCTGATTGTTTTACAAACTTGCCACCAATTCACTAAACAACAATGTTAATTTGGGTTCTGCATCCTTGGCGGCCTGCAATACCTCTTCGTGTGTAATGGTATTTTCTTCTTCGCGGATGCCAATATCAGTGATCACGCTAATGGCAAATACATCCATACCACAGTGTTTGGCGGCAATGGTTTCTTGCACGGTACTCATACCAACAGCGTCTCCACCCAAAGCGTGAATCAGTCTGTATTCTGCCCTGGTCTCAAAAGTAGGTCCTGTAACGCCGGTATAAACCCCTTGTTTTAATTCAATCTGGTGTACGGCTGCTATGTCTTGTACTTTCTGAATCAGGTCCTTGCTATAAGGTTCACTCATATCGGGGAACCTGGTTCCAAGCGCGTCTTCATTCTTACCCAAGAGTGGATTAATGGTGAAAAGACTAATATGGTCATTGATGATCATCAAATCACCAACCTGCATCTTGTCTTGCACCCCACCTGCGGCATTGGACAATAATAGGGTCTCTACTCCTAGCATACGCATCACCCTTACCGGATATGCCACTTGCTGGGCCGTATAGCCTTCATAAAAATGGAATCTACCTGCCATCACCAACACTTGCTTACCACCCAGTTGACCAAAAATCAAGCGGCCCTTATGCCCTTCTACGGTACTTACCGGAAAATGGGGAATCTCGCCATAAGGAATTTCCAAATCGGCTTGAATTTGATTGGCCAAATTGCCCAATCCACTACCCAAAATAATTCCAATCTTGGTTTGGGTTTGGGTTTTAGACCTGATAAACTGAACTGTCTCTTCCAATTGTTGCATGAGTGATGCCATAGCTAAAAATTAATCCGGCAAATATAGTATTTATGAGAGGCTTTGGGGCATGGGAAATGAAAAAGGCCATTCCGTTGGGAATGGCCTTATGTTGATAAAGAAAGTTAGTATTAGCTAATACGTTTAACGTTCACGGCGTTCAGGCCTTTACGTCCTTCTTGTACATCAAACTCAACTTTGTCATTAGCTTCGATCTGATCGATCAAACCATTTGCATGTACGAAAGTTTCTTTGTTAGAATTGTCGTGCTTAATAAAGCCGAATCCTTTTTCTTCGTTAAAGAACTTCACAGTTCCTTGAATTTTTGTGTCCATTGTAAAATTTGTAAAATAAATAATGAACCGCAAAAGTAGTCCTTAATTGACTAGCCACCTAATAATTCTGAAACTTATGTGATAAACGGCTACGATTCAGCTGGTTATGAAATGTTAAATTCCTAACTTCAACTTATACAAGTCTTCCATATGAAACCTTTCTCTCCTTTCAAAATACTCAGTCTTTGTCTGCTTTTAACCCTTACCGGTATGGCACAAAGTCCAACTGAGAACCTCAGCAAATTGGGAATTGTCTTACCCAAACCTACCAGTCCCATTGCCAATTATGTCAAATATGTGCAAAGTGGCAACCTAGTATTTCTGTCTGGTCATGGTCCCAGCAAAGCTGATGGAACCTATATCATTGGCAAATTAGGCACTGATCTAACCGTTGCACAGGGTGCAGAAGCGGCCAAATTAACGGGCATTAATTTATTAGCCACATTGCAATCTGCCGTTGGCGATTTAAATAAGGTAAAACGCATTGTCAAGGTCTTGGGTTTTGTGAATGGCAACAATGATTTTGCAGATCAACCCAAGGTCATGAATGGTTTTTCTGACCTGATGGTAGCTGTATTTGGAGAAAAGGGCAAACACGCCAGGTCTGCCATTGGCACCAATTCCTTACCCAATAATATGGCCGTAGAAATTGAAATGGTGGTAGAACTATTCTGATGTTTTAGTTGCAACCGGATTGCTATTTGTTTTCTCCGTTTTTAAAGCATGATAGGCTAAGATGGCGGCAATCAACATTAAGACTGCACCAATTAAAAAAGAAATTCCGGGAAAATAAAAGGGTTTATGGGGACCTGTAAAATAAGAAAAGGAACCCGTCATCAACAAGGGCCCAACAATAGAAGTCACACTCATTAAACTGGTCAATGCTCCTTGCAATTCTCCTTGCTCATTGGGTGGTACATGACCAGAGATAATGGCTTGTAATGCTGGCCCACAAATTCCGCCCAAGCAATAAGGAATCAAGAACACAAACATCATCCAACTCTCTGACGCAAAGGCAAACAATAATAAGCCCAGTGCATATAAGCCTAGTCCAAAATAGACGCTTTTTTCATTTCCAATTTTGGGGTTGATTACGCGCACCAATCCACCTTGCACCCCTCCTACCAATAATCCCACTAAGCCTAGTGAAATCCCAATCATCTTGGGAGTCCATTGAAATTTCTCAATATTAAAAAAGCTCCAATTACTTTGTACGGCGTGTGCGGCAATATAGATCAAGACCAAGGATACCACTAGCTCTCCTACCCCGGGATATTTTTTTAATTGCATGAGTGATCCCAAGGGATTGGCCCTTCTCCATTCAAATGATCTTCTATTTTCTTTGCTCAAAGATTCAGGTAATACAAAATACCCATAGAGCCAGTTGGTCAATGCCAAACCTGCGGCAACAAAGAAGGGAATTCTAGCCCCAAACTCTCCCAACAATCCTCCAATCATGGGGCCAAGGATAAAACCTAAACCAAAAGCTGCCCCAATCATCCCAAAATTTTGTGCCCTATTTTCTGGGGTACTAATATCTGCTATATAGGCCGATGCCGTGGTAAAGCTGGCTCCCGTAATACCTGCAATAATTCTTCCTACAAATAACCACCAAATGCTTGGGGCAAAGGATAGAAAAATATAATCAATGCCAAATCCAAATAAGGAGAATAATAACACGGGTCTTCTACCATATTTGTCACTTAGGTTTCCCAAAATGGGGGCAAACAAAAACTGCATAAACGCATAGGCAAAGGTGAGCCATCCACCATAGGTTGAAGCAACACTCACATCATTGGTTCCCAATAAGTCTCCAATTAATTTGGGCATCACAGGAATGATTACCCCAAATCCGGTTACGTCTATTAAAAGGGTAACAAAAATAAATCCAATGGCGGCTTTCCTATTTGTGGACATGTTAGTTTGCTTGGTTTAATGGAACCAAAGTTGCTGTTTTTTTTAAACCGGCAAAGAAAATTAATCTGGAACAATTGTTCTGCTCACTCCCTCTACCTCTAAAACCAAGTCTGGTCCATACAATCCCGCTGGGGTTTGATAACCCGGTTTAAAATTACCTTCCAATACTTTTTTAGCAATCAGTAAACTAGTCATGGCAGTCAGCGTATATCCCTCTGGGCAAACCAACCGGGCTGTTACCTGCTCACCCGCTGCATTGTTTACTTGTCCCCAGATATAACTATTGGCGGTTTGTCTAATCTCATCTGATGGGCCGGCTGGTTTTTGGGCAATTTGTTTTTTAATATAATTCCGAACAAGGTTGGTGCGCAATGCCCAGTTAAACAGGAACTGCCATTTCAAGATCTTGAATTGTTTGGGTGCTACCGTGGTATAGGTTTCAATATTGGGAATCCCTGTGGTTACAAATGCTGTTGACACATCGCCCCAAGGAATGGTCATGGTAAATAATTTCTTTTTGCCAAAATCTACCCACATGCCTTTTTTACCCAAGGCTTGTTTGGTAATTTTTCCATCAATTCTGGCGGCTCCACCTTCTCCCAAACCCTCGGCCATGGTCATAGAAGTACCATGAGATAGTTTTCCGCCAATGGTGGCAAATGCCAGTTTTAAATGCGTGGCGTCTGGCTGCTGCTGTTTTAAAAATGCTGCCATACAATCCGTTGGTACCACGTCAAATCCTACCCCTGGCATGAGTAAAAGCCCCGCTTTCAAAGCCAATTCATGACTGCGTTTTACGCCTTCAAAAACCGCAATCTCTCCAGTAATATCTAGGTAATGGGTATTGGTTGACAAACAGGCTTGTACCATTTTTTTATAAGTCCTAAAAAAAGGACCCGCTGCGTGCAAAACCAGTGGAACACCCAATAAGGCATTTTCCAAACTGCGTTGGTCATCTAAATCAAAGACCCGATAATCCAAACCCAATTGATCAGCTTGTGCTTTAATGGCGGTGGCATTTCTGCCAGCCAAGATGGGTCTAAGCCCATAATCCCTTGCTAGATCTGCAATTAATCTTCCAGTATAGCCATTGGCTCCATAGAGCAAGAAGGTATTGTTTTCCATTCCTGTAAGATACCATGATTTCAACAAAAAAAGGGGAAGCAAGCTTCCCCTTTCACCAAATGATCGCCAGAATTATTTTTTCAGTGTAATCACACCCAAGGAAGTTTCCTTTGGAGCAGTTACTACTACATTATTGATGGTGGTGTCAAGATAAGGACTAGTGGCATTGATCAAGACGCTATAAGTACCGTCTTTCAAAGACCTTACGCTAAAGTATCCTTCTCTGGTAGGTAGTGCATAAGCGGTATCGGTTGCATTGTAAATGGTTACCACTGCTTTTGCATCTTTTTGATTGATAATCTTACCTACTATATTACCTGATTTTTTCTTGGTAAATATGTGGAATACAGGACGTAGGTAGAATTGACCGTTTCTTTCTTGTACAATAGAACGTGCTACGTCAAAGTCTAACCAAAGTCTGTTTTGACCAGGCAGGTACTCATCATACTCGTGTCCTTTTGTTTTGATCAACACATAGTTTTTGGCGCTAGCAGGAAGGCTGACAGGATAAGAAATACTGTCTTTTACCAAGCTATTATTAGTACCCAATTCAATCTTGATCAAACGAATGGCTCCTTTTGGAATACTGGTTTGTGCAAGCAAAGTATCTGTACCATTGCGCAATTGCAAAAGGTCATAGATCCCAGCTTTGATGCCAATATCGGTCCACACAAAACCGCTATCATTCTTACGGTCATCAGAACCCAAACGGTCAAAGTCACAATTATCGTTATTGCGTGTATTCTTGGTAGTGTCTACCAATACTTTTACAGATTTAATGTCTACCAAGACTTTGTCAAAAAGACCGGGACCATCTGTTAAATACAATGCTAGGGTTTGTGTACCCGCATTTTCTGATGAATTACTTTTGTTACATGCGGTTGCAAATAGTACAACGGCAATAGCCAACAAAGAGGCAAAAGAGAGGATGTTTCTGTTTTTCATAATCATAATTGGTTTAGCGTATAGTTGCACCATTCGTTTATTTTATTTGTTATTGCTGCTTTCCTTTATAGAGAGCCCCGCTGTTTTCTGTTTGTGTATTAAGGGTTTGTTAAAGGCTGAAAAAATATTTTCCTTTAAGCAACGCCCAGTCTTTGACGCAATTGCAATGCCCAAATACGTTAAAGAAATTACAATTCATCATTTGCTTAACTTAGGAGCATGCATTACAAAAAAAACATCGCGCTAGCATTGACTTGTTTTTTGACTTCTGGTATAATGGCCCAGGGGCTTAGTACCACCGAAGAAAAAATTGTTCAATACGTAAAGACGCACCAAAAAGAAGCGGAACAATTATTGGAAACCACCGTGAATATCAATAGCGGTAGTTTGAATATTGCGGGTGTAAAAAAAGTGGGGGCTAGTTTTGCCAAAGCCTTGCAAGAAGCAGGTTTTACTACAGAATGGATTCCCCTTCCTGATTCACTTAATAGGGCTGGTCACTTGGTAGCTACCAGAAAAGGTGGTAAGGGTAAAAGACTTTTTTTGATTGGGCATTTAGATACGGTATTTGAACCAGACATGCCCCCTAATCCTTATACCAAACTCAATGATAGTACCGCCACGGGTCAAGGTGTAAATGATATGAAGGGTGGAGACGTGATTGTAATCATGGCTTTGCAGGCACTCAATGCTGCTGGTTTATTAAAAGACGCCAATATCACCGTGTATTTTACTGGGGATGAAGAAAAATCAGGTTCTCCCATTAGTGTAAGCCGTAAAGACTTTATAGAAAGGGCTAAGCAATCTGATATTGCCCTTGGTTTTGAAGGCGCTACGGGTTTGTTTACCGTAGCCACCGCAAGAAGGGGTTCTAGTGGATGGAAACTTGACGTAACGGCTAAAACAGGACATTCTGCTGGTGTATTTAGCAATGGTTCTGGTTATGGTGCTATTTATGAAGCAGCCAGAATCATCAATAGTTTTAGAGAACAATTGAGTCAAGAAAAATACCTGACTTTTAATCCTGGATTAATTATTGGTGGATCAGATATGAGTTATGACAGTAAGAAATCAAAGGGGGAAGCCATTGGCAAAACCAATATTATTTCTCCGGCTGTTACCGTTACTGGTGACTTGCGTTTTTTAACAGAAACCCAAAAAAATGCGGCTCGTGAAAAAATGAAAAGCATTGTTGCCCAAAACTTAAATGGTAGCAAAGCCAGTATTAGTTTTTCCGATGGCATTCCTGCCATGGAGCCCACCAAAGAAAATGATGCTTTATTAGCCGTATTGAATCAGGTTACTCAAGACATGGGGGCAGGTAAAACCGTTGCGGGTGACCCAGGTAGCCGCGGTGCCGGTGACATTTCTTATATAGCACAATATGTGGCTTGTTTGGATGGTTTGGGTGCTTCTGGAAAGGGAGCCCACGCGCCCGGAGAAACCATTCATCTGAATGAACTATCTTTCCTAACACAAAGAGCCGCATTGCTTATTTATAGATTAACCCATCAATAACATGAAGAAGATTACGCTTGCCCTATTTACCGCTTTGCTATTATTCAGCAGCATGGCAAATGCTTTTAAACCCAAAAGGGCTTATTACCAAATTACGGTTTACCATATTGCTAATGCCACACAAATGGCTGCAGTAGACAACTATTTACAAAGTGCATTGATTCCTGCTTTACACCGTGCGGGTATTGCCAAAGTGGGGGTGTTCAAACCCATTGCCAATGATACGGCTACAGATAAAAAAATCTTTGTGTTTATTCCCTATAAAACCATTGATCAAATTGATAAAACAGATATGGCTATCTGGAAAGATGAACAACATTTAACGGATGGTGCCGCTTATTTAAACGCACCCTATAACCAAACACCCTTTGTTAGAAAGGAAGCCATTTTGTTAAAAGCCTATGAAATGATGCCTGATTTTGCAGCACCCAAGATTACAGGTACTGCCGATGAAAGGGTATATGAATTAAGATCCTATGAAGGACCAACCGAAAAAATGTATCGCAAAAAAGTAGAGATGTTTAATGCGGGTGGAGAAGTGGCTTTGTTTGTTAGACTAAATTTTAATGCCATTTTTTATGGAGAAGTATTGGCCGGAGCCAGAATGCCCAACCTTATGTACATGACCAGCTTTAACAATATGGATGACCGCAATGCACACTGGAAAACCTTTAGTGCTGATCCAGAATGGAAAACCTTATCTGGTAAGGCTGAGTACAAAAACACCGTACAACGCAATGAAACCATTCTTTGTCACGCAACAGCTTATTCTGAACTCTAACTTATTTGTTCAATGATTCAAACAAAAGGGAAAGGGTTGGTTCATCCAGCTTTTTCCCTTTTTTATTGGCAGTAAATCCTTGAATGCCTTTTTCAAATTCAGGAAGGGTTTTGGCAAGTTCACTCAAGCTGTTCTTGATCTCTCTGATTTCTTTGGTAGCGGGTAAATAGGCATACCAAGATACCTGTGTTTTATACACCCATTTAGCAGGTTGGTTGTACACGTATTGTTCCTGTTCTTTCTTTTCTTCCAATTTTAATAATTGCAGTTGATTGCCTTCTACCAAAACCTGATAGATACAATTGGAACCCCATTTACCAATAGCAGGATATCCATTCTTAAATTGATAAGTCTGCTTAACTCCTTTTAGTTCTTGCATTAAGGTAAAAGAAACCAAGGGTTCTGTAAAGGCAAAAACAGTGCTGTCTTTTTTGAAAAACAATTGTTGGGTGGCTAGGTTAAACTGAAATTGCGCATCACTAAATTCTTTTCCCTTTCTCATCACCACTTTTCCTTCAAACCATTTTTCTTGAAACATAGGAGAGCCCTCTACCACCCTTGTTTTAGTGGTCATGGGTTTGCCATCCTGTCCATAGGATTCTTCAAATACGCTATTTGCTCTTGAAATGGATTGTGCCTGAACAGTAGCCCATAAGCCAATGGCAAAAAATGTCAATAGGGATTTGTTCATGGCGGCAATTTTGCTAAAGTTAGTCATTCTGAACTAGCACTTGCAGCCACCCATGGAAACCGATGCATAAAAAAAATCCCCGAATCGGGGATTTTCAACGGGGGGAAATTGAAACTAACGCAAAGCTTATTTACACTGATTGTACTTTCCAATAGCTTGAGCCAATTGGTCATAAGCAAATGTCTTGGCTTTTAGGTCTGCTAAAAAAGCAGGACAATCAGACAAAGCATTTCCTAGTACGGTATCAAAATTCTTTTTGCCTAATAAATGCAGATCACCAGTAGCTGCATTGAGTAAGTACCACTCTCCAACCTTTCCTTCAGTGGTAGTTGCAACAGATGCTTCTGAACCATTGAAAATCATCTTGCCACTATTGTCCGATTGTTTTTGCAACAAAGAAGCTTTTCCATTTACCAATACTTTGTAAAAGTCATTTGACAAAGCCAGGTAATTTTCTCCGTTAACGGTTAATGCATTTAGTTCAGCAGCTGAATAGTTTTTCTTTGATCCACTGGCAGCTACAAATTGTACGGTTCCTTTGGCAATTCCCCCGTCTTTAATGGCACCTTCTAGGGTTTCATTATTTGCTAGGGTAATGCTGGCTTTTTGAAAACCAGCTGGCACCTGAGAAATGGCTTCTAATCCTACTAGGGCTAGAAAAGCGGTCATTGCGATTAGTTTTTTCATAGTTGTTGTTGTTTTTTATTGGTTTAATTAATTGTTTCTCTCTTTTATGATTCACTTCCTTTTTGACGTTCCTCTCATTCTTCACTCTTCACTCTTATCTCTTCACTTTCTTCCTTTTCATTCTTCACTCTTATCTCTTCACTACCTTACTAGTAAGTAAGTATTATGAGCAAAAAAAATCAAGCTTTCACCTGCCTAATAATAGCCTTTCTAATTGCTTCATAATCCTTCTTACCTGAGATTCTGGCCAACTGCACACCCGCCGCCAAATTGGTCATGATCAATAATGCCTGTGTTTTGGGTGGTTCGGTAAATACCAATTCTCCTTTTCGCTTTCCTTCTGCCAGGGTTTGTTCCACCATGCTCATCACCAAATTAATCAGTTCCGTTACTTTCTCTTTTACAGAATCTGGCAAAGTGTTAAAGTCAGAAGCAATAGACCCAATGATACAAATACTATCGGTTTCACAAAGCAGGGTATATCGCTCAATGAATTTTTCCAATTTGCCAATGGCCTTAATGGGAGCACCCTTTAGTTGCTGCGCCAGCATTTGGTAATTGTCAATATAGTTCTGGATCAGCGCCATCAACAAATCTTCCTTTCCCCTAAAATGATAGTGAACTGCCGCATTTTTAATATTCAGCTCTCTTGAGATATCGGCGTAGCTAAAAGCGTTGTATCCATAAAACTGGATCAACTGTTTGCCAATGCGCAAAATCTCTTCCTTGGTATCGGTATTCCTAGCACTCACGCCTTAAAATTAGGAAAACTTACTTATTAGTAAGTTATTATTTGGTAGATTTTTTTTAGACGCTAGTTCGCTTGGACTCATTTGCCCAATAGGTCATTTTGTTGTTTTTCATCCCGCATCATTTCACCATATCCCATTTCTCGGCTGAGGGCCGTAATGGCTTTGGCAATACGCCTACCCTTGGTTTCATCGGTTTTGGCGCTTTCTATCCAACGGGAATAATACAATTTGTGCGAGCCGGGTAATTTGTCAAAATAGGCTTTGGCCCGGGGTTCGTCTTCTAAACAGGCTAGTAAATCAGCAGAAATGGCCACGGGTTTGGTGTCCCTGGCCATTTTTACTACAAGGGTTGCCCCTTTATTTTTTTTGATTTGCTTTCTGATCTGGGTATTCAATGCCAAAATAAAATCGCCCCCGCCCATGGGAATCAGGGCCAATTGTTCAAAAGCCCAATTGTCTAGTTTCCCCTTTATCCTAAAGGATTTTTTATTTCCGGGATACAATTCCTGGGCTAAGGCAGCTGGCACTTTAATATAGGTCCAACCGGTTTTTTCTCCCATGGCTCCAAATTGCTCCACTTTGGCATTGAACTGTATCATTTGCCTAAACTACACAATTTTAGATTTTGATAGCAGATTCTGCGTCTTCATTTCTAAAAACTACTACCCCATCAAAAGCGTCAACCAAGACTGTTTTTCCCTTGTCAATTTCTCCAGCTAAGATTTTCTTACTTAATGCATTGACAATCATTTTTTGCACCAGTCTTTTGAGTGGTCTTGCGCCAAACTGTGGGTCATAACCCTGTTCGGCCAAAGTCTCTAATAGATAGTCACTATAGTGCAATTGAATGCCATTCTCTGCCACCAATTTGCGCAATCCTTCTAGTTGAATTTTTACAATACCCATGATCTGCTTTTTGAGCAGGGGTTGGAACATGATAATCTCGTCTACCCTATTTAAGAATTCTGGTCTTACGGTTTGACGCAAGAGGTTCACCACTTCTACCTTGGTTTTTTCTACCAGCTCTTCAATATTATCCTCGTCTACATTGTCAAATGCTTCCTGAATAATATGAGAACCAATATTACTGGTCATGATGATAATGGTGTTTTTAAAATTCACCACCCTACCCTTATTATCCGTTAACCTACCATCGTCCAAGACCTGTAATAAAATATTCCAAACGTCTGGATGGGCTTTTTCAATTTCGTCAAGCAGCACCACGCTATAAGGCTTTCTTCTCACCGCTTCGGTTAATTGTCCGCCTTCTTCATAACCCACGTATCCGGGAGGTGCACCCACTAGTCTAGACACGGTATGTTTTTCTTGGTACTCACTCATGTCTATTCTTGTCATCATACTCTCGTCATCAAAGAGGTATTCGGCCAAAGCTTTTGCCAGCTCGGTCTTACCCACACCCGTAGTTCCTAAGAAGATAAAAGAACCAATGGGCTTTTTGGGATCCTGTAATCCTGCGCGGCTTCTACGTATCGCATCGGCCACCGCCGTAATGGCTTCTTCCTGACCCACAACCCTATGATGCAATTCGTCTTCTAAATGCAGGAGTTTTTCTCTTTCACTCTGCATCATTTTAGCCACAGGAATCCCTGTTGCTTTGGCAATATTGTCAGCAATATCTTCAGCGTCCACTTCTTCCTTCATCAATCGCTTGCTGTTGGCACTAAGGGTATTGAGCAGTTCAGTAGTCTCTCTAATAATGGCTTCCTGTTCTTTGATCTTGCCATACCTGATTTCTGCAACGGCGCCATAATTGCCATTTCTTTCTGCCTGTTCTGCTTCCAGTTTTAGGCTTTCAATATTGGCCTTGGTATTCTGAATTTTCTCTACCAATTCTTTCTCTTCACGCCACTTGGCTTTGAGGGTATCACGCTCTACACTCAGGTTGCTGATTTCTATATTCAACTCCTTTAACAGGCTCTCATCTTTCTCACGCTTAATGGCTTCTCTTTCAATTTCCAATTGCCTGATCTGTCTTTCTAACTTGTCTAATTCCTCAGGCATGGAATTCATTTCTAAACGCAGTTTGGCCGCGCTCTCATCAATCAAGTCAATGGCTTTGTCTGGTAAGAAACGGTCTGTGATATATCTACTAGATAATTCTACTGCTGCTATAATGGCTTCATCTTTAATACGTACGTGGTGATGGGTTTCATACCTGTCTTTTAATCCACGCAAAATAGAAATAGCGTCTTCCATGCTGGGCTCATCAATCATTACTTTCTGAAACCTTCTTTCTAAAGCTTTGTCTTTCTCAAAGAATTTTTGATACTCATTCAAAGTAGTGGCACCAATGGCCCTGAGTTCTCCCCTAGCCAGTGCTGGTTTTAAAATATTGGCAGCATCCATGGCGCCTTCTCCACCACCAGCCCCAATCAGGGTATGTATTTCATCAATAAAGAGAATGATCTCTCCATCACTATTGGTTACTTCTTTGACTACGCCTTTTAAACGCTCCTCAAATTCACCCTTGTATTTGGCACCAGCAATCAGTTGCCCCATATCCAGTGCAAATATGATTTTAGACTTCAAATTTTCAGGAACGTCTCCATTGATAATGCGCATAGCTAGACCTTCAACAATGGCGGTTTTACCCACACCAGGTTCACCCACTAAAATGGGGTTGTTCTTGCTTCTACGCGTTAAAATATGCAGGGTTCTTCTAATCTCTTCATCCCTTCCAATCACGGGGTCTAGTTTACCCAGACGTGCCATATCATTTAAGTTCTTGGCAAACTTGTTTAGGAAATTGAGTTGTGTTTCCTGAGTCTGAGAATTAATACTATCGCCCTTGCGCAAATCTTTGATAGCGGTAATCAAACCTTTCTCTGTAAGACCAGCGGCTTTCAATGTTTTAGAAACATCGTCATTGGTTTGTAACAAGCCCAAGAGTAAGTGCTCGGTACTCACAAATTCATCTTTGAATTCTTTGAGTACCGCTGTAGCGCGAAGCATCACATTACCCATATCTCGGCTCAAATTCTGTGCGGGTTCTCCTCCAGAAATCTTGGGCAATTTGGCAATAGCTTCATCCATTTTGGATTCTACAAATGCTATGTTTACGTTGTTTCTTTTTAATAAAAATGCCACCGAACTTTCTGAATCGGCCACGAGTACCTTTAACAGGTGATTGGTTTCAATACTGGGGTTACCCTGATTGAAAGCCAATTGCTGCGCCGCCTGAATAGTTTCCTGCGCTTTGATGGTGTAATTGCTCATGTTCATATACTATCCTCCGGTCCACTAGGGACTATTTAACGATTGTTTATATTTCATGCCGCCGTTTGCCAGAAGCATGTAGTAAATTAGACGCAAAAATCATTCTAAGCGCCTAATTGGGTGCAGGGGATCACCAAATCAGAAATTATGTCTGTAAAGTTCCAACATTTCTGCGTAAAAGTCAGTCTAGTATTGATTTTTCTGTCAATCTTACAAGTTAGCCAAGCACAATACAATTTTACGAGTCTTGATCAATTGGTGGATGCAAGTAAAAAAGATCTTGGCGGCGCCGCGATGGTCATGGTGTATAAAGACGGTAAGGTTGTTTATCAAAAAGCGGTGGGTGAATTTACCGCCAAATCCCAGGCCCCTATTGCCAGTTCTAGCAAGTGGTTAACTGCTGCACTGGTCATGAGTTTTGTGGATCAGGGCAAACTTTCTTTGGATGATAAAGTAGCTAAGTTTATTCCCCTATTTGCCAAATATTCTAAGGGCTATATTACCATCCGTGATTGTCTCTCTCATATGACGGGCATTGAATCAGAACCCGTTAGTCTAAAGTCTGTTGTTGAAAGAAAAGGCTTTGCCAATTTGGAAGAAGAAGTAAATGATTTTGCCTCTAAAAAAGAAATCCAATCCAATCCAGGTTTGGAATTTAGATATAGTGCTGCGGGTTTGGATATTGCAGGAAGAATTGTAGAGATTGTAGGCAGAAGAGGCTTTGAACAATTGATGCAGGAAAGAATCACTAGGCCACTGATGATGCGTAATACCAGCTTCTATAGTTTTGATGCTGTGAACCCATCCGGTGGCGCTTTGAGTACCCCAAATGATTATATAAGTTTTCTTTCCATGATACTGAACAAGGGTATGTTCAATGGCAAACGTGTATTGAGTGAAGCTAGCATTGAAGCCATGCATCAACTAAGAACCAATAGCAGCACCATCAAATATGCCCCAAAACAAGCGGCTGGATTTAATTATGGTTTAGGTGAATGGATTCAGGAAACCGATGAAAACGGAAAAGCCACTGTGGTAAGTTGTCCTGGTTTGTTTGGCACTTGGCCCTTGGTAGACATGAGTAGAGATTATGCCTTACTCATTTTTCCTAGCACTTTGCTCAAAGACAGCAACAAAGAATGGTATGGAAAGGTCAAGGATATTGTTGACCAACAAATTCCCAAAAGGCATTAATCATACCATAAAATCCTTACCATGGAAACAGAGATGAAACCCGTTAAAAAAGCTTTTGGCCAGTACGAGCAGAAGAACGAACCACTGGCTTCAAGAAAAGTTTTTGTAAAAAGGGTCTATACCAATATTAGACTAGCAGCTTTTTTTCTTTCTATTTGTTTGTTAATGGGTGTATTGGGTTATAAATACTTGGGCCCCATGGATTGGATAGACGCCCTACACAATGCATCCATGATCCTCAGCGGCATGGGACCCGTTGTCACTATAGAAACCACGGCCGGAAAACTATTCTCTTCTTTTTATGCACTCTTTAGTGGCGTAGCATTTATTACCAATATTGGATTACTCATTGCCCCCGTGGCACATAGATTCTTCCATATGTTGCATGCAAAAGAGGTTTGATTAGATTCTCTTAATTACCATGGGCTCATATATCTTCTGCTTGACAAACTGTATATAATCACGCAGGGCCTCAATGGCTTCTTCAGAAAAATTGGCTTTCTTGATTTGAATTTTACAGCGTAGTTGAATGGTTTGCCCCGATTGCACGCATTGAAATTCAAAAACAGCTTCCTGTCCATTCATTTGGTATTTAACAGACTTGGGCAATTTTACTACTTGATAGCCTTTTTCAATTTCCAAATTCATCACATAGACCAAGTTTCTGGTATAAGGCATTTCCACAGGATCTGTTCTATCAGGATTGATGGGTGGTATAAATTCATCTGAAAAAACGGGCTCAAATACCAAGGAATCGCCCTTTGATTTAACTTGAATCTCATAATTGATTGCAATGGGATCCTCTGTAAATAAGATAGAATCAATAGTCAATTGGCTGAGGATGGTTTGTCTACCTATTGCGGCTTGTAAATATCTACCTACCGAAGCTTGACCCGATTCCTTGATTTTCTGTCTGATTTTAAAAGAACCAGGAATCCCATATGTTTTTGAAATGGTTCCTGTTAGCCCTTGGTCATTCACGGTTAAATTAGCAATGGTTTGTTGTTCTTCTAGATAATTATCCGCAGATAGATTCAATTTTCTAACCTGCTCTTGTTCAATTACCCATGCTGGCCCATTATAACATTCAGGATGAAGCAAGCCAAATCCCAGCAAAGGTTCTGCTGCGTCTAACAAAACCCTTTTGTCCATTAAATTAGCTTCAACTATCAAATAATTAAACTTATGCATCATGGGATAATCAAAATAGATGGCGCCACTAGTTCTCCAACTTAACAATACCGGATTGGCCTGAATTCCCGCTTTTCTCAGAATTGCAATCAGCAATAAATTGATGTCACTAACAGACCCTTTTTTGTTTTGAAAAATATTTTTTAAGGATAGCCCATTGGTCAAATAAATTTCAGATTGATCAGTACATTTAAAATTATCTCTTACCCATCTATAACAGGATCTTGCTTTTTCATCTGCCCCTACCAGACCCTTTGTTAATTGGGCAACAGTATCTTCTAACCAATTATTTTCATTTAAATAGGACAAGCCAAAATACTCTTGTGCCAACAATCGCTCTCTCACTGATTTCCAATCATCCATCACAGATTGAGGAGCTTGGTTGTTATTTCTAATTTCATTCCATTGAAACTCAACACTATTTACTTGGCTTTGAAGAGTAGCTCTATTAAAATCAATGACAATAGCAGGGGCATTTCTTAGAATCCATTTTCGGTCATGCATCAATACGTTTACATTATATAATGCATCATGAGAAACTCCCCCAGTTTCATATCCAGCAGGACCTGCAAATTTTCTGGTTGCAAAAGATTGCATGCGATTGTCCGCTTTGATAGTTTCTAAAGGAATTGTACCTAAACGTAAAGTAGCATAGCCAATTATATCTGGTATAGAAACACTGTATTCACTATACAAACAGGGTACTGTTGTTTGAAAATTCCAACTTTTTAAATTGGCAATATAGTAGGATTGAATGGTATAACTCATATCAACAATACAATCTTGGGAATAAGTAATTGACCTTCCAATACTGTTTCCCAATTGTTGATTAATATTTCTTATTTGTTCTTTGGTATCATATTTTTTTTCGGATATAGCCCCATTTTCTAAATAGTAGTCTGTTATGTCAAGAGATTGTAGTTTCTCTGGTCCCTTATCGCCTTTTTCTAAATACAGAATCAGATCATCCTCACCTGTATAATGAAACTTTTTGATCAAGACCCTTTTATGTCTTTTGTAAACAAGACTAAAAGTACCTTCATCATTTCCTATAAACTCCGTTCTGCCAACATCTGCCAGTACCACTACTCCCGCGCTACTATCAGCGATAGCAATTGGCCAT
>Ga0209480_10001532_pt1 | contig 16795 bp, 13 predicted proteins | sample JI61114C2DNA_FD_187501 | JGI IMG/M metagenome (GOLD analysis project Ga0209480, IMG submission 187501) | Wastewater effluent complex algal communities from Wisconsin, to seasonally profile nutrient transformation and Carbon sequestration -... | ecosystem: Engineered > WWTP > Effluent > Algae... | reverse complement strand
ATAGCGCGTCCACAGCAGAACCGAATCCGGCCCGGGTTCACCGCTCGCCACATTATGCGTGAAGCCGGTCAATCCCAGCAAAGCCTGCGCCATCGCCGCGCCACCCGGAAGCATCAGACCACTAATACCAAATCCGGCGGTTGCAAGGAGCGCACGACGGTTTATAAAAAATGACATCCCTATTTCCTTTTTTTTCAGCCTATTGTTTTTAATATTTCAGTCAATTGGTCAACATCATCCGGGTCCTGATAGAGACCAAATCCAAACCGCAAGACATCGCCGCGGACATCCGTCACAATCTGACGACGCGTCAATTCCGCATGCAATTGCACCGCCCGCGCACCTTTGAACGCCAGAAAACGCGCATGGGGCTGATCCGTCATGGGATTGAGCAGGTGCATATCCGGCATGTGCACCGCGCTAAGAAATTGCTGTTGCAGCCGTGTGACATGGGCGGAAATAACTTCGGTCGTCAGGCCTTCTATCTCTAGCATCGAACGGATGGCGCAGAAACGGTACAGGCCTGACGGATCGAAAGTGCTCCCTAAAAAGCGCCGTCCGTCGGGGGCGTATCCGACGCTACCTGCCGGTAGGGCCAGATCGTCAAATTCGGCATACCAGCCGGTAATCTCCGGCCGCGGTGCAAACCCTGTCGGGGCGTGCAAGAAACAAACCCCCTCGCCCGCCATGGCATATTTATACCCGCCCGAAAGATAGAATATCCTGTCGGCAACATCGGCCAAATCGGTAGGGATAGCCATGAAGCCGTGATAGCCGTCCACAACAACCCACGGCCCCTCAGGCTTTGCCAGCGCAGCCAACGGCGCGATATCGGCTATCCGGCCCGAATTAAAAAGCACATGGCTTGCGAAAATCAAATCATATTCGTTTCGGGCCGCTTCGGCCGCCAAAGCATCCGGCGGCACCTGGTTCCAGACGATTTTCCCGCTCTCAACCCAGCGCGCCATCTGCCGCCGGAAACTGTGGAATTCGCCATCCGTAGATAAAATGCGCAGCGTTGGGCGGTCCATGGCGGAAATAATGCGCACTAGGAAATCATGCGTGTTCGGGGAAAAACTGATCGTCGATGGATCGGGCAAGGCCAGCTCCGAAGCAACATGACCCTGCGCCTCTGACCAGAGGCTGCCCATGATGATGCCCCATTTATGATCCGCCATATGGGCGGCGTCCGCCCATGCCGCCATTTGCCCATCATGGCTCGCATCTGGCCACAAATGATGGCTATGTGCGGCAAAGTGCAGGCGATCGGGCGCAGCGGTCAGCGATCGGCTGAAGAGATGCTTGAAACTCACAACTGGGTCCGCAGCGACCACAATTCGGGAAAGGCCCGCTTGCTCAGAGTGCTGCTCAAATAGCTGACACCGGCGGTTCCCCCCGTACCGCGCTTTCCACCGATGATACGCTCCACCGTTATCACATGCTTGTGCCGCCACGTCGCCATGGCATCGTCCAGATCAACCAGCTTCTCCGCCAATTGATAGAGCTCCCAATAGCGTTCGGTATCGCGATAAACCTGCAGAAATCCGGCCTCGACTTCGGGCGAAAACACATGGGGCTGCGCCCAATCACGCGACAATTGCCCCAAGGGAACATCAATACCGGCACGCGCCAGAGCGATGATGGTATCATCCCAAATGCTTGGCTCTGTCAGCGCCGTCATCATCGCCGCGCGCGCTTCGGGACGATCCTCCTGAAACTTCAAATGCGCGCTGTCTTTCAGGCCCAGCATGAATTCGACGGTACGAAACTGGTCAGATTGAAATCCGGAGCTTGGCCCCAGAACATGCCGGAAACGCGTGTAGTCGGACGGCGTCATAGTCGACAAAACATCCCAACTCAGTGTCATAACTGCTTGAATACGGCTCACTCTTGCTAATGCCTTGTAAGCTGGAATAAGCGCATCGCTGCGAATTTGCGACTGCGCGAGTTGCAATTCGCGGATCATCTGCTTCAACCAGAGCTCCTTGGTCTGGTGGATGATAATGAACAGCATCTCATCGTCCAGTTCCGACTGGGGATGCTGGCAGGATAGCAATTCGTCGAGCGCGAGATAGCGCGCATAGGTCATGGGGGCATCGCTCATGCCGCAACATTAACGTTGCATTTGAAACTATGCCAGCAAACTATCCAACCACTTTTCCGCAAGCGCCTCTGCCTCATCGACACTGAAGGGCGCATTGCCCAGACTGAGTTCTAGCCAAAGTCCATCGACCAAAGCCGTCAAGGCCACTGCCATCAGGCGCGGATCATCGGGCGCGCCGGGACAGGCTGCGATCAACTGCTCCATATCGCGCCTATTGTCCGCATATATCTCGCCATGGATTTGCCCGATCACGGGATCTGTTCGCGAAAGGCTCCAAAAGGCAATCCATGTGGCGAGCAACTCGGGATCAGCAATGGGCTCGCGAAAACTCGCGGTTACAAATGCGAGAAGCCGGCTGCGCGGATTATCGGCGGGCACCGCTGCGACCGCTTCATGCAACGCCTTGGCAACCCTCGCTCCTGTTGCCCGGTAGGTTGCCGCGACCAGCGCATCGATGCCGTCGAAATAATGCCGCAGCAAGCCCGGTGACACGCCTGCCTCAACACAGATAGCGCGTACCGATGTGCCCTGCGCACCGAATGTCGCAAGACAATGGGCACAGGCCGCAATCAACGCTTCCTTGCGGATATCGGCGCTCTCGCGGGTAAAGACTTGTCGCGCGCTCATGCTGTTGTTATACACTCGTATAACAAGGGAATCAACATGTCCGTTCAAAACGCTCAGGATCATACACACGCACTAGAGGGCTGGAGCCTTCCGGCATGGACGTACAACGATCCCGAATTTGCGAAACTTGAAGTTGAGCGCATCTTTCGCCCCGCATGGCAGGTTGTTTGCCATATCAGCGACATTCCCAATGCAGGCGATTGGCACAGCCTCGACTATGTTGGCGAGAGCATTATCGTTGTGCGGGGCGCAGACCAAATATTGCGCGCCTTTACCAATGTATGCCGTCACCGCGGTTCGCGGCTCGTCGATGGATCGAGTGGTTGTGCAAAAAAGCTTGTATGCCCCTATCATGCGTGGACCTATGACCTTGATGGCCGGCTGACCGGTGTTCCGGACAGCGCATCCTATCCCACACTCGATAAAGACAAGGCCGGGCTGGTTTCGGTGGATATGGAGCTCTGGCGCGGTTTCATTTTTGTCCGGTTGGAAAGTGGCGGACCATCGGTGGCCGAGATGATGGCCCCTTATGAAGATCAGGTTGCGCCGTATAAATTCGAAGAATTGAAGGCCCTAGGTCGTGTTACCTTGCGTCCGCGCGCGGTGAACTGGAAAAATGTCGGCGACAATTATTCCGATGGTCTCCACATCCCGGTCGCGCATCCCGGACTGACCCGGCTTTTCGGCAAAAGCTATGGCGTCGAGGCCGAGCCCCATGTCGACCGCATGTGGGGGGATCTGGTGGACCGGACGTCATCCAACTGGTCAGAGCGTGCCTATCAAAGCCTTTTGCCGCCCGTCCCTTATTTGCCCGACGCCAATCAGAAGCGCTGGCTCTATTTCAAGCTTTGGCCATCTGTCGCCTTCGACATTTATCCTGACCAGGTCGATTTCATGCAATGGCTTCCGACCGGCCCCGATAGCTGCCTGATCCGCGAGATCAGCTATGTTCTGGACGACGATCGCCGCGAAATGCGCGCGGCGCGGTACCTCAACTGGCGTATCAACCGGCAGGTTAACGCCGAAGACACCGAACTGATTACGCGTGTCCAACAGGGTATGGAAAGCCGCAGCTTTTCGATGGGCCCTTTGTCGGACAAGGAAGTCTGCCTGAAAAGCTTCTGCCGCCGCGTCCGTCATCTTATTCCTGAAGCCTGTCTCGAACATCGCCCCGCGCCGGGCTGGAGCCAAAAATGACCAAAAAATATGATGCCCTGATTATCGGTGCCGGCCACAACGGCCTTGTGTGCGCTTTCTACCTTGCGCGTGCCGGACTGAAAGTCCGGATCGTCGAACGTCGCGACGTCGTTGGCGGTGCTGCCGTGACCGAGGAATTTCATCCGGGGTTCCGCAATTCCGTGGCAAGCTACACCGTCAGCCTGCTTCAGCCCAAGGTTATTTCCGATATGCGGTTGGCCGATCATGGCTATCGCGTCATCGAACGTCCCATCAGCAATTTTCTGCCACAGGAAGATGGTGGATATTTGAAGCTGGGTGGCGGGCTTGAACGCACGCAGGCGGAGTTTGCCCGTTTTTCCAAACATGATGCGCAGGTTCTGCCCGATTATTATGAAATGCTGGAAAATGTCGCCGATGTCCTGCGCGATCTGGCCCTGAAATCCCCGCCCAATGTCGGCGATGGCCTGAAGACATTTATCGACGCCGCCCGCCAGGGACGTGGCCTGATGAAGTTATCGCTCAGCCAGCAGCGTGATGTGCTCGACCTGTTTACGAAATCGGCGCGTAGCTTCCTCGACAGCTGGTTTGAAAGCGAAGCTGTAAAGGCCGCGTTCGGCTTCGATGCCGTGGTGGGCAACTATGCCAGCCCCGATACACCCGGCAGCGCGTATGTCCTGCTGCATCACGTCTTTGGCGAAGTGAATGGAAACAAGGGCGCCTGGGGCCATAGCGTCGGCGGGATGGGCAACATCACGCAGATCATGGCCAAGGTGTGCCGCGAACTCGGCGTGGACATCAGTCTGGAAGCACCTGTTGCACGCGTTCTGGTCGACGGCGAAAAAGTTGCGGGCGTGCGGCTCGAAAGCGGCGAAGAAGTCATGGCCGACCGCGTCATTTCCAATGTCGGACCCAAGATTTTGTACGAACGCATGTTTGGTGATGGCGATCTGAAGCCCGAATTCAAGCGCCGTATCAAAGGTTTCAAGGCAGGCAGCGGCACTTTCCGCATGAACGTCGCCTTGTCGGAATTGCCGAAATTCACCTGCTTCCCCGAACCCGGCGAACATCACCAATCCGGCATCATCATTGCCCCGACACTGGACTATATGGACCGCGCATTCCTCGACGCAAAGCGCGATGGCTGGTCGCAAAAGCCGATCGTGGAAATGCTGATACCGTCAACAATCGACGACAGCCTTGCTCCGGCAGGCCAGCATGTCGCGTCGCTATTCTGCCAGCAATTTGCCCCCGAACTGCCCGATGGGCGGGATTGGGATGCCGAAGAAGGCAAGGCAGCCGATCTGATTATCGATACCGTGGAGGAATATGCCCCCGGTTTCCGCGCATCGGTTCTGGGTCGGCAGATATTGTCGCCAAAGGGACTCGAACGCAAATTCGGCCTTGCTGGCGGCGACATCATGCACGGTAATATGAGCCTCGACCAATTGTGGAGCGCGCGGCCTGTCCTTGGGCATGGCGCGTATCGAGGGCCATTGAAGGGCCTGTATATGTGCGGCGCTGGCGCACATCCGGGCGGCGGCGTGACCGGCGCACCGGGACACAATTGCGCCGCCGAAATACTGGCGGACCGCAGCTTTCTGGGTCGTTTGTTCGGCTAACCGCACATGAAAAAGCCGGACCCAAACAGGCCCGGCTTTCCCCCCTGTCACCCACGGTGATGAACCGTGGTCGTGACTAACTTTTAAAAATCACGCGAGAATTTGATCCCGATGATGCGTGGTTTGATGATGGTGTCGTAGAAGGCGCCGCCGGTGGGCGTTGCAGGCGTCACGCCCGTACCGCAGACGGTTTCAAGACATTGCACGCCGGTGTTCACGATGCCACGCTCGTCAAACAAATTGGTCGCGAACGCTTCGATATCCCACTGGTCTTTCTTGATACCAAAAGAGAAGTCGACGGTGGTGTAAGCGCCCAAATTGCCCTTCAGCGTGTTCTGCGCAGGGCGCAAATCGCTGCGGCGGCTGCCGATGTGGTTCACGGCGAACTGCACATGGCCATCCCAATCAGAAATCGGGAATTCGTAGCGGGCAATCGCATTGCCTTTCAGCTTTGCGGTAACCGGCAAACGCGATCCGGCGGGAGCCAATACAGCGTTCACTTCGCCTGCTGGACCAGGCAGTGTGCAATCGAAGGTCGGGTTGGCAATGCGGCAGAAATCGCGACGGATTTCGGCATCATTGTAGCTAAAGCCCGCATTGATCGAGAAACCACCGGCGCGGTAGCCCACGTCCATTTCGACACCGCGAATGCGGGCGATACCGGCATTGCGGATTTCGGTCAGGCCGTTGGCACCGAGGAAGGAAAGCTGGATGTTATTCCAGTCTTCCTGATAGACTGCACCGTTCCAGCGGAACGCACCGAAGGTGGTTTTCCAGCCCAGCTCATAGTTGTCCAGCTTGTCCGAACCATAAGGCGGCAAGGTACCGCGACGGTTGATACCGCCTGGACGGAAACCGCGCGACCAGGTCGCATAAACAAGCGCATCGTCGCTTAACTTGTAGGTCGCGTTCAGCTTATGAATGAAACCGTTGTCAGACGTGGACTTGTCGACGTTGGTGCAAGGGCTGCCCGCAACAATAATGGGGACAGGCGTGCCGGCCGGGTTGGCGCGGCGCGTGGTGCCATCGGTGTTCAGACACGCAGCTTCACCGGTCCGGCTGGAATAGCCGTCGGAGAAACCGAAAAAGCCCTGCAACGAGTTGTCGAACTTGTAATAACGCAGACCACCGGTCAGCGAGAGCTTGTCGGTGATGTCGTACGTCATTTCACCAAAAGCGGCATAGTCGCGGTCGATGCGCAGCTGCTTGGTCAGCCAGATATTGCTGTCCGTGCCGGTGACGGTGATGGCATCAGCGATGTTATCGATGATGTAATTCTGTTCGATATTGTGCGATTGGCGCTGGTAGAACAAACCACCGATAAACCGCAGCGGAGCGTCGGCAGGACTTGCGATGCGCAATTCGCCGAACGTCTTTTTATAGCGGTCGATCCCCTGAATATACTGGTTCGGGTTTACGAGGTTACCGGCATTATCGTAGAAATAATTGCCGTATCCAGCCAAGGCGTCATAAAAATAGGCATAGTCCGAATAGTCGCTTGCGGTCTCGGTCTTGCGACGCAGATGTCCGCCGGTGACAGTGAGGTCCCAGTTGCCGATCTTGCCTTCGATGGTCAAAGCGGCCTGGATCCACTTATCGCGGCTGCCTTCGGGGTTGTACTGAACCACTTGAAGCTCGTCATTTGTTTGGCCCGAGCGTTCCTGCGAGTAGCTGCCTTCGGTGTTTTGAACCTGGCCCATTACGGTGGGCTTGATCGTCCAGTTATCGTCAAGGTCGATGCCGAGGGCCAAACGTGCGCCATAGGTTTCGGCGTCGTTATAGTTTTTCTCGACCAGTGCACCGTTGTTCTGGGTAATCCCGGATGATGCATAGGTGCGGGCGCCGAAGATATTGTCGATATAACCGCCATCATCGCGGTACCAACCGACCAAGCGCGCAGCCGCGCCTTCGCTGATGGGAACGTTCAGGAAGCCTTCGTAAATCGCACCAAAGTCGCCATGGGCCACATTGTTGATTTCCACGCCGGCGCTGCCGTAGAATCCGGATGGATCGGGTGCATTGGTCACCAGCTTCAGCGTACCAGCCATCGAGCTGGCGCCGTATAGCGTTCCCTGCGGTCCGGCCAAGGCTTCGACGCGGGCCAAGTCATAGGCGTGCAGATCGAGTGCGCCCTGAATGGTCGTGATCGGCATTTCGTCCAGATAGGTGCCGACGGTCGGCAGCGATGCCGAGTGGTTCGCGTTTTCACCCGAAGCGACGCCGCGGAAATAAACTTGTGCAAAGCCGGGGCCACCCTGCTGGATCGTCACAGACGGCAGGAACTTCACAACGTCCTGAAGTTCACTGACCTGCAGCTGGTCGAGCTTTTCGTTGCCGATGGCATTGATCGCGATCGGCACGTCCTGCAAATTCTGTTCGCGCTTTGCCGCTGTAACAACGATGACATCGCTGTCTTCGTCGGCAGCATCCTGCGCGAGAGCAGGCATTGCGATGCTGAGCCCTGTCGATGCGAGCAGCATGGACAAAGTTGTGCGGACTTTCGATTTACTTTGCATTTGGCGCATGAAGCGGCCCTCCCTTATTACACTCTTGTGAATAGACACCTATTCCTTGCCGCAGCGCAATATATTTTCGGTTAACGTCACTTTTTTGCACTATTTTGCAATCGTGTGTTGCAATGCCGCAACTATCAGAGTGCCGGGTAAGTGATCCAAGTGGAGCCCAGCGCCATTTTCAAGGGGTCGAGATGGTGCTCATACGGCTTCCATTGATCCACGCCGTCCCGATTGATCGGCCGCCGAACCTGTTCGCTGGAGGCGGTGCGGACTGCGCGTGTGTTGGCGTGAAAATTCAGGCAATCCTCCTCGAACGGTACGTCGAGAAAGGCGAGCAACCGCCGGATCTCGCCATCAAGGTCTTCGAGTAGCTCTTCGTGGATGACACGGTGGACATAGCCCGGCAGCACCGCATCAAAATGCGCCATCGCGCGCACATAGTCGGAATAATAGCGGCCCATATGGGTCAGGTCATAGCTGAACGCCTGTCCCTTGGCGAAATGCTGGCGGAAATTGGAAAAACAGCAGTCCAGCGGATGACGGCGTGCGTCGATGATCTTCGCGCTGGGCAAGATCAAGCGGATGAACCCGAGATAGGCCCAGTTGTTCGGCAACTTGTCGATAAAGAAGGGCTTTGCTGTCTTGCGCTGGATCTGTGTCCGCTCGATATATTCCGCGCCCAAAGCAGTAAGCCGCTCCGGCGCCATATCCGCCACCGCAGCCAGCCAAGGTGCGCCAACGTCCTTGCCCTTCCCGCCCTCATGCTCCCGCGCTTCGCGTATCGCCATGGCCGGAATATCAGGCAATTCCATTGTGCCCTCAATCAGCGAATGGCTGGAAAGAATCTGCTCGATCAGGGTGGACCCGGCACGCGGCATTCCAATGATGAAAATGGGGTCTGCCGCACGATGCCCCGCCCCTTTCCGCGCCGCGAGAAATTCGGGTGTGACGGTTCGGACCACATGGTCCACCTGCGCCGTGACAGTGTCGGGTTCGTGCTGTAATTCCGCGCTGCGCAGGGCATTTCCTGCGGCATAATGCGCGAATGCTTCTTCGTAAAAAGCGCGATCTTCGGATGCTTTCCCCAAGGCAAAGTGCAGATGGAATTTATCTTCATCCGATAGCCCAGCCGTTGAAAGGGCCGCCTGCATTGCGGTCATATCCTCGTCCGAAAACTGCACTGTCTTCAAATTGGCAAGGCTCCACCACACCTCCCCCAATGTCGGCTCTACTTTCAGCGCACGCCGGTACGCCGCAATTGAGGAATCCTGCTCCCCAACGGTTTTGAGCATATGGCCAAAGCTCATCCACAATTTGGCGTGGTCCGGGAAGCGTTCGATCAGGTCCCTGTAAAGCCCGATTGCTTCGGCATATCCGCCGATGCGTCCAAGAGCTGCTGCCTTGAGGTTCTGCTGCGCTGGATTGTCGCCCTCTACCGCCAAAACGGCATCCAGTTGCTCCAACGCCTCGGGAAAACGGTTTTGCTTATACAGCACGGTCGCCAGATTTGCACGCGCCGCGCCGAACGATGGGGCAAGTTCAAGCGCACGCCGCAACAGGGCCTCGCTGTCCTTTAACCGTCCAATCCGCGCCGCAAGTTCGGCCATCATCCGTATGGCCGCCACATCGGTGGGATCTTCTCGCAACCTTCCGCGCAGCAGCGGTTCCGCGTCGTGCAGACGGTCTTCGGACAATGCCAGAGCCGCCTCAATCAACTGCGGATTGCGGAGCGCGGCGTCTATCGATTGGCGTGCGGTATCAACGGTCATGCATCTGCGGGTCTAACCAAATCATCCGGCACGTCAATGTCGCGCAACTCGGCCGCCGACGCTTCGACCTTTTGAGCTGCATGCAAAAGTGAACGGCCGCCTGCATCACCCTGCATGTTTAACAGGCCGGCCCAATGGGTACGTGGGAAAAGCACAGGGGGCATCGCATTCCGCCCGTTGTAGGACGCTGCCATAGTCGGGAACGCGGCAATTTTCCGCAGCAGGCCCTCGGTGACAAAAGGCATATCCGCCAAAGTCACCAATAGGGCCTTAGCATCGGTGTCCTCTGCCGCCCTTATCGCCAAATGCAGAGAATGGGCCTGCCCCGCTTCGGGATTTGCATTGTCGATAACGGTAAAACCATATTCGACATAGCGCGGCGTCAAGGACGAAGCGGGGCTGCATATCGCGAACCGCCATCCGAAATCGATGCTGTTGCTCGTGTGCGCAATGTGCAGGCCGACCGGCAGGCCATCAAGTGGAACCGAAAGCTTATCTGCGCCGAAGCGGGAACCAAGTCCCGCCGCCAGCACAATCAGGGCAATGTCAGCGCAATCCATCGTTAAACGCCCGCACCATTCCACCCGCGATGGACAAGGCGATTTCCGGCGCACTTATCGCATTGATGGCAACGCCCGCAGGTCCTTCAATACGCGCCAGTTGGTCGGTTGAAGCCCCCATCGCGATCAAACGCTCTTTCCGCTTGATCTGCGATGATTTGGAACCAAGTGCCGCAATATAGGCCGCTGGCGTTTCGAGGGCGGCAAGCAGAGCGGGATCGTCGATTTTGGGATCATGGCTCAACGTCACAATTGCTGTCCGCGCATCGGGTGCCAGCGCGCGGATTGCGTCGTCGGGCCAGCGATCATCAAGCTGTGTGTCGGGAAAGCGCTCCGCCGTCAGGAAACGCGCACGCGGATCGATCAAGACCACTTCAATACCCATAGCGCGTGCAACATTGGCCAAGGTTGACGCGATTTCGACGGCGCCAACGATAATCAACCGGCGTGGCGGCAAATAACTGTTGATGAAAAGTCCTGCCGCTTTCTCCTCCACAATGGCGCTGGACCCATTGTCCAAATTGGTGCCGATATGGAGCACCTCGCCCGCCGCCTGTGCGTCGATGATCGCGCCGAACAGAGGACCGGGGAAGAAATCGGGCGACACATTTTGCACGAGCACGACAATGTCGCCGCCACAGGGCAAGCCAACCTCCCATGCTGCACCATCGGCGACCCCGTACCGGCGCAAGGCAAAGCCGTTATCGACAATCACCTGACGTGCTGTCTCAAGGACATCGCCTTCCACACATCCACCAGAAACCGACCCTGTAAAGCGCCCATCCGCATGGACCAGCATGTGGGTACCCACAGGACAAGGCGCAGATTTCCAAGTTTCAACGACGGTTGCCAGCGCCATCGGTGCGCCGCGCCACGCCTGCACACTCGCCAAAATACGGTGATGGTCTGCAGCGCCTGTTTTCATGGGGATGGGCCTAGCAAAGGGTTTAACAGGTTGCTATATGAAACGTATCAGAGGGCGGGAGCTTCACAACATGACGATATCGACGACCGTAAACGGCAAGGCCGTGACACTGAATGCGGAGCCGGATTCCCCGCTTCTCTGGGCTATTCGCGAAGAACTTGGGCTGACCGGAACCAAATTCGGCTGCGGTATCGCGGCCTGCGGTGCCTGCACCGTCCATGTCAATGGAGAGCCTGCCCGTTCGTGCAGCCTTCCGGTAAGCGAAGTCGCCGGAAAATCCATTACGACCATTGAAGGCATCAAGGGATCGGATGGTACATTGCATGCAGTGCAGAAAGCATGGATCGCGGCACAAGTTCCACAATGCGGTTATTGCCAGTCAGGCCAAATCATGGCCGCCGTTGCGTTAATCGAAAAAACGGGCAAGCCATCGGACGACCAGATTGACGAGGCAATGACCAATATCTGCCGCTGCGGCACCTACCCCCGCATCCGCAAGGCCATCCACGCCGCCACCGGCCAAGCGGCCACCGCTGTCGAAGGAGCCGCATAATGGCCGATAACCCCACATTGGAAATGGAACAGCCCACCCCCGTAAAACGCAAGGGTGTAAAACGCCGTGCCTTCTTGATCGGCGGCGTCGCGATTGTCGGCGCCGGTCTGTTCGGCATTTCGATCATGGACAGCAATGCCGTCAAAACAGCCGCGAAATTGACCGCCGGTAAAGGCGAGCATAGCTTTGCAACCTGGCTGAAAATTTCCGAAGACAATGTTGTTACCATCTATTCCCCGCACACCGATATCGGACAAGGGTCGAATACCGGCCTTGCACAGATGTTGGCCGAAGAGCTGGATGCGAATTGGGATCTGGTAAAGCTAGTATCGGCACCTGCCGAATCCGCTTTTGCCAATGTTGGTCTCGGCCGGGGATTCCTCGGCGAAATGACGGGACAGCCGGGCATTATCAATGGCGTCCCGCAATCATTTCTGTCGTTCCTTGCACGGCAAATGAATTTGCAGATCACAGGCGGATCGACAGCGCTGCGTTTTACAGGACAAGTCACTTTCCAGAAAGTGGGCGCGGCCACCCGCCTTGCGTTGATTGAAACGGCCGCCAAACGGCTTGGCGTTCCCGCGTCGGAACTGACGACGCAAGACAGCCACGTCATTCACGCCAAATCCAGCCGTTCGCTGCCCTATGGCAAGCTGGCTGCCGAGGCGGCTACGCTTTCGTTGAATAACGAACCCACGCTCAAGGACCCCAAAAACTATCGCCTGATGCGCCAGTCGGTCCCACGTCTGGATATCCCGGCGAAGGTCGACGGAACCGCGCAATATGGAATGGACTTCTCTGTCCCCGATATGCGCGTCGCAACCATCATGGCCGCTCCGGTTCGCGGCGGCAAACTGACATCGGTGGATGAGGCCCCTGCCCTTGCCGTCAAGGGTGTCGAAAAGGTGATCAAGCTGGACGACGCCGTCGCGGTCGTTGCCAAAGGCTATTGGGCCGCCATTAGCGGTTTGCGCGCGATGACGCCGCAATTCACCGATGGCGGTAACGGAGCCATTTCGACGGCATCTATTTTCAAAGCCTATGACGATTTGATTGCCAAGGGTGAACCGGCCGGTGAGGCTGGCGAAGGTGACGTCAAGGCCGCGATGGGACCAAAGCCTATCGAAGCAAAATATCAGGTTCCTTTCCTGCACCATGCCATGATGGAACCCTTTGCCCTGACCGCCCATTATAAGGACGGAAAGCTGGACATCTGGGGCGGGATGCAAGACCCGCTGGCGTCCAAAATGATGGCGGTCGATGTTTCGGGGCTGGACAGCGACAAGGTGACTTTCCACCCGATGCTGATCGGGGGCAGCTTTGGCCGCCGTCTGCCCATGTATATGGAAATCGTCAGCCAGGTCACGAAACTGGCCATGCAATTGCCCTATCCTGTGAAATTGATCTGGAGCCGTGAGGAAGAAATCGCGCAAGGGGCCTATCGCCCGCAGAGCGCGGCTATTTTGAAGGCGAATGTTACCGCCAACAAACGGATTGCGGCCTTTTCCAACGATTATGCCCAGACCGAAAGCGCGGAAGCGGAAACGACATTCATCTACAATCTTCCCGCCGTCGCGCGCCGGAATTATGAACATAAATCCAACCAGATCACCGGCGCCTGGCGTTCGGTTAACTCGACCCAACAGGGCTTTTACAATGAAAGCTTCATGGATGAGCTAGCCCATGCCGCAGGTTTGGACCCCGTCGAGTTTCGCCGGAACCATTTGAAAGCAGACTCCCGCCATTTGCGTGTTCTTGACGAGTGCGCACGTCTAGCAAATTGGAAAGCGCCCCTGCCCGAGGGCGTTGGTCGCGGGGTGGCGATTGTCGAAAGCTTCAAGACCATTGTCGCCCATGTGATCGAAGCATCGGTCAAAGAAGATGGCATGCCCAAAGTGCACAAGATCACGACCGTCGTCGACGCAGGCAGCATCGTCAATCCGGACGCCGCCAAGGCGCAGATTGAAGGCGGGACGATCATGGGCCTGTCATCGGCGATCGGTGAAGCTGTCACGCTGGAAAAAGGCGCTGTGCAGCAGAGCAATTTTTCCGATTACCCTTTGCTGAAGCTTGCCGATGCTCCGTTGGTGCACGATATCCATTTCATCAACAGCGGGGCCTATATGGGTGGAATCGGCGAACCCGGCGTGCCACCGGCTGCTCCGGCGCTTGCTAACGCACTGTTCGCTGCCACCGGAAAGCGCGTCCGTAATCTGCCCATTTTGACGCAGGCAAAGGCTTGAGCAACAGCAAAGCAAGGCTTCTTGCCCCGACCGACAATCTGGAAATCGCAGAGACTTTAGCGCGTGCGTTCCAGACGGAAACGGGGTGGAGCTATGTCATCCCCGACCCGAAGCTACGCGCGCAGCGGCTTGCTGGTGCCTTCCACCTGTTTTTGCAGGACGAGCACCGCAAGGGCGCGGTATTTGGCACGGACGGGATTGAGGCGGTTACTTTGTGGCGTGGCCCGGGTCAGGCCCATGATAGCCTGTGGGATCGCGCCCGACTGATCATTCCCTTTATCCAGCGCCTGCGCTTTTCGATTTTTCGCGGGCTGGAGGTCGCTGACCTCATTGAAAAGCACCTACCCAAAGAACCGGTCTGGTATCTGCATTATGCAGGCTGCGACCCCGCACATCAGGGCAAGGGCTTTGGAGGAGCGGCAATCCGGGCAGGCCTTGAACGCGCCGACGAAGACGGCTTGCCCGCTTATCTCGAAACCGCCGACGAACATAATGTTGCGCTCTATCAAAGCTTCGGATTTCAGGTGAAGCATATGTGGCAGGTTCCCGAAGGCCCCCAATTCTGGGGCATGCAAAGGCCGGGTAAAACGAGGCATTAGCCGTATCACCTGTTTGTCGCGGGCGCTTAGCCCACAGGCATCGTCCCGGGCCGGATGAAGGGGAGCATGTGCGGGATATAGTCAACCTTACCGAGAGCAACGCCCTCGCTGCGTAAAATCGCATAGGCTGTCATGAGGTGAAAGTAGAATTGCGGCAAAGCCCAGTCACGGGCATATTGCGCTGCGGTCAGGTCGAAGATCATGCCATTGGGTATCTCATGCGCGACCGGCCGGTCTTCATCCCCGTCAAGCGCATCCGGCGCCAGCGTGCCGAGCAATGTCAGGGTCTCTTCGATACGCGATTTTGCGGTGGCAATTGTTCCGGGGTGGTCGGCAGCGTTTCGACCTTCGTTCACCAGTTCGTCGAACGACGCTGGAAATGCCTCGCCCCGAAGGCGGAACACAGCTTCCTGCGCCTGCAAGCACACGAAACGGATCTGTGTAGACAGCGGAAACATGTCAGGGGCGAGACGTGCCAACAGCATGGACTCCGCTTTGTCGGGCATCTGCGCCTCGGCCTTTGCCAGCCAACTGACGAGCGTCTTCAGCATCTGGCTATAAGTCGGGACAAGGAGGTTGGTCAAAGTCATTGCGGTTGGCTCCTAAATTTGTCGGTCGTCGCGCGGCATTGCATTAGGGACGTAATCGACGTAATGCCCTGACCACGCAACAGGTCTTTGTGAAAACAAGGATAATAGGGAAGCCGGCGGAAATCCGGCGCTGTTCCCGCAACTGTAACCGGCGAGTTTTGCCCCTTATGCCACTGGGAAACTGGGAAGGCGGGGTTTGGATTTTGACCCGGGAGCCAGGAGACCTGCCTGTTTGCGGTCTGTCCTTTGTGCTTGCGGGACACTGGCGCAATCGGGGTTTTCCTCCGCGTGACGACATTTGTTTGGGCGTCATGTGAAGGATATAACTATATGACATTACTAAAATTTTCGGCAGCAGCACTGGCGCTGTTGCCTGTCTCTGCCTTTGCGGAGGACGACATTGTCGTCACGGCAAGCGGTTTTGAGCAACCCCGCTCTGAAACCGGGCAAGCCATATCGGTAGTGGATGCCGAGCGGCTGGAGGAATTGCAGTCCGTCAGCATTAGCGACGCGCTCCGGACATTGCCCGGCATCGCGGTTGCGGCGCGCGGTCCGGTGGGGAGCCAGAGCAGCGTTTTCATTCGCGGCGGCAACAGTTCGCAGACCTTGGTGCTGATCGACGGGGTGCGCATCAACGACCCGTCCAGCCCCAATGCGGCGTTCGACTTCGGCGCTTTGCTGACCGGGAATATCGGGCGCGTTGAAGTGCTGCGGGGACCGAATTCGATCATCTGGGGCAGCCAGGCGATTGGCGGGGTCATCAATGTGCAGAGCCTGACGCCAACCGAAGATCCGGTGGCACGTGCCGGGCTGGAATATGGCTATGCCGACAGCGTTCGTGCATCCGCCAATCTGTCGGGCACGAGCGGCATCGTCGAAGGCAGCTTTGGCGGCGCGTTTTATCGCACCGACGGCATTTCCGCTTTGGCGGGAGGATCCGAGGAAGACGGCTTTGAAAACTGGTCGGCAAATGGCCGGTTGAAGGTCAATCTGGCCGAGAATGTCGCGCTGGATTTCCGGGGTTATTACAACCGCGGGACCATCGAATATGATTCGCCCTTTGGCGCAGGGGCAAATGCCCTGCCGGTTTCGCGTAACCGTCAGTTTGTGGGCTATGTCGGCGCGCTGTTCGATCTGGCTGACGGTCGTTTGCGCAACCGCCTGTCCTATGCCCGCACCGACATCACCCGCATCGGCACCGATCCGGTGGTGTTCAGCTTCAACAATTTTGATGTGAAGGGCACGATCGACCGTTTCGAATATCATGGGTCCTTCGACATCGCCGACGCGGCAACGCTTGTCTTTGGCGCCGAGCATGAACGGACGTTCGCGAGCACATCCTTCGAAGGTGCCCCGGCCGACCGCGCCCGCAATCAGGTTACCAGCGGCTTTGGCCAAGTCATCCTCCGGCCCATCAAAGGCCTGACCCTGACCGGCGGGGTGCGTCATGACGACTATAGCGACTATGGCGGCCAGACGACCTTGGGCGGAAACATCGCCTACACCCCCAA
>Ga0209480_10001531_pt1 | contig 16800 bp, 16 predicted proteins | sample JI61114C2DNA_FD_187501 | JGI IMG/M metagenome (GOLD analysis project Ga0209480, IMG submission 187501) | Wastewater effluent complex algal communities from Wisconsin, to seasonally profile nutrient transformation and Carbon sequestration -... | ecosystem: Engineered > WWTP > Effluent > Algae... | reverse complement strand
GCTTCAACTCCAGAATTGTCAGCTGACCCCAGACCGTATTCTCGTCAAACTCGACACCGATCAGGGTGATGATGTCGTTGTAATCGTCGAGTTCGCTGTCTTCCAGTCGTTCGAGCAGCGCTTCCAGCGCAGCGTCGTCGAGGCGGTGCAGATTCAGGATATCGGCGCGAAATGCCAGCGCCTTGTTGGTGTTGTCCCAGATCAGGTCTTCCACCGGATAGATTTCCGAATACCCCGGCACCAGGATGCGGCAGGCCGTTGCGCCGAGTTGGTCGTAGACCGCCATGTACGCCTCCTTGCCCATGTCTTCGAGAATGCCGAACAAGGCGGCGGCTTCGTCGGCATTGGAGTTTTCACCCTGACCGGAAAAATCCCATTCGACGAACTCGTAATCGGCTTTGGCGCTGAAAAAGCGCCAGGACACCACGCCGCTGGAATCAATAAAGTGTTCAACGAAGTTGTTCGGCTCGGTAACGGCGTTGCTCTCGAAGGTCGGGCGCGGCAGATCGTTCAGGCCTTCAAAACTGCGCCCCTGCAGCAACTCGGTCAGACTGCGCTCGAGCGCGACTTCCAGGCTCGGGTGCGCGCCAAAGGACGCAAACACGCCACCGGTACGCGGGTTCATCAGGGTGACGCACATCACCGGAAACTCGCCGCCCAGCGACGCATCCTTGACCAGCACAGGAAAGCCCTGATTTTCCAGTTCCGCAATGCCGGCCACAATGCCGGGGTATTTCGCCAGCACGTCCTGCGGCACATCCGGCAGGGTGAGTTCACCTTCGAGGATTTCGCGTTTGACTGCCCGCTCGAAAATTTCCGACAGGCACTGCACCTGCGCTTCGACCAGCGTATTGCCGGCACTCATGCCATTGCTGAGGAACAGGTTGTCGATCAGGTTGGTCGGGAAATAGACCACTTCGCCATCCGACTGGCGCACGTAGGGCAGCGCGCAGATGCCGCGTTCGATGTTGCCGGAATTGGTGTCATAGAGATGCGAGCCGCGCAGTTCGCCATCCGGGTTATAGATTTCCAGACAGTAGTCATCGAGCAGGCCCTTGGGCAGTGCGTCCTTCTTCCCCGGTTTGAACCAGCGCTCATCCGGGTAATGCACGAACGCCGCGTTGGCAATGTCTTCCCCCCAGAACTGATCGTTGTAGAAATGATTGCAATTCATTCGCTCGATGAATTCGCCCAAGGCCGACGCCAGGGCGCTTTCCTTGGTCGCGCCCTTGCCGTTGGTGAAGCACATTGGCGAATGCGCATCGCGGATATGCAGCGACCACACGTTGGGCACCAGATTGCGCCACGAAGCGATTTCGATCTTCATGCCCAGGCCGGCCAAAATACCGGACATGTTGGCGATGGTCTGCTCGAGCGGCAGATCCTTGCCGGCGATATAGGTGCTCGCTGCTGAGTCCGGATTCAGCGTCAGCAAGGCTTGCGCATCGGCATCGAGATTCTCGACCTCCTCGATGACGAACTCCGGCCCGGTCTGCACTACCTTCTTGACGGTACACCGCTCGATGGAACGCAAAATTCCCTGCCGGTCCTTGGCGGAAATCTCCGCCGGCAACTCGACCTGTATCTTGAAAATCTGCTGGTAGCGGTTTTCCGGATCGACAATGTTGTTCTGCGACAGGCGGATGTTATCGGTCGGAATATTGCGCGTGTTGCAGTACAGCTTCACGAAGTAGGCCGCACACAAGGCCGATGAAGCCAGAAAGTAATCGAACGGCCCCGGCGCCGAGCCATCGCCCTTGTAGCGGATAGGCTGGTCGGCCACCACTGTGAAGTCATCGAACTTGGCCTCAAGACGAAGCTTGTCGAGAAAGTTGACCTTAATTTCCATGCGGGAATCCCAAAATAGCGTTCACAACGAGTTGGCCGCCATTATCGGATTTTCCAAGCGGAAAAACCGGGCTACTCAGCAGTTCGAGGGTGCAGAGTTTCATTGCCGCCACGAGCCTAAACACACTTTTTTCTAGCAACTTGAAGCACATTCGGAATCTGAAGCGGATCACGAATGGTTCGAACCGCTGCATACAAGTCGATGGCTTCCGGCCATGTACGCCGTAAGTAACTCAGCAACAATTTTAGCCGACCGGGCGCATGGCATGCCAAAACACGGGTGTGGACCTTTTCCCAGTATTCAGCAATGCAGGGCAATAGGGCATACCAGTCTTCTGATGATGGCTTTTCATCCATAAACCCTTTGATGCGGAGTGCCAGGTAAGGATCAGCAACAGCGCCGCGCCCAATCATGACGTCGTTACATCCGCTCACTGAGCGACAACGCCGCCAGTCATCCACCGTCCAAACCTCTCCATTGGCGGTCACCTGCACATTGACAGCATCAGCTATTTTCGCGATCCACTCCCAGTGTGCAGGTGGCCGATAGCCATCATCTTTCGTTCTGGCATGCACGACCAAAGAGGCTGCCCCGCCTTCCACCAAAGCCTGGGCACAATCAATAGCACGGGATGTGTCAGAGATTCCAAGCCGCATCTTTGCCGTTACAGGAATCGAGATCGGCACCGAAGCACGCACAGCACGTACGATACGACTGAGCAATTCCGGGTCGGCCAAGAGCATTGCGCCGCCACCATGCCTATTCACGGTTTTGGCGGGGCAACCAAAATTCAAGTCCACACCATGCGGCGAAACAGCACTTGCTTGCTCGGCATTCAAGGCCAACCAATCGGGATCACTCCCCAACAACTGGACCACCATCGGCGTGCCATTCGGCGTATGGCAACCGTTCAACAGCTCAGGACAAATGCGCTCATATGTCCGTCTCGGCAATACCGAACCGGAGACTCGAACGAATTCCGAGACGGCACCATCGAACCCGCCTATTCCGGTAAGAACATCACGCAACACGTAATCAGCCAGCCCTTCCATCGGGGCGAGAATAATGCGGGACATGAGGTGGATTCCGGAACGGGGGCAGCAAAGGCCGGCATTATAATCCGCGCCATGCTGCGACTTGTCCTTGATACCAACGTTGTTCTCGACCTCTACCATTGGGCCAATACCGATGCCGTGCCGATCATGGCGGCGCTGGAAGCCGGGCAAATCGAGTGCTTTGCCGACGAGCGCACGCTGGATGAATTACAGCGTGTGCTGACCTACCCGCAACTCAAGATGACGCCGGAAATGATGGTCGAGCGTTACCAGCGCTACAGCAGTCTGGTACAGCGTGTTCCCGCTGGCGAAGCGCCGCCGCTGCCGCGCTGCAAGGACCGGGACGACCAGAAATTCCTTGAACTCGCTGCACGTTGCGGGGCAAATGTTCTGGTCAGCAAGGACAAGGCACTGCTCAAGCTGCGTGGGCGAACGACGCTAGGCTTTCAGATCATGAAACCCGATGCGGCCGCGGCCCTGCTTCAATCCTGACGGCGGCGGAACACCCAACGTTTCTCTTCTGATGCGGACGGCTCGAAAGCATAACCGTCATAGTCAAATTCCTTCAGCCCTTCCGGCTCACTCAGGCGATTCAGCACGGCATAGCGCGTCATCAGCCCGCGCGCCCGTTTGGCGTAGAAGCTGATGATCTTGTATTTGCCGTTCTTCCAGTCTTCGAAAACCGGCTGAATCACGACCCCGTTGATCTTGCGCCCGACCGCCGCCTTAAAATATTCCTCGGAAGCGAGGTTGACCGCAACAGGTCGCGGCATCTCAGCCAATTCCTTGTTGATGGCTTTGAGCAGGCGCTCGCCCCAGAAGGTGTAAAGATCCTTGCCTGCCTTGTTGGCAAATTTGGTGCCCATTTCCAGGCGATAAGGCTGCATCAGGTCCAGCGGCTTGAGGATGCCGTAAAGGCCGGAAAGTATCCGCACCTGCTTTTGCGCGAAGTCGAGGTCATCAGCGCCTAGCTGACGGGCAGCGAGGCCGTCGTAAACATCCCCATCAAAGGCCAGCACCGCCTGTTTGGCGTTTTCTGGCGTAAACGGCAGGTGCCACTCGGCGTAACGGCCGAAGTTGAGTTGCGCCAGCGGGTCCGAGAGATCCATCAGATTGGCAATATCGGCCGGTGACAGCTTGCGCAACTGGCTGATCAGCGTTTTCGACTGGGCCAGAAAGGCCGGCTGCGTATGCGTTGTCACCTGCGGCGGGGTTTTGTAATCCAGCGATTTGGCCGGCGAGAGAAAAATCAGCATTGAGGCAACCTCGGTTGAATTTTGTGCATTGCGATACGCCGAATTTTACCGGCTGGTAAAATCCTGTCTTTGTATTTTCTGGAACACCGATGAAACGAACCCGCTTCGGCTCGCGCGACCGCCTTTCACGCGATGCTGCTGAACTCCAGCGCCTGGCCACCGGTCTTTCCGAATCCGGCGGCAAACTGGAAGACAGCTACTGGGAAGCCCAGCTTGCCGAAACCGTCGACAGCCTGCTCAAGAACGGCGCTGAAGACGACATCAACACTGCGCTCGACCGCCTCTTTGAAGCCAATCCCCGCGCCCATGACGAACTCGCCGACATGGTCGAATCGCGTGCCGAGACCGGTCGCCTCGACGTCAACAATCAGGAATTCGACATCCAGCTTTTTGCCGCGCCCGTCCTCGCCTGGTCGCGCTTCTCGATTCCCTCCTGCGCTGTGCCTAAAAGCAACGTTGAAGCCCTCAACACCCATCTTGGCGCCCATGTTTTTGGTGGCGACACGCGCGTTGCCCTTGCCGATTACCTCTTCAGCCCTGACCAGTTGCCGCGTACATTCTGCGATACCTGGCAAATGACCCAGGCGCTCGGTCAGGTTGCCATGGCCGGGCAAAATCTCGCGGTCGACACCGCCGGCATGCCGGAAACCAATCGTTTCCTCTCCGACGTCCGCTATCTCGTTGGCTGCATCGCCGTGCCGCGCGGCAAGCCGCTGTTCCGCTGGAACGAGAAGGATGGCAACAAGGAAGTCGCACTCAAGGAATGGATCAAGCAGGGCAGCCCGAATCTGGAGCCGCTGCTCACCGGTTGCGCCTGGCAACCGCTGCTGCCGGACTCATACCATGCCTCCTGCCGTAACGCCGACCGCCTCTCGCGCCCCTATTCGCTCAAGGCCTCGGTGGCCTTCCTGCAAACCATGCTCGGCCTGATGCCGGCCGACATTCGCGCCGTCGTCGGCCCCTGCTACGACCGCCGCATGGAAGAGTACCGCGTCGGCCTCGGCCCCAAAGACAAGGAAGACACCTTCCACGGCATTGTCTGGCCGCTGCTCGGCGCCGAGGATGAAGCCACCGATGCCGCCAGTGAAATCGAAGCGGTATTGCGTGAGGCCGGCGTCAAGGACGTGGTATTCCTCGATCATCATTTCCCGATGGAATTCTGCGACGACTGCGGCGCCCCGCTCTTCCCCAACCCGGAAGCCGAACTGGTGCACGCCGAAATGCCGGAACAGGCCGCCACCAACTCGCAAGCCCTGCATTAAGGTGCTGAAATCGACCCCTCCCAGCCTCCCCTTGTCAGGGGAGGAGCACTGCAGCAACTCCCCCCTGACAAGGGGGGCCGGGGGGGTTGGGTTTAGGGGTTGCCTGCAGCAACAGCAAGAAAATTCACCTCTTTCCCCAGTCGACCGCAACACTTTCACCATAACAACCCCCAGCAATGACCTCACCCCTTAACGCCGACTGGCTAGCCCGTAGTCAAGCCGCCGTCTGGCACCCGTGCACGCAAATGCAGCACCATGCGCAAACGGGATCAGCCAGCCACTTGCCGCTGGTCCCGATCGCCCGCGGCAGCGGTGCCTGGCTCTATGACTTTGACGGCAAGCGTTACCTCGACGGCATCAGCTCGTGGTGGACCAACCTCTTCGGCCACGCCAACCCGCGCATCAACGCCGCCTTGAAGGATCAGCTCGAAACGCTGGAACACGTCATGCTGGCCGGCTTTACCCATCAGCCAGTGGTCGAACTTTCCGAGCGTTTGTCAGCCCTGACCGGTGGCACACTCGGCCATGCCTTCTACGCCTCGGACGGCGCTTCGGCCACCGAAATCGCGCTCAAGATGAGTTTTCACTACTGGCGCAATGTTGGCCGCCCGGAAAAGGCAGATTTTCTCTGCCTCGCCGGCAGCTATCACGGCGAAACCGTCGGCGCACTGGCGGTAACCGATGTCGCCATCTTCAAGGATGCCTATGCACCACTGGTGCGCGCCGCCCATGTCGTCCCTTCACCTGATTTCCGTTTGGCTGAAGCCGGTGAAACCCCGACTGACGTCGCCCGCCGCGCCGCCGCTGCGCTGGAAAAACATCTCGAACAACACGGCACCAACATCGCCGCACTGATCGTCGAACCGCTGGTCCAAGGCGCCGCCGGCATGGCGATGTACGACCCGGAATACCTGCGCTTGGCCCGCGCCTTATGCGACCAATACGAAGTCCATCTGATCTGCGACGAAATCGCCGTCGGCTGCGGCCGCACCGGCACCTTCTTTGCGCACGAACAAGCCGGCATTCGGCCCGACCTGATGTGCCTGTCGAAAGGCATCTCCGGTGGCTACCTGCCGCTCTCCATCGTCCTGTGCAGCGACATCATCTACGCCGCCTTCCTCGACGATTCGGTAAGCCGCGCCTTCCTGCACTCGCATTCCTACACCGGCAACCCCCTCGCTTGCCGTGCCGCGCTGGCGACGCTCGATATTTTCGAGCAGGACCAAACTGTTACGGTCAACCGCCAAAAAGCCGCAAAAATTTCCGCCGCCCTCGCCCCGCTCGCCGCTCACCCACAAGTCAGCCACCTGCGCCAGCGCGGCATGATTGCGGCGTTTGATGTGGAAACCAACGACCCCTACTTCTCCCGCAAGTTCTACCGCGCCGCGCTGGAACGCGAAGCGCTGATCCGGCCAATTGGGAATACGGTCTATTTGATGCCGCCGTACATTGTTAGTGATGAGGAGATTGAGCATCTTGAAAAGGCCATCTCCGAGGCGCTAGTGGAAGTCTTGAGCAAAGCATAGCCAAACAATGCTGAGGACAATCCAAGCATGATCACAACTACAAACTCATTCGAGATACTCAGTCGCTTTGAACAGACCAAGCTATTTTTGGACAGTGTTCGTAGTGCTGCAGATGCGCATCGTGTCGAGCTTGGCTTCTTGCCGGCAAGTGTCTACGAAGAATTCGCTCGCAATGATTGCCTCTACATCTTGGTTGAGCGTACAACAACAGGAAACCAATACGCTGGGCACCTGCTCTTTTCTCAGCGTTATCCATCTGCGCGGATTGTCCAGATGTTTACCGATTCACAATATCGGCGACAGCAACTGGCAACACGCCTAATTACATATTTTCGTAATGAATTGACTAGCGCAGGATTCACTTCAATCTATGCCAGCGTAGCTGAGGATTTGAAGGATGCGAACGCCTTCTGGCAGCGACAGCAATTTCACATTCAGGACATCAAAAAAGGTGGTGTAGCTCGGAATCGGAAAATTCTGAAACGATGTCACGAACTCGACTCACCTCAATTAATTCCGCCCAGCGGTTTGAGCAAGCTCAATCCGCTTGGTCTCTCGACACTATCGATAGGAAGCAACTCACTTTTTCTACTCGATCTCAACGTCCTGTTCGATGTAACTGGCCCACGCCGAATAAGGCACGACGAGGCTGTAAGCCTGTTTCAGGCCGAACGCATGAGCCTATGTAAGTTAGCAATAAGCAATGAGATACGTGCGGAGTTACGCCGCACCGCCACGCCGGGAAAGCTAGATCCGATGGAAGGATTTATCGATATCTTGCCAACCGTGCCACTCGATAAATTCGACCCAAGTGAAGCCCTTTTCAAGGATCTAGCCCTGATAGTCTTTCCGCACAAAGCGGTGCTGACTGAGAATGACAAGTCCGATCTTCGTCACATAGTGACAGCTATTCAGCACAGTCTTGCTGGCTTCATTACCAATGATGGCACAGTCCTTGAAGCAGGGCCTCTAATCAAGATAAAACACGGCATCGAGATACTCTCGCCAACAGCATTTACATTAGATAGTCTTGTACATCAAGAGACTACTTACGAGGGAATTGGCAATGCAGAACTGAGACTAAGCAAGGTCGAAGACGAATGGGCCACTGAAGTCCACGCTTTTCTCAGGAAACAGGATATCTCCAGCCCTTTGATCACTTCTGAGTGGCTGCCGACGGGGGGCAACTCACTAGTCGCATATCGCTTCTGTGTTTGGTCCGACAGCTCTATTGTTGGCTATATCACTTGGTCCGCTGCAATTGATGCCGCAACAGTCAGCACTCGCATTGCAGTAGATAGGGGCAGTTCCCTTTCAGCCGATGCCGCAAGAATAATGCTGACCTTCTTGCTTGAACAACTACCTCAGCAAGGTCCAAGCAAAATCAAACTTGAAATACCCTCCTTTCAGCCTGTTGCACGCGAAGTAGCGATCAAGCTAGGATTTCGTGGCGATCCAGGTCAGACCGGGCTTTATAAAGTTGTTTTGAGTGCAGTGCTGACGAGTCAATCGTGGACAACTTTCCAAGCACAGCTCGAAGGGAATAATCGAATCAAGTTGCCAGACAATATTCCAGACTTTCAGCACGCTGACCAGAAGATTCCCATCATTGGGCCTGATGGAAACCGCCGCTATATCGCTCTGGACGAATTGGAGTCCTTGCTTGCCCCCGCCTTGCTTTGCTTACCAGGCCGACCAGCCGTAATTACCCCTATTCAACGAAGCTACGCGGAACCTTTATTAGGTCACTCGGTGCAAGGATCGCTCCTTCCGTCTATAAGAGCCTCCCTTTATACGGATCGGCATTACATCTGCGCCTCTCGCGCTCTTACCCATTTTAGGCGCGGAACGTTAATCTTGTTTTACGAGTCTACGCGAGGCAAAGGGCGCAGTGCGATCATCGCCATAGCCCGCGTGCGCCAAGCTTATCTGAGGCAATGTGAAGATATGTGCTCTGAAGACTTGGATCAATCTGTCCTCTCCAGCACAAATCTCGGATTAGTCGGGGTGGGGAAAACGAAGACCGTAGCTGTATTTGACAACATCTTCGTGCTACCCCATTCAGTGCCTCTTGCCACCCTGCGCCGCATAGGATGTGGTGCGGATACACAACTGATATCAACCAACCCAATAACACCTATGCAATTGCAGGAAATTCTGCAGGAAGCCTTCCCTCATGGCTAAGAAAGAAAATATTCTTATCTCCCTCGACTCATGCCATGCAAAGAAAATTTACTCAGGCTCCAAACGGGTTGAACTCCGGCGGCGCACCATGCACATTCCCCCCGGAACCACGATGTGGATCTACGAGAAGATACCAGTGGGTTCTATTACCGGAAGTGCTACGGTCACCGCAATATACACAGCGTCACCAGAGGAACTGTGGGGCCGCTTTAGGTCAATTTCTGGTCTGCCAAAAGCAGAGTTTTTCGATTACTTTGCAAACGTAAAGGTCGCGTGTGCGTTGGTACTGGACAATGTACAAAATTTGCACTCCCCGCTGTCATTGAAATCGCTAAGGGAGGTCACAAGTAACTTCCAACCACCTCAGTTTTTTATCCGCTTAACTGATGAGCACCCAGTGCTATTGACGTTACGCACGGAGGCGAACTGGGGCAATGAGTCCCTCTCATCGCCAAGCCTGCTACACATACCTTGCTCTTGCTAAGTAAGCACTGAATTCCACAGCTTTCTGTATACCCGCGCCGATCCTTGCCAATTTTTGCCAAGCCCACTACGATAAGCCCATGAGCACCATGAATATTTCCCTGCCCGACTCGCTAAAAACCTTCGTTGACGATCAGGTCAGCCAGCGCGGTTATGGCACCAGTAGCGAGTATGTACGTGAGTTGATTCGCAAGGATCAGGATCGTCTGCAGTTGCGCGGGCTGTTGCTGGCTGGTGCGGCTTCGGCGCCGGCCCCCCCCGCTGATGCAGCCTATTTTGCGAACTTGCGGGCGCACGTGACTCAACAAACCGGGCGGTGAAGACAAAACCGGTCATCCCGCGCGAACAGGCAAATCGCGATATTGATGAAACGCTCGCCTACTATCTGGGCGAAGGCTCGGAAACAGCAGCCCTTGGGTTCATTGATACGCTGGAACAAGCCTACGCACACATTGCCCGTCATCCAGCTTCGGGAGCCGTTCATTACGCTCATGAACTGAATCTACCGGGCCTGCGTTTCTGGCCGCTCAAACGCTATCCCTATCTCGTTTTTTACGTCGAGCAGGAAACACACATCGATGTCTGGCGCGTACTCAACGCAAAACGCGACATTCCCGCCTGGCTTCAGGAGCCCACCTGAACACACAGCACTCGCCGCATCACTGATTGATCAACTTGCGCCAACAGCAACTTTGTATTACCGTTAATACAACCCGTTTTGGAGCGATGACATGACTACCACTGTTCGCATTCCCCAGCGCCTCGAACAGGCGCTGGCGCGCTATTGCGTGGAAACCAAGCGCAGCAAATCGGAAGTGATTATTGAGCTGCTTCAGAACCGATTCACCGCCGAGTCACCACTAAAGACACCTTACGAACTAGCCTGCGAAACCGGCTTCGTCGCGGCGCTTTCGCTTGATGAAAATGCTGCCGAAAATAGCCGGAACGCGGTGCGCGCTGCCATCGCCAGCAAACATGGGCGTCAGCACGATTAATGGAGACGCTGCTCGTCGACACCGGTCCGCTTGTCGCGCTTGCCAACAAGCGCGACAAATTTCATCTCAGTTGCACGGCAACACTCAAAGATCATCGCGGGCGTCTGCTAACCACCTGGGCCGTTCTCACCGAGTTTGCCCACCTCACGGATTCGATCAACGCCACCTTGCCGCTCTATCACTGGATCGAACGTGGCGGGCTCGAACTGATGCCGCTCGGTCGTGATGAGTTGGTGACGGCGATTGACTGGATCGAGCGTTACGCCGACCGGCCCATGGATCTGGCCGATGCCTCGCTCGTTGTCGCCGCGCTGAAAACCGGCTGCACCAAAATCTGGACTCTGGATCGCGCCGACTTCGAAACCTATCGTTTGCCGGGGCGCAAACACTTCACGCTGGTTTGAAGCTCACCCAATGTCAAAAACAACAATGATTGAAACTCGCCTGAACACCGAACTCACCGCAATCGCCAGCGCCGGCCTGACCCGCCGCCGTCGCGTGCTGGAATCGCCCTGTGGGCGAATTGCTGCGGTCGACGGCAAAAACCTGCTGAATTTTGCCAGCAACGATTACCTCGGACTGGCCGGCAACCCGGAAATCGCCCAGGCGATGGCTGACGGGGCAATGCAGTGGGGTGCCGGTAGCGGCGCCTCGCATCTGGTCAGCGGCCACCTCGCGCCGCATGAGGCACTGGAAAAGGAAATCGCCGCCTTCACCAGCTTTCCGCGTGCCCTGACCTTCTCGACCGGTTACCTCGCCAACCTCGCCGTGACGCCAACCCTGGCCGGGCGCGGTGACGCGGTGTTTGCCGACAAGCTCAACCACGCCTCGCTGATCGACGCCATGCAACTGGCCAAGGCCAACGGGGCCGATGTCCAGCGCTATGCGCACAACGATATGGCGGCGCTGGAGAAAATGCTGGCCGCCAGCAGCGCGCCGACCAAGATCATCGTCAGCGATGCAGTGTTCAGCATGGATGGCGATCTCGCGCCGCTACCCCTGCTTCTGGCGCTGGCCGAGCAATACGATGCCTGGCTGGTGATTGATGACGCGCATGGTTTCGGTGTTCTCGGAGCGCACGGTAAAGGCAGCCTGGCCCATTTCAACTTGCCGGCCGCGCCGCGCATCCTGCTCATGGGCACCCTCGGCAAAGCCGCCGGCGTGGGTGGCGCCTTTGTCGCCGGATCGCAAACCGCCATCGAATACCTGCTGCAAAAAGGTCGCAGCTACATTTTCACCACGGCGACGCCACCGGCCATCGCCTGTGCCTTGTCGAAAAGCCTGCAACTGATTGCCAACGGCGATGCCCTGCGCGCCAACCTGATGGCGCGCATTGCCCAATTGCGTAATGGACTGGCCGACCTGCCGTGGCAACTGCTGCCCTCGGCGAGCGCCATCCAGCCATTGATCGTCGGCGCAAACGAAGCCAGCGTTGCGCTGTCGAAAGCTTTATGGGAACGCGGCCTGTGGGTGCCGGCGATCCGCCCGCCCACGGTACCAAAAGACACCGCACGTCTGCGCATTTCCGTTTCGGCCGCGCACACGGCAGCGGATATTGACCAACTGATCAGTGCACTCAAGGAACAGGCATGAGCGCCCCTCGCGTTTTTCTCCCCGGCTGGTGCGTCGGGCGTGGCCCGTTGAATGCTGCGGTCAACGCCCAAAACGGGCTGATTTTTGATCTCCCCGGCTATGGCGATACGCCGCTGATCAGCGACTTTTACGCCGCCGCCGACGAGCTGGCCGCCCGCCTGCAACCGGGCAGCGCGCTGCTTGGCTGGTCGCTCGGCGCGCAACTGGCGATCGCCATCGCCGCCCGCGCTCCGCAAAAAGTCAGCAAGCTGGTGCTGATTGCCGGCACCACCTCCTTCATCCAGCGCGACGGCTGGCCGCACGGCATGGCCCCGGAAATGCTGGCCGACTTCGCCGCCGGCGTCGCCGCCGACATTGAAGCCATGCTGCCGCGCTTTGTCGGCGGCTTCAATCGCGGTGATGCACGCGCCAAATCGGTGACCAGCCAACTGCTTGAACTGGCCGACGCGCGCCCCTCCGGCGCCGTACTGGCCACCGGCCTCAACTGGCTGCGCGATGTCGATCTGCGTTCGCTCGCCCCGCAGATCAAGGCGCCAACCCTGCTCATCCACGGCGCCAACGACCCGTTGATGCCGCTCGCTGCTGCCGAAGCCCTCGCTGCGCTGATTCCCGGCGCCGAGCTGGCTGTCTTCGCCGACTGCGCCCACGCGCCCTTTATTTCACAGCCAGTGGCCTTCAACGCCCGACTGGCCAGCTTCCTCAATGCATAGACCGCCCAAGGCGCGCATTCGCCAGTCTTTCGAACGCGCCGCCCCAACCTACGATAGCGCCGCTGAAATCCAGCGTCTGATTTGCAGCCAGCTTGGCGCTGCCCTGGCGCCAGGTTTCACACCGGCACGCCTGCTCGACGCCGGCTGCGGCACGGGCTACGCGCTTGGCTTGTTGCAGTCGCGTTTTCCCGACGCACACACCGTCGCTCTCGATTTTTCGCCGGCCATGCTGCGCCAGATCGCCACGCCTTGCTGCCGCCTCGTTGGCGACCTCGAACACCTGCCACTTGCCAGCCACAGCGTCGACCTCTACTGGTCCAGCCTGGCCCTGCAATGGTGCGAACTGCCCAAGGCACTGGCCGAGGCCCGTCGGGTACTCCGCAGCAGCGGCCAACTGGCGATTGCCAGCCTTGGCCCACGCACCTTCCACGAACTACGCCACGCCTTTGCCGAAGTAGACGCGCACCAGCACACCCTCGGTTTCCACACGCCGGAAGAAATCGGCCAATTCGCGCAAGCGGCGGGCTTTGTTGCGGTCGACGTCAAAAACAGCCTGAAAATTGCCCACTACGCCGATTTCAAAAGCCTGCTCAAGGCCGTCAAGGCGATAGGCGCCAACCAGATCGGTGACGGCCGGCGCACCAGCCTGATGAGCCGCAACGTTTTCACACGCGCCGAAGCCGCCTTTGAAACGCTACGCACCCCCGCCGGCCTGCCCCTGACCTACGACGTCGTCACCCTGACCGCCCAACCATGAACCCCGCCTACTTCCTGACCGGCACCGATACTGAAATCGGCAAAACCTTCATTACCTGCGCCCTGCTCCAGCGCGCCGCGCAACTTGGCATCAAGGCCGCCGGCATCAAACCGGTCGCTGCCGGCACCGACCCCTTCGGCAAGAATGAGGATGTCGAAAACATCCGTGCCGCCAGCAGCTTCACCCTGGCGAATGAAGTGATCAACCCCTATTGCTTCACCGCAGCCGTGGCGCCACACATTGCCGCAGCGGAAGAAGGCCGGGCCATCGCGTTTTCACAGATCAAGTCAGCCTGCAGCGCTGCGCAGGCGCAGGCTGAACTGGTCATTATTGAAGGTGTCGGCGGTTTTCGCGTGCCACTCGGTGACGATGGCGACAGTGCCGATCTGGCGGTGATGCTCGGCCTGCCGATTATTCTGGTCGTTGGCATGCGCCTCGGCTGCATCAACCATGCCTTGCTCACCGCCGAAGCGATCAGCGCGCGTCAGTTGCGCATTGCTGGCTGGGTTGCCAACAGGATGGATCCAAACATGGCGCGTTTTGACGAAAATCTCGCCACCCTGACCGCACTGATCAAGGCACCCTTGCTCGGCGTCGTACCCCATGCGCCAGCCGGTGGCAGCGCCGGTGCTGCCAACTATCTAAGCCTGCCCGACGGACTCGGCCTTTAGTACCTCGCCTACCTCCAGCAAGCGTGCCTGGAGGGCGGCAATCGGCGCTTCCAGGTCGTCCAGCTTGCCGGCCTTGAGCTGCATCTCGATAGCCAGCGCCATTTCCGCGCCTTCATCATCGGCGAAGGTTGCCAGCAAACCCTTGACGGTATGCGCCTCGCGCCGCAGGTCCGCCACCTGACCGGCGGCCAGCGTATTGGCCAGCGTCGTGCAGTTGTTCGCAACATCATCCAGATACATGGCGATCATCATGGCGAAAATTTCCTCGTCACCGCCAAGGCGGTCGAGAATGATGGATTTATCCAGAACATACGCAGCCATATTTCCCCCTCAAACCACCGTCGGTGGCTCTTCCTTGTTTTTTACGCAAGCGGCAACCGCCGCCAGCAGTTCATCAAGCCGAATCGGTTTCGACACATAACCGTCCATGCCGGCGGCCAGGCAGCGCTCCCGGTCACCGGCCAGAACATTGGCAGTCATCGCCACGATCGGCAAGTATTTTCCCCCCTCAGCTTCGCGCTGGCGTATGGCCTTGGTCGCCGCCAGACCATCAAGCACCGGCATCTGCAAATCCATCAGAATCAAATCAAAGGGCTGCGCTGCCGACATTTTCACCGCCTCAGCGCCGTTGACCGCAACAGTTACCTGATGCCCCTGCTTTTTGAGCAAGGCAACGGCCAGTTTCTGATTAACCAGATTGTCTTCAGCCAGCAGGATATTCAAGGCGCGGCGCGCTTCCTCCAGCGTGTAGCGCGTCAGCAACGGCTGTGCCGTACTCCCCTGATGACCGAGCAGCAGACCGGCAGCCGCCAGCAACTCATCCTCGACCAGCGGCTTGATCAGGTAGGCGCCAACACCGAGTTCGCGGCAACGCTGGGCATCACCGCGCAAACCGGCAGCAGAAATCATCATCACCGTGCCTACCGCCGGCACCTCGCCGCGATGCAAGGCTTCCGCCACCTCAAAACCACTGACCTCGGGCATCACGGAATCAAGCAGCAGCAAGCGATACGGCTCACCACGTTCGCCGGCTTCACGCAGGGCGGCAATGGCTTGACGCCCGCTGGCCACCGTCGTCACCAGCGCCCCGCGCCGCTCCATGGCGGAGGCCAGTGCCTTGCGCGTTGCCGCCACATCATCGGCCAGCAGGACGCGGCAGCCGGCAAGACTGACCGGCTCCTGACGGCCTGACTGGCCAGGGGCAAGAGCCGCGGCAATGGTAAAATGAAAGCGGCTGCCAGCGCCTTCCTCACTTTCAACCCAGATCGCGCCATCCATCAAATCGACCAGTTTGCCGCAGATGCTCAGCCCCAGGCCGCTGCCGCCAAAACGTCGTGAAACCGAGGAGTCGGCCTGCGAGAAGGCCTCAAAAATACTGCTCTGCTTGTCCGGCGCAATACCAATCCCGGTATCACTAACGGTGAAATGCAGGACTACCCTGACCGCGTCAATTTCATCAACGGCCACCTGCAACACCACGTTGCCACGCTCGGTAAACTTGATGGCATTGCCCAGCAGGTTGATCAGGATCTGGCGCAAACGGCTGGGGTCGCCATTGACCCATTCCGGCACGCCCGGCGCCACGTCAAGAATCAGCTCCAGCCCCTTTTCCTCGCCGCGCAGGCCGAGCGGCTTCAGGGTATCGCGCAGCAAGGTCGGCAGCCGATAGTCAATGTGCTCGACAACCATCTTGCCGGCTTCGATTTTCGAGAAATCAAGAATATCGTTGATCAGCACCAGCAAGGCATCGGCCGACGAACGCACCATGTCGAGATACTGGCGCTGATCTTCATCGAGCTCGGTATCCAGCGCCAGCGAGGTCATACCGATGATACCGTTCATCGGCGTCCGGATTTCGTGGCTCATATTGGCCAGAAATTCACTCTTGCTGCGATTTGCCAGTTCAGCAGCCTCCTTGGCCAGGCGCAATTCCTCAGCCGCCTGCTTGCGCTCGGTGATGTCGTGGAAGAGCCAGAGATGGCCACGGCAATCCTCGGGCTGCGGATTGAAGGGGAAAACGTAAATCGGCACGTATTCAAACTCAAGGACACGGCCGTCAAACAGCGTCAGTTCGTGATGATTCGAGGCCTCGCTAGTCCGCAGAATTTCTCGCACAGTGCTCAGAAAACCCTCGCCATCGGCCATGTTGGCGCGACAGGCCGCGAAGAGTTCAAGCGACGGCAAACCCAGCGCCTCCATCGACACCTCCTCAACTTCAAAGAGATTGAACAAGGCCTGGTTGGCCATCAGCATGACGTGATTTTCATCCTCGACCACCACGCCGGACTGCATGCTCTCAATCAGCGCCGAGAGCCGTGAACTGGTCGACAATAAAAATTCTTCGTCTTGCTTGCGCGTCGTGATGTCCTGAAAAGCGGCGACCGTTCCGACAAATTTCTCCCCCTCGAAAAGCGGCATGGAAACCACGGAAATCGGGAATATCTGCCCATCCTTGCGCG
>Ga0209480_10001530_pt1 | contig 16808 bp, 21 predicted proteins | sample JI61114C2DNA_FD_187501 | JGI IMG/M metagenome (GOLD analysis project Ga0209480, IMG submission 187501) | Wastewater effluent complex algal communities from Wisconsin, to seasonally profile nutrient transformation and Carbon sequestration -... | ecosystem: Engineered > WWTP > Effluent > Algae... | reverse complement strand
GCGTGACAGGAATATTATTAAAATATAGAGTGCCTGATTCAGGACCACATTATTATAAAGACTGCCATTGTGAAAGAGACCCGATTAAGCCACTTGCATTACAAGACGCACAAAGAGCATTGGGTATGATTCGTTCAGAAGCTAAAAAGTGGAATATCGACCCTAAAAAGATTGGAGTTATGGGTTTTTCAGCAGGTGGACATTTAGTTGCTGATGTAAGTACAAATTATAGGAAACGAGTATATTCACTTACCGATGAAATAGATAAGGCAAATTGCCGACCGGATTTCGGAATTGTATTTTTTCCCGGACATATGACTAATCACTCAAGCAACACTTACGAACTTAATAGCAAAATTCCTGTTGACAGTAATACACCGCCGACTTTTATATTACAAGCAGGAAATGACCCAATTGACCCTATTGAAAACTCGTTAGTTTATTTTATAGCACTTCAAAAAGCAAAAGTTCACAGCGAATACCACGTTTATGCCGAAGGTGGACACGCCTTTGGCTTGAATAGAACCATTCTTGACAATCCTAATTGGAATAAACTTCCAATAGCAGATTGGGAAAATTTATTAGAAAGGTGGTTGAAAACAATAAAAATGACAACTGAATAAATAAGAAAGCCGAACCGCTAACATTGGGTTTTATGCAAGTTGGGCTCGACATTGTAACATCAGCTAATTGCAAATCCCAGCTTCAGTTCGGTCGGACGAATTACTATCAGCTTTTGTACTTAACTTCATCAACGTATTTTCAAGCAGCAGTGGTTATGGGCAGACGGAATACTTATTCCCAACCTGCATAAAGCCCTGCCCGTTGGTGGCAATTTTAAAAAACCGAAAACATAGACTGACAAGCGACATTGAACAACAATATGGACAACGAGTTAAGACCTTTTTGGAGTAAATTTTTTAGCTATAATTGGAAATTTGGACTGTTCCTGATTTTCATCATTTGTATTCCAAGATTTATTTTAGTTCTCAATGCTAACTCAGGAGGTAATAATGGCTACATAGGACTTATTATGACGATTTCCGCAATTGCCCCATTTTTATTCTTGACCAAATTTGGACGCAATCAAATTGGGATTACAAAACCTCAGAACTTTAAATGGTTATTCATTGCTCTTATGGGCGGACTAATTGCCAGTTTATTATTACACTTCATCGGACAATTTTTATATGACAATTCTTTTCAAAATTGGTATCAATATATTGGAAAGTCTATGGACAAGAGTAAAGGTTTTGCAATTATTGCAACGATGGGCATGATTTTCAGTCCTATTGGTGAAGAATTATTTTTCAGAGGGATAGTTCATACAAGTTTTACGAAATCAATTGGCGAAAAAAAAGCATCAATAGTGGACAGTTCAGCATTTGCATTAACCCATATTTCACATTTTGGCTTGGTATTCATCAATAACACATGGGACTTTTATTTTATCCCGACAATAATTTGGGTAACGAGTATGTTTTTAGTTAGCTTATTGTTTTTTACATTTCGCAAAAAAGTAGGCTCTATTTTAGGAGCAATAGTTTGTCATGCCGCATTTAATTTTGGTATGACTTACAGCATATTTTACCTAATGTGAATAGACGAAGGACAAGTTTGACGTGAAAATAAAAACTGCCACCAACATGGGTTTGTGGCAAGCGGGGGCTGACGTGATTTATTGAACTTTTGGAATTCTTTTGTACTTTTGTTTCGGCGGACGGAAACCTACTGAACATTTGTAAGTAATTGAACAGCAGTAATTTATATCGGCAGACGTTCGGGCGGACGAGTTTCAAATCCCCCACCTGCCACTAGCCCTGTACGTTAGCGGTAAGCATTAAATGATTTCAAGGGTATGATAACTTATTAAATAATGTGGATTCTTATACTAGTCTTGATTTCTATAGCTTCTGTTCTCATTTATCAAGAGGTTCAGCAAGATAAGTTACTTAGGACTGTAACCCACAAGGGGAGAGGCACTTGGTCTGAAAGGGACTTAATACTTAAACTCCTTAAGAACGGTTTTTCATCTGAGAAAATTTTTCATGATTTATATGTTCAAAAACCAGATGGAAGTTTCTCTCAAATTGATATTGCTATAGTAACTGAAGTTGGGATTATTGTAATTGAGGTAAAACATTTAAGTGGTTGGATTTTTGGAACCGGGAATCAATCAAAATGGGTTCAAGTGTTAGCCTATGGAAAACAGAAGTTTTCATTCTACAATCCAATTTTTCAAAACAACAGCCATATAAGATTTCTTAGGAGTAGGTTATCCAACATAGAAGATATTCCCTTTTATTCTTTAATTGTCTTTTATGGTGACTGTGTGTTAAAGGATTTATCACTCATTCCAAGTGAGACAAGTATTGTAAAATCTGATGATGTTATAGTGACTATCAAGAATCTTATTCAAACTGGCAAGGAATTAACCTATACTAATTTGGCTGAAATTGAAGCGATATTATTTGAATCAGTTAATCATGGTGAAGATCGTGATATAAGACTTCAACATGCTGAGAATATTCAAAAAAAGTGGAATTCTACTAATTTTTAAAAGCCTACCGCTAACAAAAGGCTTTACACTAGTTGGACTACCAGCAAAGGCCCATCGTCTTTGGTATTTCAAATGGGCTTCATTAATTTGGCTTTATCTAATCGGGGCTTTAGTGGCCAAGCCAGCAGTAGTATCACGGATTATCCAACCAGCGTAATGCCTCGTACGTTAAGCGCCATTCCTTTATTTTTGTTATAGTAAAAAATCTCTAACTTTAAGTCATGAAAATAGCACTCCAATATGTAAGTGATGCGAATGGCAAACCTCAAGCTGTTCAATTGCCAGTAAGCGAATGGGAGAAGGTGCTTTCTCGTATCCGTAAATCTGAGCAGGTGCTTAAGCTTAAATCAGATCTTAAAGTTGCATTTAAGCAAGTAGAGAAAGTAAGAAAATCAAAAGGCAAGAAACAGACTTTAACTGATTTTCTAAATGAGCTATAAAGTTATACCTGTTGATAAATTCAAGAGAGAAGCTAAGCGGCTAGTAAAAAAATATCCATCTCTCAAAATTGAACTAGCAGAAATTGCGGAGTCTTTGTCAGAAGAGCCTACTCTAGGAACATCATTGGGTAATGATACATATAAAATCCGTATCTCCATTAAGAGTAAAGGAAAAGGTAAAAGTGGTGGTGCTAGAATAATAACATATGTGGTTACACCACAGAAGGAAATTTATTTATTGACGATTTTTGATAAAGCAGAGTTTGATTCAATTGATGATAAGACTCTTAGACGTATTATAGCTGTTATTCCCACAGAGAAATAATACGACGCTTAACAAAAGGCTTTACGCAAGTTGGGCTTTCAGCAATGGCCCATCAGCTTTGGAGTTTCAAATCAACTTCAGTAATTTGGCTTTAGCTAATCGAGTTTATAGTGGCCAAGCCAGCAGTAGGAAAACGGATTATCCAACCAGCGTAAAGCCACCGACGTTAGCGGTCATTGCAAAAATTCGCTACAGCTTTGAAACTAACTTTTGACTAAAAATATTAAACAAATGATTAAAAGATATTCGGTTTTGATATGCTTGGTTACTTCTATGTTATTAATAGTAGTTGCAGCTTATAAATATCCAGGAGGCTCATTACTTGACAAAAATTCTTTAGGGTTTCATTGGTCAAAAAATTTCATAAGCAATTTGTTTGCTACAAAAGCTATAAATGGTTCTGAAAACTCAGGTAGGATTTGGGCAGTTATTGGAATGGCATTCCACTCGGTTGGTTATGGAATTTTTTTTATCAATATGTCAAAAAAGCTATCTTCAAAAAAATGGGCTAACATTTTAAAATTTATTGGACTTGCCAATTTAATATTTATTTTCTTAATTGCTACACCCCTACACGACCTTGGAACGATATCAATTGTTCTAACATTGGCTGGGTTATTTACTATTACAGTATTTATCCTAAAGACAAGACTTCATTTACTTAAATTCTGCTGTATTATTTGCTTGCTGACTTATTACGTTTTCTTTACCTTTTATGGTTTAGGTTATTTGGTATTGACAGCTGTAATGCAGAAGGTCTACATTATATGTTCATTGATATTAGTATTAGGACTTGAGTACTTTGTTAAAAGTGAGGATTTTATAAAAATTAAATCGGTAGAACCTTGAATACAAGCAACGAACCGCTAACATTGGGTTTTGTGCAAGTTGGGCAGACGGAATAACAATGTGCATTTGTAATTCTGTTCAGCTTTTGTTCGGTCAGGACGTACATCTCTGAATTTTAGTACTTAATTTCAACTTTATATTTTCACTCAGCAGCGGTTCCGGGCAGACGGAACTCTATTTCCCAACCAGCGTAAAGCCACGGACGTTATAGGCAAGCCATTTTGGTTATTTAACTTTTGTACGTATCTTTGAAATAAATACACGTATTATGACAACTAAACTCACTCTCACAGTTGAGAAAGATGTTATTGAGCGGGCAAAGTCCTATGCGAAGGTTTCTGGAAGAAGCCTTTCTGAACTTATTGAACAATACCTTGAGACTATAACTCAAGAAAATAACACTCAACCTATTTCTCCAAGGTTAAGAAAATTAATAGGTGCAGTTAAATTACCGAAGGATTTTGATGAAAAGAAGGAGCTACAGAACTATTTGGAGAAAAAACATTTATGAAAAAAATTTTCGTTGACACTAATATTGTGGTGGATCTTTTAGCCGATCGAAAGCCCTTCAGCAAATATGCTGTTGAAATTTTCAGCGCGGCAGAGAACAAAAAAGTAAAACTTTTTACTTCATCTCATTCTATAGCAACAACCTACTATTTATTAAAGAAATTTATAGATGATAGCTCTCTTCGCAAAACTCTTTTAGGCTTAATTGAGTATATGACAATAATTTCAGTTGATACACAAGTGCTAACAAAAGGCTTAAGATCAAAGCAAAAGGATTTTGAAGATTCTATACAGATTTATTGCGCAACTACTATTGATAAAATCGACTGTATAGTAACTCGAAATGTAAAAGACTTTAAAGGGTGTGAAGTACTTGTTTTGACACCAGATGAACTTTGTTCTAGACTCTAATTGGCCTGCCTAAAACAAAAGGCTTTACGCCAGTTGGGCTTTCCGCAATGGTCCATCGGCTTTGGTAGTCCTAATGAACTTCAGTAATTTGGCTTTAACTAATCGAGTCTATAGTGGCCAAGCCAGCAGTAGGAACACGGATTATCCAAACAGCGCCAAGCTGCAAAACGTTAGCTGTGAATTTTTATCCCTTCAGATATTGAAAAGTTACCAAATTTTGGTACATTTACTTAAATATTAATCAATGGGACGCAATACATCCATTTCATTAGGGGATCACTTTGAAGATTTCGTTGACGACAAAGTTTCAACAGGAAGATTTAAGAATGCTAGCGAAGTAATAAGGGCAGGTCTTCGGCTTTTAGAAGAGGAAGAGTCAAAAATTCAAGCACTCAAGAAAGCCATTACAGATGGTATTGAAAGCGGTGTGGCAAGAAGTTTCGACCCTAAAAAGCATCTTGAAAAATTAAAAGCTACTAGAAGAATAAATGGGTAGTTACTCTCTTACAAATAAAGCAGTTCAAGATTTATCATCAATTTGGGAATATACAGTTGATACTTGGTCAGAGAGACAAGCTGACAAATACTACTTCATGCTTTTAGATTCTTGTCAAGATATAGCAGATGGTAAGGTTATAGGCAAAAATTATCCCGAAATAAGTGTAGAAATTTTAGGATTTAAAGCAGGGCAGCACATACTTTTCTATAGAAAGCTGAGCCTGGGTAAAGTTGAAATAGCTAGGATCTTACATGCACAAATGGATTTGAAAAACAAAATACGAGAGTAAAACCACAGGTAACAAAAGGCTTTGAGCAATTTGGGCTTCCGCTTTTGGCCCATCATCTTTTGGTATAACTAATCAACTTCATTAATTTGGCTTTAACTAATCGAGTTCCCGCCTTGCGGGATGGCCAAGCCAGCAGTAGGAACACAGATTATCCAACCAGCGCAAAGCCACGGACGTTATGCGGCGTAAAATAAATTTTTCGATATTCTAAAAATACTTACCTTTGGCGTAAGTATCTAAATTCACAGGCATGATTCTTTCTTTTGGCTCTAAGGATACGCAGAAAATTTGGGACGGGGAAAGGGTCAAGAAAATGCCAAATTTGATTCAGGAGATATCTAGGCGCAAACTAAGAATGCTTAATAACTCACAGGATCTTATGGATTTACAGATACCACCATCTAATAAATTGGAGAAACTACGGGGTAACTTAAAGGATTTTTACTCTATTCGGATAAATGACCAGTGGCGAATCATTTTTAAATGGGAATCTGGTAATTCTTCTGAAGTTGAAATAATAGATTATCATTAAAAGCAGCAAATGAAACCTCTAAAGAATATCCATCCAGGGGAAATTTTACAAGAAGAATTTTTAATTCCTCTTGGTATTTCTGCGTATAGGCTCTGCAAGGATACAGGTATTCCACAGACAAGGATTTCTGCTATTATAAAAGGTAAACGAAGAATTACAGCAGACACTGCACTAAGATTCTCAAAGTATTTCGGGACTTCAGCTAAGTTTTGGCTAGGCTTGCAAGATGACTTTGATATAGAAGAAGAGAAACATTCACTGAAATCTGAGTTAGCTTTAATTTCCAGATACAGTAATACAGCCGCATAACAAAAGGCTTTACGCAAGTTGGGCTTTCAGCAATGGCCCATCAGCTTTGGTAGCGCTTGAACTTCAGTAATTTGGCTTTAACTAATTGAGTCTATACTGGCCATGCAAAATGAAACTCTACCTCATTATATTATCCTTCTTTATATCTGCAATTTCCTTTAGTCAAGACACGATTCAATCAGACACAGTAAAAAGCACAACAGAAACAGCAGTTCAAAAAAAAGAATAAAAAGGGGAAAAGAAAATTTTTAAAAACATGGATACCCGCAGATACGAATAAAACATATAAAGAGAATTATTCAAATTATAAACCGAACAGCAATAGTACCAATCCATTTTTATTACCACTGATTCTGATTGTTGGCGCAGGATTCATCCTTATTATTACTAAAAAAATTAAGGAGAGAAGAATATCTCGTAAGCCTTATAATTAATTAATGAATATCTTCAATCAGAAGCATGGAAAAGAAAACGTTATGTAGTTTTAAAACGCGATATCTGGACTTGTGTTCATTACGGCAACGCTGCAACACAAGTGAATTATAAGCGCTATGTCAAAAATAATATAGGAACAGAGCCAATCGATTGGCTAGTATCTGTCTGCAAGTCATGTCATGACCAAATACACGGAGAGTAAATAATAACTCCACAACCCAATCCCCCCCCCAAAAACATATCACTCCCTCCATGAACACTCTTCCCTTCATCAACACCAACCGACTCTGGAAACTAGATATGCCAGCGTTGTATGAACCATCAATGATTGTCACTAGCCCCTACAGTTCAATTACCAGCTGAGGCAGAAATTCTAGCAAAACATTAGTAAATTGATTAAAATAAATCGGGTTCCTCAAACTATACAAAGCCATGATCTTACTTAAAAACATACGCTTGCTATTTGTAAGTTTATTAGTATTCTTAACATTTACATTTAGTAATGCGCAATCAGTATTGCCTGCTTACAAAGTACGACCTGACGGATTATACATTACTACAGCCAATTACGCCTTATACCGTATTGATACAAGCGGTAAAGTGGAACAGTTACAACCTCCACCTCCCGATTTTGCTGCACCTGTGAAAGTGTTAGAAAATAGTCCAGAGATATTATGTGGCGGTTATGAAACAACAGATGGTCGCATTGTAATTTTTAGAGATGCCATTACTCGTGAGGAACCTTTCATTTTTACCCCAAAAACAGGTCGTAAATTAATACAAACAGTTCCCTATGCTGGCCATTCAGGGCCAATGGTCATGTGGGCCGAGGGCAATAAATTTATTACGGCTTATTTAGAAAGAAAAGGGAACAAAATTGTAGAAGAAAGTGAAACAGTTGTTGAATTGCCAGGTACACCCATCGCAGCATTTGGCCCGGAAAAGGAATTGTATGTTAGCTGTATCAACAAACCAGGTGGTCGCATGATCAATTACAGAATACTTAGTGGTGGAAAGTTTGGTATAGAAGAAGATATTAAGGGCATTGTGGTGGCATCCAATTCCAGCGGCTACGAATTTAACATAATTACTAGAGGGCAAAAAGGAGCATTAACCGATTCTTTTTACTTTAAGATCAATGGAGCAAATGCTGGATCAAAGCCGCCTATGCCAGGCAATTTTACTTGTCTCGCGGTATCTGATGCTGGCTTAATTGTGGCCAATGAAAAAGGGGAATGCTGGATTGGTAATATTGGATACCAAAAATACCCTCATCCAATTAACTGGTTTAAAATTAAATTGCCCGAAACGGGTATTGTGGGTGCATCCTTTAATACTTTGAAGGATGGTAGAAAGATCCCAGTATTTGTAACCCGGCAAAATAAAATGCTTTGGCCAAAAGTGGGTTCGTATTTTGATCCCACTGTATACTCCACGATAAGCTTAAAAGACATTCAGCCATTATTGGCAAAAGGTGATTTTACTAATAAAAAGATTGCTCCTAACAATCCAAGTGTAAATGTTGCCAACTCAAATCCAAATTCAGTACCGCCTGTTGTTGGTGGCTTATTAACTGGAATGCGTGGTGGCACAGCAGCAATAGATGATACTAAACTGATGGACAGAGGTTACTGGGCTGTCAATTCACGACGTAGTTATACAGATTGGCCAAACAGACAGCAAATAATAGACCTTGATGGTGACGGTTTTACAGATGTGCTAACTAGTTACAGTGAAGCTGGTTATATAGATATGTATTATGGTGATGGAACACCTGCAGCATCAAGGTTTACAAGGTTGGCATTAACCTCCAATGGCAAGGGCCTTATGGTAGCTGCAGCCGATTTAAATGCAGATAAGAAAACAGATCTTGTAGTGCTAAATCTTGCGGATAGCTCACTGCAATTGCTGATATTAGAAAGAAAAAATTATTATGTAAGCACATCGCTGGGTAAATTAGGTATTGAGAATTTTGTGTTACACGATTACAATGCCGATGGAAATATGGATATACTTGCCCCAGGCGGAATATTTCTTAACAATGGAAAGGCAGCATTTACCCATTACCCCACGAACAAGTTTGAAAAAAATGCAATGGGCTTTTGGATAGGAGATAATGTTGGGCCTGAATATTTAGACGGTATAGGAGATTTAGATGGCAATGGTAGTACTGATTTTGTAAAGAGAGTGCCGGGTAAAAATTTGTATGATGGCATAGAAATACAATTAATGCCTTTGGTAAAAAACCTTCAAACAAAAGTACGAAATGAACCGCTGGAAAAGATAAGATTAATAACACCTTACGATATAGAAAGTATAGCAGTGGCTGATGTAAATGGAGATGGCAGAGCCGATATTCTTGCTATTTGCAAAAAGGTCTATAAAATGTTGTGTTATATAAACAAAAGCGATAAAAAATTTGAGCTTACCGAAATTACAACGGGTAGTAACACTTCCGAATTGTACCGAAGTCCTTTATTAGTTAGAGATGTAGATAACGATGGTTTGCAAGATGTGGTTGCCTCATTAGGAGGCTACCCTCATGTATTTGGATGTAACCAAAAAAACGAAAAGCCAAAGTTGAAGTTACTGGGTACAGATAATACAAAAAATAGGGCAATGAATTATGGGGCACTTGCTATAGGCGATATTACTGGAGATGGTATTGCAGATCATGTAGTTTTTCAGGCAGAGCTAAACAAAATTGATGGTGTGGTATCCTGTGGAGGCAACAATTATTGCATGGCACTTACTTTATACAAAGGAAGAAAAAGCGGTAATGACCTGGTATTTGAAGGGAGGGAATCTCCCAATAGCATGGAAAGGTTAGCTGAAATAGGTCGTAAACAAACAGAAGCCAATAAAGCAGCGGCTGCCAGAAATAACAGCAGCAATAATCAAGCTAATACTAGTAAACCAGCAATAGGTCAGAATGGGATCAATGAAAGTTTTACTGAAAGCTATGATATTTCTAGAAGCTGGGGTAAAGCAGAAAGCCCCGGGCAATATAATAGAATGCCCAATACGGTAAAGTTTACGTTTACTCCCAATAAAATTGAGAAGTATTGGCTACGTGGTACTTTTAATTTTCGATGGGAATTAGCAGAAACCTATCCAATCATTTATAGTGAAATAAGAAAATCGGATGATGGAAGCCCAATTTATTTATATCATACTAGTAATAAATATCAAATAGGTGTGAATAGGGGCTCCTTTAAAAATATCATCATTTTTGATGGATCTAAAAATGTAGAATATGCATCTCAGTAAAATTTTATGATAGGGAGGAGAAGCACTATTCTGCAAAAAAAATAGTAATCCTAAAAAAGTCATTAATTCTTAATTATGCGAAAAAACATCTTTACTCTAATAATTGCTTTGTCTACTTTGTTATTAAGTGCAAGTGCTCAAAAAACCTGTATCAGTGGTAATTGTACTGATGGTCCTGGTATAATGCTAAATAAAGACGGGGACACTACTATCAGTGTTTTTAAAAATGGTAATATTAGTGATCAAGTAATTGTTGCCAATAAAAATCATCAAGCTTATTCTTTGATGAGTGTTGGAGTTAGTAAATGGTTTCTTGAAAAATCGGGTGATTCACTTAGGATTGGCCAAGGGGCAGTTGTTAATAAAAGCTTACAAGCGGATATTTCAAAAGGTTATTATTTCATTACTAAGAAAGGGGATATATTTTTTGAGAACAATAAGCAGTTGCTACAATTTACTAATGGGAAATCCATAAAAGCAAAAATAAAAACTACCGAACCCCAAAAGAATCGATTAGATTTTGTAAGTAATGGATCTGATTATATAGTGTTTCATTATGAGCTAGGTAAGGCAGTAAATGGTTTTTTCTTTGTTAATGCAACAAAACGAGTAGTTTCTTTTGATGTGGTAGAGAGCCGACTAGTTTTTAATAATTCAGCTGATAACGTGTTGTTTAAACAAATTGAAAGTTCAATAATTGGCTTTTCCTTAAATGGGTTTGATGAGTATTATTTTAATAATTTTGATAAGCAACGTACAATTGATGCATTGGAGCAATATATCCTAAAATTAAAAAACATGCTTTTAAGACCAGTGGATAACTGTGTTAAATTAGTTGAGCACGCTACTGCAGAGTATGAGAAGTTGATTCAAAAAAATAAAGGGGAAGTAGAAAAAAGCATAAGTGATCCAATTACCTTATCCTATGAACAATGGAATGAGCTATTAAGGAAAAAAGTAATTGAAATTTGTAAAAGTGATTTTCAGGAAGAGTACAATGTGTATTTATCAGACGAAGAACTGTTGGGCTTACCTTCTAAAGATAATGAAGTATTATACAATCTTAATAGAGATCAAAACAACCTTATTTCATTATCAAATTATGCTAGTAATGGGGCATTAAAGTTTCTAATACCTGCTTTTAAAATGGCTTTTTCAAAAATACTTAAAGCGAATAGTTATATTGTTCCTTCTGCAACTAGGAAGTTTTTTGATTTAAAAACATCTCAATCATTTGATTTTAGAATGAAGTTGGGAAATTAGACGGGCTAAATTAAGCTAACTCGTCAGCTTGTAGAGCTTGATCAATTCCTCCCTCAATTGTATCGTTTGTAATCGCTTACTGGTCTACGACAGCTATATCTGGGACTTAGGAGGCTTTGCTTTGGAATTTTACAGAATTAATTTATTAAATTTAAAGTATTAAAATTTTAGTTATGCGATTACGGATCCTCGCTATATTTCTATTCTTCACTTCTAGCTACAGCTTTTCTCAGTTAGCTGTATCGAGAGATCCTAATCATTGTGTTTCACCAGACTCTACATTTCAATCAAATATGGCTATTACTGAATTTTTAAAGAATAAAGCGAAAAGTTATCAGCCCCCAAAGAATTGATTATAAATGTTAATGCCAATTATTTTCTGCAGTTCAAACATTTATGCCCTCTAATTAATTGGAGATATTATTATCGATTTGAGTGAAGAAAAAAACGGTGCATAACAAAAGGCTTTACACCAGTTGGGCTTTCCGCAATGGCCCATCTGCTTTGGTATTTCAAATGAGCTTCAGTAATTTGGCTTTAACTAATCCAGTCTATGGTGTCCAGGCAAGCAGTAGGAACACAGTTTATCCAACCAGTGCCAAGCCTCAGACATTATCGATCATTGTAACGAAAGACACAACCTTCAGATAATTATGAATGAAGTTGAAACATACATACAGCAGTTTCCTGACAACGTTCAGGAAATTTTGCAAAAAATCAGGAAGTTAATAAATGACAACGCACCTGGCGCAGACGAACTTTTTGCTTACGGAATGCCTGCATACAAGCTAAATAAAAAACCATTGGTTTATTTTGCCGCTTTCAAAAATCATATTGGTTTTTACGCAACACCTTCAGGACATACCGAATTTCAAGAGGAACTTTCAAAATATAAACAAGGAAAAGGTTCGGTGCAGTTTCCGCTTGACAAATCTATTCCATACAAACTGATTGAACGAATTGTAAAATTTAGAGTAACAGAAAACCACGAAAAGACAATAAAACCGACAACTAAGAAATGAATGGCCAAATCAAATATGAATTTACCGCAAAAACGTGGCAACACACAGCACCTAGCGGTTGGCACTTTGTAAGAAAAATATAAACCAATGATAAAGTCTTTCCTCCTTAAACTCCTTTTCTTTAATGCATCCTTTGCGATTGCCCAAAAAAGTACTGCTTGGTATAATCATACTTTATTGGATGTAAAGAATTTAGAACATAGCGTAGCTTTTTACACCAAAGTCTTTCAGGCAGACACTATACCTTATCCCTTTGCTCCAAGCCCTCAATACATTGTAAAATGGTTGAGAGTTGGAGAGGGTATTGAACTCCATTTATCACAATGGCTTAACGACACTACTAAAGTTATCAGTGAAATACCCTCAGTACCAGGACAGGTAGGTTTTGTACACTTAGGTTTTATGGTAAATTCTATGGATGCTTTTCTGAAAAGGCTTATGGAAGTGAGCAGCGATTACAAATCAGGCAAATACAAGCACCCGATTATTGAAAGAATGCCTTACGGTGCAAAAACTATTGAAATTAAAGACCCTGATGGAAACGAAATACACGTTATTGAAGCAATGCCTGCAAAAAATAGCAAAAACCGGTAATCTTCAGTTTCAGCATGACAAACACCTTTGAATACAATGGACAAACAGACAATAAAAAATCAACAGTAATAATTCAATAATGAATCACTTTCGAAACTTTATATTGACTTTAGTTTGCATCTTTTTTGTAGGATCAATTAGTGCCCAGAAAAGGTTTAAAGTGGTATATAATGAGGCAAATACATCAGTTGATAGTTATCTTTTGGTAGATGAAAAGGGTGTTATTATAAAACAACTTGATACAGCTATTTACTACATCTGCTTTACTCAAGATACTTACGGATATTTTGCAGTATTTGGAATGAAAAACTTCAAAGGTTGGGCTGCAATCGACGCAAAAGAGAAAATACTCTTTAATGTATATAATGCTAGCAATGGAGAACCCAATCCAGACATTTTGGTTGAAGGAAAAATTAGAATTGTGAATAGCGATAACCTGATTGGATTTGCTAATTCAAATGGTCAAGTAGTAATAAAGCCACAATTTGAAAGTGTTTCAACATTTTATAAGGGTAAAGCAATAATAGGTAAGAATTGTAAAGAAGTTCCTTGGGATAAGCATGAGAGTGAAAATGGCTGCCACCATTACTCAATTGTTTGCCGCAAACATGGTTATATAAACACAAAAGGTGTTGTAATAAAATTAGGAAATTTCACTTTTGAAAAAATAATGAAAGAAATAGGGTGGAAGTCTCCCGAAGAACAGTATTGGAAATAATCCCTCCCCCCAATAAATAAAAGATGTCAACATGAAACACCTCCTCCTAACCCTATTCATTTTATCACACCTATACAGTTATACACAAACAGTAACTACCAACTATAACTTCAGCCATAAAGTAATGGAAGTGGAAGGAGACTTAAATAAAGATAGTCTGCCAGACAAAGCAATCGTAACTCAGGATACAATAAATGAAAATGCACCTTACCGACTTCAGGTTTTCTTTAAAGCACCCAATGGGAAATATAAACTCATTGTAACCAGTACAAAACTCATAGAACCTCAATATCCTGATGGTAGAGACGGATATAGCACAGGAAATGAGTTTGGTGAGATATCAATCAACAAAGGAGTACTAACTGTGCGATTTGATTTATTGCGCGGAAATTTTGAACATAAATTCAGATTTCAAAAAGGTAACTTTGAACTAATTGGTTATTCAGAAGTTTCTTCAAACGGTCAAGGTGAAATGACAACAATTGACTTTAACTTATCAACCGGGATAAGAATTGAAAAATTGGAACGTTATGATACTGATAAACTGTTGAGTTATAAAAAGAAGAAAGTTCTTATCAGACCCTTGCCTAAGTTACAAGACATAAAAGCAATGGATGATTTTTGACCCTAAAAGACACTTTACAGATGATTTCAAACAAAAATGTAGCTCGAATTGCTGGACTGTTATACTTAATAGTTATTCTAACAGGTTTATTTGCAGAGGTATTTGTTAGACAAACATTCAAAGATTCAGGAGATGCTTTGGCTACTGCAAAGAACATACAATCCGCTGAAATGCTTTTTCGATTGGGTGTTGTTGCAGATGTAGTCAATTTTGTTTGTGGCCTACCCTGTGTTTTGATTATTTATTTTTTATTCAAACGAGTAAATAAATTTTTACTTCAACTTGCTCTATTATTTGTTATCATTCAAACTGCTATTATTGCTGTAAATCTTTTAAATCAGACCTCAACTTTACTAATTCTGGGTAACAATACTTACTTAAAATCATTTGAACCCAGCCAGCTAGCTTCAGTTTCACAATTGTCTCTAAATATTCAGGGGGTAGGCTATGCTATAGGCCTTGTATTTTTTGGATTTTATTGTTTGATTTTGGGCTATGTTATTTTCAAATCTAAAATGGTGCCTAAATTATTTGGAATACTTTATATTATTTCAGGAATAGGATACCTTTTAAACAGTTTCACCATGCTGCTTTCAAAGGAATTTGCAAATCCTATATTTTCGTATGTGGCTATCCCAATTTTTATTGGAGAATTTTCATTTTGCTTGTGGTTATTGATAAAGGGGATTAATGACTCAGAAGTATTTAACCCTAATGACTGAGAAAACTGTATCTGAAAATGAGTATAAAAAAATGGTTTAATAACTTACCGCCTTTAAAAAATTTGACCTTTTCATTTGTTTTGAATTGGTTTTTTTGGATCATTATGCGGTTGCTTGCTGATCAATTCATTTTTGATGAAGCGCATTCATGGAAGTATAACATTCTCTATGCAACTTGGATGTCATTGTTTATGATTATTCCTTTCAACTGGAACGAAATCCAAAAAATCTTTAAACCTCGGAATCAAAAACAGCAAAAGTCCTAAGCTTTAATCCTCCGATTCAGAGAACACTTTAAATATTGATTACATAACTAGTAGATCTTCCAAGTCCATTAATTGTAAACACATTTATCGATACTAATTCTTGCAAGTCTCTTGTTGCTGTTGCTTTAGATGTTTCTGTAATGCTTATATATTTTTTTGCATTCATACCACCCTTGAAGCCTTTAATACCTTCATCTAGCATTCTATTGATGACCTTTTTTTGACGTTCATTCATTTTTTTATCATACTTATCAAAGAATTTTACTTTTTTGATAGTGAACTGAATAGTTTTTTCAGCATCATCTTGTGCAATAATTATAATTGAAGCAAACCATTCTATCCACTTGGTAATTTCTAATCTTTGTTGCGCATACTGCAATGATTTGTAGTATGATGATCTGTTTTCTTCAATCGATTTTGAAATACTAAACATAATAGGATTATCAAGTCCTTGCGATAGCGCTTTTTCTACTATGGCTCTACCAATTCTACCATTCCCATCCTCAAATGGATGAATGGATTCAAAATAAAGATGCGCCACCGCTGCTTTAATAATAGGGGAACTAATTTCACTTTTATTATACCATTCTATAAACCGCTTCATTTCTTTTGATACCATTTTAGAAGGGGGAGCTTCAAAATGTATTTTTGGGTCAGACGCTGATCCTGATATTACTTGCATAGGAGCAGTTCCTTTTCTCCACTCACCTGCATTAATCCGTTTGTTATTCCCCATAAGGAGTATATGCCATTCAAGTATCTTACTTTCGGTAAGCTCTTGTTTGTATGAATTTCTAACATCAACTAGCAAATGACTTAATCCAATAGCATTTTTATCTTTTGGTTCTTTTGAAATAGGTAATCCAAGGTTCTTTCTAATAGATGACATTGCATCGCTTCTGTTTATTGTCTCGCCTTCTATTTCGGATGTTTTGATTGCTTCAGACACCATTATTTGAATAATTGAGTCTGTACCAATGGCTTCTGGTAATGCAGAGGTAATGCCTTTTAATTCTCCTGCTTTTAACATGAACTTCATCAACTTATTATCTATTGAGGAGCTATCAAATTTAAATTCAGGCCAATTTTTGTGTTGCCAATTATACATAATGAGCCGATTAGGCTATTTAATCGGCTCAAATATACGATGAAATTGAGCTGATTAGTCA
>Ga0209480_10001527_pt1 | contig 16815 bp, 11 predicted proteins | sample JI61114C2DNA_FD_187501 | JGI IMG/M metagenome (GOLD analysis project Ga0209480, IMG submission 187501) | Wastewater effluent complex algal communities from Wisconsin, to seasonally profile nutrient transformation and Carbon sequestration -... | ecosystem: Engineered > WWTP > Effluent > Algae... | reverse complement strand
AAAAGATTCATTATCCCTGGAACACAAAGCCCTTTTAATCTACCAGGAACTGATCGCCTTTCATATCAATGACACCAGGCCCGATGCCCTGATAGACGCGGATATTAAACGATTTCAATTTATAAAAGAACATTCCACCCATCCGGACAAAGACATTCTCTATTTCAACAGTATCCGGCATATTGCCCAACAATATGATGCTGTACCCGCCGCTGCACAGGCCTGGTATCTGCTGGCACTATATTATAACGAACAGGGGCAGCAATACAAACCGCAGGGCGACAGCACGCACCGGTATGATCTGGTAAAAGCAAAGGAAATCTGTGAAAAGTTACAGTTGCAGAAAGATTCTTCAGAAGGAAAAATAAATGCCTGGAACCTGCTGCAACAGCTGAACAACCCTCATTTTGATTTCAGCGTGGAAAAAGTCAACAGCCCCGATCTGGCTTTTCGTTCGCTGGTGAAATACAAAAATATCAGCCGCCTGTACCTGCGGCTGATCAAAACAGATGATAAAATACGGAAAGCCCTGGAAAACCAATATGACGAAAAATACTGGGCCGCCCTGACCAATGCGCCGGTAATGAAAAGCTGGACACAGGATTTGCCGGCCACCCTTGACCTGCAGGAACATAGCACGGAAATAAAAGTGGATGGCCTTCCATCGGGAGAATACGTACTTTTCTGCTCTTCGGAATACAATTACAGTAATCCGAAAGCATTGCTGGGATCCCGTAATTTTTATGTATCCGCCATCAGCTATATAAACTCGGACAAGGACTACTTTGTACTGCACCGGGAAACCGGCCAACCGCTGGCCGATGCGCGCGTACAGGTTTGGGAACAGGTATACGATTACAAACAGTCCAAAAACATTACACAGAAAGGGAAACTGTATAACACAGATGCCAATGGCTTTTTCAAAATGGAATATCCGGAAACGGAAAAAGGATCGTACCGGAATTATTCCTTCCTGCTGGAAATACAACACGGCAACGAGCGGCTTCTTATAAATGAAACGCAGCATGATTACAACTACCGGGGCTACCAGGAACAAAATACCGGTAAAACAGCCGTTTACCTGTTTACCGACAGAGCCATTTACCGCCCCGGGCAAACCCTGCATTTCAAAGGAATTGTGCTGGCGTTACAGGCAGACAGGAAAAAAGCGGATATCAGAGCCAGCTATTCCACCACCATTTATCTGCGCGATGCCAATGCAACGGAAGTGGACAGCCTGAAAGTAAAAACGAATGAGTTTGGTTCATTCAGCGGAACCTTTCAACTTCCACAGGGGGGCATGAACGGACAATTCAGCCTGTTAAGTAAAGCCGAAGGAACCCAGGTGGGCTTCAAAGTAGAAGAATACAAACGCCCCGGATTTTATGTAGAGTATGAACCGGTAAAAGGCACGTACAAAGTCAATGATAAAATAAAAGTGACCGGTATTGCCAAAGCCTATGCGGGCAATATGATTGACGGCGCGAAAGTCAGCTACCGGGTGGTGCGCGAACCCCGCTTCCTGTATCCCTGGTTGTTCCGCCGCTGGTGGCAGCCGCCTGCGGAATCTATGGAAATCACACATGGCGAAACAACCACGGATAAAGAAGGTAAATTCAAATTGGAATTTACGGCAATACCCGACCTGAAGATTGACCGGAAATTCGAACCGGTATTTGACTATACGGTATATGCCGATATCACAGACATAAATGGAGAAACCCGGAGCGGTGAAAAATCCGTCTCCGTAAGCTATAAATCTTTCATCCTGGTCAGCCAGGTACCAGCCATGTTACCCGCCGACAGCCTGACATCCCTGCAAATACGCACGGAGAACCTGAATGGCGAATTTGAATCCGCCACTTTACAGGTACGCATCAGCAGCCTGAAAGAAGAAAAACGACTGATCCGTAAACGCTATTGGGAAAGGCCGGATCAGTTTGTCATGACAAAAGAAGAGTTTATTAAAAACTTCCCGGTGGATGAATACGACAATGAGTCGGATTTTAAAAGCTGGGAAACCGGAACATTGATTCTTGATAAAACAGACAGCACGAAACAAAACGGGACCTGGTCAATTAACAAGGGGCAGGCTTCAGATAAAGGAAAATTCCGTCCGGGATTCTATATCATTGAAATGAGTGCCACCGGTAAGAATGGGGACATAGTTAAAGATGTGAAGTACATTGAGCTGGTGGATGAAAAAACCAATCAGCTCTACCGGCCTGATTATTTCTGGACCGGCAAGGAAAAAACAATGGTGGAGCCCGGGGAAACAGCTACCGTGGAAATAGGAACGGCCGCTGACAATTTGTTTTTAATCCAGGAAATTTCCCGGAAAGAACCAAACAGCGGACAGGATCACTCCGCATATAGTTATATCAGGCTGAATAATGAAAAGAAAAGCTTCTCCTTTGCCGCCACCGAAGCAGACCGTGGCGGGTATGGTGCCGGCTGGTTATTTATCAAACATAACCGGGTGTACCAGAAATCGGCTTTTATCTATGTACCCTGGACCAACAAAGACCTCAGCATTGAATATGCCAGTTACCGGGATAAGACCTTGCCTGGTGCCACTGAAAAATGGAAACTGAAAATCAGCGGTTATAAAAAAGAAAAGATTGCCGCTGAAGTACTGGGCAGCATGTATGACGCCTCGCTTGATCAGTTTATTTCACACAACTGGAACAAACCTGATATCTGGCCACTTCATTATTATTGGAAGCAATGGAATACCAATATGAATTTTACCCGGTACAATTCCTTTAAAAGATATGTTGAATATGCCGGACATAAATTTGTGGCTAAGGAATATGATCAGCTTTTGACAAATGAACTCAGTCAGATGGGTTCACGCCGGTATAAAGATGCGGTAATGGAGAAAGGAGGAATGGTATTGCGCAGCGAAATGGCCCTCGGAAATGCATCTGCAGCCCCTGCCGCTGATGGGGATATCCGGATCCGGGGAGCCAGTTCTTCACCAACAGGGAAAAAACCCATAACCATTGTGGATGGCGTGCCGGTTGAATCGGCCGATGGCATTTCCCCCGATGACATCCTCAATCTTGAAGTACTGGATGCTGCTGCAGGAACGGCCATTTATGGCGCAACCGCAGCCAATGGCGTTATCATTATCACCACAAAATCCGGCGAAAATAAACCAGCACTGGCTGAAATCAAGGCCAGGAAAAATTTCAATGAAACCGCTTTCTTCCTCCCCGATCTCCGTACCGACAGCACCGGTGCCATCGAATTTTCTTTTACCATCCCCGAAGCCCTGACCAAATGGAAGTTCATGACCATGGCCCATACAAAAGATGCTTCCTTTGGCTATAGTACCAAAGAGATCGTAACGCAGAAAGAACTGATGGTACAGCCCAATGCCCCCCGCTTTCTCCGGGAAGGAGATAAAATGGAGTTTAGCACCAAGATCGTCAACCTCACCGATAAGGAATTAACCGGTACAGCAGAACTGCAGTTGTTTGATGCCACTACCAATACATCCATAGATGGATGGTTCCGCAATTCATTTCCGAACCAGTACTTTACCGTGGGGGCCGGACAAAGCGAGGCGGTAAAATTTCCGATTGATGTGCCTTACCTGTTCAATAAGGCATTGGTATGGCGTATCGTGGCCCACTCCGGTAATTACAGTGATGGTGAAGAGAACAGTATGCCGGTACTCACCAACCGGATGCTGGTGACCGAAAGCATGCCGATCAATATGAAAGGAAGCGGCACAAAGAACTTTACATTTGAAAAATTACTCAAAAGTGCCGGTAGCGAATCACTGCAGCATCAGTCGCTCACGGTTGAATATAGTTCCAACCCCACCTGGTATGCAGTACAGGCCCTGCCCTACCTGATCGAATATCCGTACGATTGTGCCGAGCAGACCTGGAACCGTTACTATGCCAATTCACTGGCCAGCTATATCACGAGTGCCAGTCCGAAGATCAAACAGGTATTTGAGCAATGGAAGATAAAAGACACAGCAGCCCTGATGAGCAACCTGGAGAAAAACCAGGAACTGAAAGCCGTTTTGCTTGAAGAAACACCCTGGGTGCTTGAAGCCAAAACCGAAGCGCAACAGAAAAAGAATATCGCCCTGCTTTTTGATATGGTGAAAATGAGCGAGGCGCTGAACAGTTCCTTTGCCAAACTGAAAAAAATGCAGAGCCCCAATGGCGGCTTTGTCTGGTTCAGCGGTGGGCCTGATGACCGGTATATCACTCAATACATCGTAACGGGTATTGGCCATTTGAAAAAACTGAATGGCATTGCTCCCGGACAGGAAGGCTACCTCAAATCGATCCTGTCACTGGCAATCCCTTATCTTGATAAAAAGATCAAAGAAGATTATGACCAGCTGATTAAAAACAAAGTCAATCTCAAAACCTACTCCCCCGGACATAGCGAGATCCAGTATCTCTATATGCGCAGTTTCTTCCCGGATTATGAAATCACCAAAGGAACAAAAACGGCTTACGATTTCTTCCGCGGCAAACTGTCGGTGAACTGGGTAAAACAAAGCAAGTACATGCAGGGCATGATCACCCTGGCCCTGCATCGTACCGGTGATTTAAAAACACCTGCGGCTATATTGAAATCACTGAAAGAAACTTCGGTCAGTAACGAAGAGCTCGGACGTTACTGGAAAGACCAGCGCTACGGTTGGTTCTGGTACGAAATGCCCATTGAAACACAGGCCCTGCTGATCGAAGCCTTTGCAGAAGCGGGCAAGGATCAAAACACCGTAGATGAACTCAAGACCTGGTTGCTGAAAAACAAACAGACCAACAACTGGAAGACCACCAAGGCCACCGCCGAAGCCTGTTATGCCTTACTGATGCAAGGTTCCAACTGGCTGACCAATGAGCCGGTAGTGGAAATCAAACTGGGCAACACCATCTTCAAATCCACCGATGCAGGCGCCGAAGCCGGCACCGGCTATTTCAAAAAGGTCATTGAGGCTCAAAAGGTCAACCCGGAGCAGGGAAATATTTCGGTCAGTGTTAATCAACAACTCAACAACTCAGCAACTAAACAACTCAACAACTCAACAACTAAACAACTCAACCATCCCACAACCTGGGGTTCCGTCTACTGGCAATACTTCGAAGACCTCGACAAAATCACTATGGCTGAAACACCGCTGAAACTGTCGAAGAAACTGTTTGTACAAACCAACAGTGACCGCGGTCCGGTAATCACCCCGGTAACGGAAAGTGCGACAATCAAAGTGGGCGATAAAATCAAAGTCAGGGTGGAGTTGCGGGTGGACCGTGATATGGAATATGTTCACATGAAGGATATGCGGGCCTCTGCCCTCGAACCGGTGAATGTACTGAGCAGTTACAAATGGCAGGGCGGACTGGGCTATTACGAAAGCACGAAAGATGCAAGTACGAATTTCTTTTTCAGCTATCTGCGGAAAGGAACTTATGTATTCGAGTATGAACTCTTCGCCACGCATGCCGGTGAATTCAGCAATGGCATCACCAGTATCCAGTGTATGTACGCGCCGGAGTTTACCGCTCACTCGGAAGGAATCAGGATCCGGGTTGAGTAGGAAGAAGGTCAAGATGTTTAGTTGTTTGTTGTTTAGTCGTTTAGCGGAGGCAATCCCTTTAACCTTTGAAACCTTTTAAACTTTTGAAACCTTTTAAACCTCTTGAACCTTTGAAACTCATAATTGCCCGTCATGGAGTAACCCTTGAAAATGCATCTACTATTGCGCAGGGGCAGACTGACGGTACTTTATCTTCCGAAGGGAAGGCTGCGAATGAGGAACTCGGGAGAGAACTTCAGCAGCATTTCTTTAAGACCATTTACAGTAGTCCGCTCGGCCGGGCCCGGCAAACGGCGGAAACGATCCGGCGGTATAATCCGCATGCCCATTTAATTGAGGATCGCCGATTGATGGAACGCCACCTGGGTATACTACAGGAGAAACCCTATCCGGTCCCCTATGCTGAAGCCGATGTGTATGAGGGGATGGAAACGGCCAGTTCCATGGCTGAACGGCTTAATGCATTTTTAGCAGAATTAAAACAGCAACATAAAGAGGAGACGATTGTACTGGTTTCGCATGGATACCTTATCAAAGTTTTGCTGTCGATCCTGCATGGCTGGCCGGTGGAGGATTTTCACCAGGTGAAACTGATGGGAAATTCATCCTTTGCTGTTGAAGAATTCGTATAATGTTTTGCGGTAAGTTACATTTGCCCCATGAAAGTTGATTATCTCCTCATCGGCCAGGGTATCTCCGGCACCTGGTTATCTTATTTTCTGGAAAAGGAAAATAAGTCCTTCCTGGTGATGGATGATAAAAACCCGAATGCGCCTTCCCGTTTAGCTGCCGGCATTATTAATCCCGTTACCGGCCGCCGGCATGTCAGCACCTGGATGATCGATACTTTACTTCCCTATGTGTGGGAAAAGTATACAACGCTTGGCAACGAACTGGGTATTACAGCCATCTCTCAAAAAAATGTAACCGACTTTTTTCCCAGTCCCCAGATGCGGGAAAGCTTTATCAAACGAGTGGATGAAAAAGGGGAATATGTAACCGTACCGGATGACCCGAACCAGTTCCGCCCGCTCTTCAATTATGAATTTGGTTGCGGGGAAATCAAACCTGTTTATACCGCCCATCTCGAAACCATTATTCCCGCCTGGCGAAAGAAGCTGGTGACTGATGGTTTATTGCGGGAAGAAAAACTGGTAACTGGTCAACTGATCGTGGAGAAGGATCATATCCGTTATATGGATATCGAAGCCCAAAAAATCATCTTTTGTGACGGAGCAGTCTGTGCACAAAATCCCTGGTTTGAACTACTCCCCTTCGCTCCAAATAAAGGGGAGGCCTTATTGGTAAGTATTCCCGGTTTACCCAAGGACCGTATTTATAAAAAAGGCATGTTACTGGTGCCCATGGTACAACCGGATCAATGGTGGCTGGGCTCTGCTTATGAATGGGAATTTAAGGATGATCTGCCGTCTCCGGATTTCAGGAAAAAGGGAGAACAACTATTGCAACAATGGCTGAAACTCCCGTATACCATACAGGAACATATTGCCAGTATTCGTCCGGCCACCCTGGAACGGCGGCCCTTTGTGGGGCTTCACCCGGTGCACGCTGCCATTGGCATCCTGAACGGGATGGGCACCAAGGGCTGCTCACTGGCTCCTTTCTTTGCAGCACAACTGGTCCGTCATCTTGTACATGGAGAAGCCATCGACCCGGAAGGCGATGTAAAGCGCTTCAGCCGTATAATTTCCCGCAACATTTCTTAACTTCCTTGTCTAATTTTTTACGGATGAATACAACCAACGAGCCGGTATACAGTATACCGGCCAAATACCGCCGTATGGAGAATATGCATATTGCCTTCTGGCTGGTAAAAGATATCAGCTGGTGCATGATCTGGCGGGAACTGGGACTGGCCATGTTTATTCCTACGTTAACCATCGCCATCATCATAGCCTGGCGTACGCGGCAATTAAAATCCGAACTGGCGCATAATCTCGCCATTGCTTTCTGGATTACCGCCAACGGCTATTGGATGATCAGTGAGTTTTTTCATTTCGATGAACTCATTGTGTTTGGCGGATGGACCGGCAAACACCTGGCCCTGATTCCGTTTTTTATCGGCGCTGCTTTTCTGTTGTATTACTATGCGGTACAACGTCCCCGGGAAATCAGGGATAATAAACCCCTGACGCTGTAATTATGCGGTTCTGATACCGGCAATCTTTTTATCAATAATTTTTTCCGGCCGGGTGGGATCCTGGTTCAGCAGATCGCAAATCGCCTGGTATACACCGGGCTCCGTATCCCTGAACTGAACAGGATTTTCAAAAAAATTTTCAATACTTACGGCCCAGAATTCGTCAAAGTTGGTGGCCGCATATTCATCCAGTATATGGCTGTCTCCTTCCCGTAAGGCCCGGAATACCGGCTTTCCTTCCTGCTGAAAGTACCGCAGCCGCTCTTTAAAACTCCGGTCATGCCGGTCCTGCATGCCCAGGAAAACGTCATACGAAACGGCATGGGCCATTTCGTGCAAGCCGACGTTAACACCATCCGAATAATCCTGATAGCCCTCCATAAAATGGGACCAGGAAATATAAATACCATTGCGGCTCACATGCCCGTAATACGTTTCCTTATCAATATGTAGTGTATACTCTTTCCGGATCACATGAATCACCGGAAAATAATCCAACAGATAATTCTGCAGCCCGAATGTCAGCTGTATGGCCGCCCCACTGAGCAGTATCAGCATATAATCTTCTTCCACCATCGCGTGGAAACGGAATTCCTTTGCCTGGGCAAACTCGATGGTACGAAGCAGGAACCGTTCTTTGAGTTCCGGTGACAGGCTGTTGTAATAGGGATTGTATTTACTTAACCAGCCATCATAGATCAGTCCGTTCTCCATAGCTTTATCCGCCGCTCTTTTACGACGCATCCGTGGAGTGGCCGGATATTCATCCTGTTCCTGAGGGGCAACCCCGCCGAAGAAACGCACCAGCAATACCACCACGGCAAACATCACGATTATGGCGAGTACCCCGTTGGTATTGGCCGGGGTGCTATCCGGCTCCTTTTTGTTACTGAGTAATGGAATACCCTGACTGCCGGCCCCCTCGCCGGATCGGTGCAGCCAGACCGAGGTATCCTCCGCGTTTATAACGAAATAGCCCCCGGTTTTGGAACTGTCCGAATATTGTATGTAAATGGTATCCCCCGGCATAAAAGGACAATTTACATTAATTCCACCCGCTTACAAAGACCTGCCGTTGTCCTGTAAATAGGCCCTGATTTGTTATCTTTGCCCCCCGGCCAAAAGCCCCGGGACACTGCCGATTCACTAATAGAATGGCCCTGTCAACCCGTAAACTTATCAACTTTTCAACCTTTCAACATATCAACTGACCATGTACAGAACTCATACCTGCGGCGAACTCAGAGCAAATCATACCGGCAATCAGGTTACCCTCGCCGGCTGGGTACAGACGGTACGTAAATTCGGCGCCATTACGTTTGTAGACCTGCGTGACCGCTATGGAATCACCCAGTTATTGTTTGGCGAAGAAATGAATAAAGAATTCGAGGAGAATCCGCTGGGTCGTGAATTTGTTCTGCAGGCCACCGGTACGGTGAATGAACGTAGCAATAAGAATCCGAATATCCCCACTGGTGATATTGAAATAGGGGTCAGCACATTTAAGATTCTGAATAAATCGGCTGTTCCGCCCTTCACCATTCAGGATGATACCGATGGCGGGGATGATCTGCGTATGAAATACCGCTTTCTCGATCTCCGCAGAAATGCGGTGAAACGCAATCTCGAACTGCGTTATGCGGTAAACCGCGCTGCCCGGAATTACCTGCACAACCAGGGATTCATGGATATTGAAACGCCGTTCCTGATCAAGTCCACCCCGGAAGGAGCCCGTGATTTTGTAGTGCCTTCCCGGATGAATCCGGGTCAGTTTTATGCCCTGCCCCAGTCACCTCAGACCTTCAAGCAACTGCTGATGGTGAGTGGCTATGACCGCTATTACCAGATTGTAAAGTGTTTCCGCGATGAGGACCTGCGGGCCGACCGTCAGCCGGAGTTTACCCAGATCGACTGCGAAATGGCTTTTGTGGAGCAGGAAGATATCCTCAGCATGTTTGAAGGATTGATCAAATCCGTTTTCAAGGAAGTAAAAGGCATTGACTATTCCGATGCCGTAGTACGTATGACCTGGGAAGACGCGATGTGGAATTTCGGCAACGACAAACCCGATATCCGCTTTGGTATGAAACTGCTGAACCTGAAAAAACCATCTTCTGTTTATACCGCTAAGGAAGGACAATCCGCCCTGATCGATGGAGCGGATTTCAAAGTATTTGATGAAGCAGAAACCGTGATCGCCATTGCCGTACCGGGTTGCAGCGAATACAGCCGCAAGCAAACGGATGAACTTACGGAATGGGTGAAGCGTCCCCAGATCGGCATGAAAGGATTGGTCTTTATCAAGTGTAATACAGATGGCACATACAAAAGCAGTGTTGACAAATTTTACAGCGAAGAAAAACTGAAAGCCATTGCAAGTGCCGCAGGTGCGGTAGCCGGTGACCTGATCCTGATCCTGGCCGGACCTGAAGAAAGAACACGGAAAGCAGTAAGCGAACTCCGCCTGGAAATGGGCAAACGGCTTGGCCTGCGTAAAGATGATGAATTCCGTCTGCTTTGGGTATTGGATTTCCCCTTATTCGAATACGATGAAGAAGGCAACCGCTGGGTAGCCCGGCATCATCCGTTCACCTCCCCGAAACCGGCGCAGATTGAAACGATGATTAATAATAACCCGGTTATTGAAAATGCGGCGGAATACCTGCAACACCCCTATGCCAATATCAAGGCCAATGCCTATGATATGGTATTGAACGGAAATGAAATCGGCGGTGGTTCAATCCGTATTTATCAGCGCGAACTGCAGGAAAAAATGTTTGCCGCACTGGGCATGGATAAAGAAGAACAACAACAAAAATTCGGTTTCCTGCTGGGGGCATTCGAATATGGCGCACCCCCGCATGGTGGTATCGCCTTCGGCTTCGACCGGCTTTGTGCCATCCTCGGCGGCAGCGAAAGCATCCGTGACTTCATTGCCTTCCCGAAAAACAATTCAGGACGTGATGTGATGCTCGATGCACCGGCCACAATTGATGAGAAGCAGTTTGAGGAATTACAGATAAAACTGAACCTGAAGTAAATCTGGTATGGCCATACGCTACGCGGATTTTTTTAACACATAGGTTTAGTTATTTCACCAAAGATCTGAGAGATTGACAATTACAACTCTCTTCTAACGGGACAACCCGATTAGAATAACATAGAAGACACATAGAAATACAATTTCCATCTATGTCTCTCCTATGTCTCTATGTGCCTATGTGTTTAAACAGCGGCGAAGCCGCCCTCCGGCCAACTACTCTCCCAATAATTTTTTCAGCCTTTCCTCCAGCTTCTCCGCACTCGGCAGCATCGCTTTCTCCAATCCGGCATTCATCGGCACAGCCGGGAGATTCAATGCTCCCATCACTTCCACCGGGGCATCCAGGCTGGTAAAACACTGATGGGAAATCCGGCCGGCAAGCGCTTCTGCAAATGAATTGTATTGTTGTTCCTCGGTAAGCACGAGGCATTTCCCATGGACTTTTACCCGTTCAAAAATCAAGGCTTCATCAAGCGGATATAACGTTCGCAGATCAATCACTTCCACCCGACCGGGTATTTTTTTAGCCGCGGCCTTTGCCCAGTATACGCCCATGCCATACGTGATCACCAGGCAGGATTCTCCCTGGGCAATAGCGGCCGCATCCGCCGGTACTGAAATACTGGCTTTCCCCAACGGAATAATATAATCACGGGAAGGTTCCGTCATCTTTGCTTCTTCCGTTCCCGGCACTTTACTCCAGTACAGCCCTTTATGCTCCAGCATCACCACGGGATTACCATCATGATAAGCCGCTTTCATCAATCCTTTCATGTCGGCCGCGTTGGAAGGATACACCACTTTAATTCCTTTAATGGAAAGCAGGGTGGTTTCCACGCTGCCACTGTGATACGGACCGCCACCCCCATAAGCGCCTATTGGTACCCGTAATACCATGGAGATCGGAAATTTGCCCATCGTGAGATAGCAACTCTTGGAAATCTCTGTAACCAGCTGATTGAAACCGGGATAAATATAATCGGCAAACTGCACTTCCACCACCGGCTTGATACCTACGGCATTTAAACCCACGGTAGAGCCCACGATATAGGCTTCCTGTATGGCTGTATTGAATACCCGGTGATCACCAAACTGCTCAGCAAGAGTGGCTGCTTCACGGAATACACCGCCCAGCCGTTTTCCCACATCCTGTCCGTAGATAATCATATCCGGATTGTCTTCCATTAATTCACGGATCGCATACAGGGCGGCATCCACCATCAGTACTTTCTCCGCATTGGCCGGACTGCGTTCGCCGCTTTCACCGGTAATTGCTGACGGCACAAATACATGATCGGCCACGGTGGCGGGATCGGGTTCCGGGGCAGCCATGGCTTTTTTAAAACTGATATTGACAATTTCTTCCGCCTCTTTTTCCAGTTGTATCAGTGCGGCTTCGCTGACTCCACATTCCAGTAACCTGTTACGTAATTTCGGTATAGGATCATGCTGCTCGTGCTTCTCCATATCTACCTGGCTCCGGTAAAAATCTTTTCGCACCCCGCTGGTATGATGCCCCAGCAAAGGAGTTTCCGCATGTACGAGCACCGGCTTTCTTTCCTGCCGTACAAAGGCACATACCTCCTGCATCACTTTATACGAGGCTTCAAAATCGCTGCCATCCACCTGGATCCGGTTCATGCCTTTAAACCCGGCCACATATTCATACGCATTCATCGCCCGGGCTTCACCCGCAGAAACACTGATACCCCAGTTATTATCCTGCACCAGGTAGATAACCGGCAATTGTTTTAAAACAGCAAACTGCATCGCTTCACTTACTTCTCCTTCCGTAACACTGGCATCGCCCATGGAACAGAGAACGATGGGTGCTTCTCCGTTGGGCCCTTTCCGGATCCGTGACGGATCAGATTTTTCCCAAAAGCGGATCCCCTGTGCAATACCGGTGGTGGGAATGGCCTGCATGCCGGTGGCACTGCTTTGGTGAATAATCAGAGGCTTATCTTCTCCCCGGTAATTGGGATGAGAATAATATTCACGTCCACCGGTAAATATATCATTGCCCTTGGCGAGCAACTGAAGCATTTGTTCGTAAGGTGTAAATCCGAGCCCCTGCAGCATGCTTTCGTCCCGGTAATAGGGACTGACATAATCCTGCGGTTGCAGGTGAAACGCAGCGGCCAGCTGTATGGCTTCATGCCCCCTCGACGTGGAGTGAACATATTTGCATACAGCGCGGTTGGCCTCATATAAAACGGCCATGGCGCGGGTCTGGCTAATCAGGCGGTAGGCCCTGAGCATTATCGATAGATCAGTCATGTGCTGCAAGCATTACTAAACAAATGTAAGACAAAGCGGTTCAGAAAAAGAAAGGGCTGTATCTCCTTTTGATACAGCCCGTTTCCGGTTGCAGTTGGTTTTGGTTCCCTTACGGGAACAGGAATTCTATAGCTATAAGGTTATTTTACTTCCAGGGCAAACATGCTGTCGTCTTCAATAAACCCTTCGAGTTCATCCCCAACCACCACTTCGCCCACGCCTGCGGGTGTGCCGGTAAAGATGATATCGCCGATGTTTACGGAAAAAAAGTTGGAGATATAGGAAACAATCTGATCAAAACTATGGATCATATTGGTTGTGTTTCCCTGCTGAACCAGCTCCTTATTCTTATACAGACAGAAATTAATGTCTTTTTTATTCTTGATATTGGTCAGCGGTACCCATTTACCGATAACAGCCGAGTTATCCCAGGCTTTTGCTTTTTCCCAGGGAAGCCCCTTGGCCTTTAATTCATTTTGAATATCACGGGCGGTAAAATCAATACCGGCCGTTATTGCATCATAGTATTTTGAGGCGAATTTATCCTGTATATATTTCCCGTTTTTGCTGATGCGGAGAACCAGCTCACATTCATAATGAAGTTCATTGGTGAATTCGGGGTAATAAAACGGGGTATGAGGCTGCAACAAGGCGCTTTTCGGCTTCATGAAAATAACCGGTTCATCCGGCACTTCATTTCCCAGCTCTTGCGCATGTGCAACATAATTTCGGCCTACACAGAAAATTTTCATAACAGGAAGTCACATTTTAATTAAATATACCGGATCTGGCACCAGGTGCTTTTATCCCGCATATTCAGTGGTCATCGTATGTCTATTGGATTTCCCCGGCAATTCATAAAAAGCAGTCGACTCCGGGGCAGGTCAGGATTGCTAAAGTAAGGATTCCATCTGATTTCTCATAATGAAAACTCTTTATTATTTACCTGGTTCATGGCGGCGGTAATCCCCTGTGCCGCAAATATTTCAATTACTTCCACCGACTTTTCCACTTTCAATTTCACCAGCGGTTCCTCTTCTTTTTTCCATTTTCCCAGTACAAAATCCGCTTGCAATCCTTTGGGGTAATCATTTCCGATACCGAACCGTAAACGGGCATATTCCTTTGTTCCCAGCACTTCCTGCAGGCTCTTCAGGCCGTTATGCCCGGCATCACTGCCGGAGGGTTTCAGTCGTAGTTTACTGAGCGGCAGGGCCAGATCATCCACCACCACCAGCACCTGTTCCAGGGCGATTTTTTCCTTATCCATCCAGTATTTCACGGCTTTGCCACTCAGGTTCATAAACGTGGTGGGGCAAATACAGACAAAGATCCGGCCCTTCCATTTTACCTCTGATACATAGGCCAGCCGGTCGGTACGGAATTCGCCTTTGTGTTTGTGCACAAAAGCACCCACCGCATCAAATCCGATATTGTGCCGGGTGTGAGCGTATTCCGCCCCTGCATTGCCCAATCCTACAATTAAAAATTTCATAGCAGTAAACGATTCAAATATCGGTTATAGCCAATAAAAAACCCGCATCCGGGGATACGGGTTTGTATAAAATACGGTTGTGTCCTTATTTTTTGGCAGCAGCAGCAGGTGTGGCAGTGGCCTCTTCCTGTTTCAGCTGACGGGTCATTACCACAGAAGCGATCGGAATACGGGGCGAGTTCAGGATTTCATAATGCTCTTCCTTCACATCTTCCACACGAATATTTCCGTTCAGTTCCAGATCATCGATCGGCACTTCAATTTGCTCTTTCAGGTATTTCGGGTACGTTTTAACCTTCAGTGATTTCATTTTGGAAACCAGTTTACCCCCGTCTTTCACCCCTTTGGATACCCCTACAAATTTCACGGGAATATCAGCGACTACTTTCTTGTCATCCACCAGTTCCAGCAGGTCGATATGGATCAGTTTGTCATCCACTTTATCAAACTGCAGGTCTTTCAGAATGGTACGGTAGGTTTTACCGTCCAGCACTACTTCAGCGATCTGGAAACTGGGTGTGTACACAAAATTTTTGAAAGCTGCAGTAGGAGCATAGAAATTGATCTCCTGTGAGCCGCCATAAATTACACCCGGCACCATGTCCTGAGAGCGGAGTTGTCGGGTGGCGCTTTTGCCGAATCCGGTCCTCAGTTGTCCTTCGATTGTAATTGATTTCATTTTATTGTTGTTTTATAGTTTACTTGTCTCTTCGCTGTGAATGAATAAACAGGCTGGTGATACTCTTGTTCTCAAAGGCATTCCGGATGGCCACCGCGAATAATTCAGCCACACTCAGCACTTTTATCTTTCCTGTTTCCTTGTGCACCGGTATCGTGTCACACACCACCAGTTCTTCCAGCACACTGTTTTCAATATTCTCGTACGCTTTACCGCTCAGTACCGGGTGAGTGATCAATGCTCTCACGGACCGGGCTCCTTTGTCTTTCAGCAAACCGGCACTTTTGGCCAGTGTACCGCCGGTATCACAGATATCATCAATAATCACCACATCCCTGTCTGCCACATCCCCGATTACCACCATACTCGCGATTTCATTTGCTCTTTTACGGTGTTTGTCGCAGATTACCATTTCCGCATTAAAGAAACTGGCAATCTCCCGGATACGGTTGGTAGCTCCCACATCAGGGGCCGCAAAGGTAAGGTTTTCCAGCTTTAAACTCTCGATATAAGGGATAAAAACTGCGTGGCTGTCCAGGTGATCCACGGGGATGTCAAAATAACCCTGGATCTGGGGAGCGTGGAGGTCCATGGTAATGACCCTGTCAGCTCCGGCTGCCACTAACATATTGGCTACCAGCTTACTACCAATAGCCACCCGGGGGCGATCCTTCCGGTCCTGACGGGCATAACCATAATAGGGAATAACGGCAATCACTTTGTAAGCTGAGGCCCTGCGGGCCGCATCAATCATCAGGAGCAGCTCCATCAGGTTTTCGGCGGGGGCAAATGTACTTTGTACCAGGAAAACATAATCTCCACGTACACTTTCAAGAAAGATGGGACTGATTTCCCCGTCACTGAAGCGCTGGATATTGATCCTGCCCAATCTTGTTCCATAACGCTGGCAGATTTGTTCAGCCAGTTGCTGAGAGCCGGTTCCGGCAAAAATTTTAGCGTATTGCATGGCGGAATAATGTGCGGCGAAGATAAACCTCTCCCCGCATTCATCGCCAGCCGTGCGCAAAAATATTGATGGAAAAAAAGTCTATGGCCGGAGTGAAGCTGTACTGGCTGCCATAACCGGCGTATTACCCGGTAATGTCTCCTGAACCGGCGTTACTTGTCCCGAATTCCGGGAGGAGGAACCGCCATTAATGGAGTAAAACAGCGTGGAACAGATAAAAATGGAGAGCAGCAATGCCACTACGTACACAACTGCAAAGAAAATCACCGGGTGCAAAGAACCCATAGCCGAACTGGTATTGGTTTTCATGTTCATCAGATTTTAATAATCTTCATAGTGTGGATATCGAACGGGCCTGGGGCGACTACCACTAAGTGGTATTGCTTAGAGCAAAATTATTCCCTAACCTTGTTTCATGCAAGAGCACAAGTACTCAATTAAACAATGGGCAAAGGACGACAGGCCACGCGAAAAATTACTATATACCGGTGCGGAAAACCTCAGTCATTCCGAACTCCTGGCCATCCTGATACACAACGGTACCCGTCAGAAAACGGCCCTTGACCTGGCCAAAGAGGTATTGAAACTCGGGCAGGACAACCTGACTGAACTGGGTAA
>Ga0209480_10001525_pt1 | contig 16840 bp, 17 predicted proteins | sample JI61114C2DNA_FD_187501 | JGI IMG/M metagenome (GOLD analysis project Ga0209480, IMG submission 187501) | Wastewater effluent complex algal communities from Wisconsin, to seasonally profile nutrient transformation and Carbon sequestration -... | ecosystem: Engineered > WWTP > Effluent > Algae... | reverse complement strand
CGTCCGGGTCCTCAAGGAAACCGCATTCGTGTTCATGGGCGGGCTGGCTTGGTTCGTTGGCCGGCACCTGCGCAACCTGATAAACACAGGTCAAATTCCGCGCGAAGCATTAGGCGACATAGCCGTGGCATTCTGTGGACGCGGATCGGGCCTGTTTGCTCGGTTGCACGGTAAGGACCCCCGGGCCCAAACCGCGATCAGCAAGCTCATGCTCCTGATACCCGCCGCCGCCGGTGAAGCGCGGCCGAAGTTTCCGCAAGTTCAGGTTTCGCCAGTACCCAAGATCGAAGTGGCGGCCGGGATGATCATTGCAGCGGGTCGCCAAGCGCCTCCAGCGCCGGACAGAAACCCCGCAACCAGCGAGGTCATTTTCTTCGGCGAAGACAATGGTACGACCGACCTTGGTCCCGATCGAAGCGCCGATGCCGAATTCACTTCGGCACCGCTCGACATCGGTATCGAAGATCTAGACAATTTCCTGTCAGCCTTCAGCAAAGTTGCCGGGTTCACCCTAACTCTTGATAGCGATCAAAGGTCGAAACTGGTTAACGGCATTGCCGATGTTGACCGTGACGACGCGCTTGACGGGCGGCGGCCGCAATCCGAATTCACCGCCATGCTCAAGGTTCTGGTTGGATTTGTCCGGCGACGGCCTGGCGATCCGGTGCGGCCCAAGACTGTCTGGAATAGTTAACCTTGATGTTCGTGGAGCGAAAAATCATGCTTGGAGCTAGTGCGTGATGTCCGATACGATCATCGTGGGCCTGGCGATCGCGTCCATTTTGGTGTTGCTCGTTCTCACCATCGCAGTGTTCGGCCTTCGCGGCCAGGTATCAAAACTAGTGGAAGCAGCGGACAACCAGCAGTCCCGCCCACAACCTCGGACCGAGCATGGGAATCAGCCGCTGCTTGAGGAAATCGGCAAGGCCGTGCTTACGACCAACGACCAGATCGAACGCTTTGACATCGTATTCTCGGACATCCAGGCGCGCCTGCTGGTTATCAGCAATGCAGTGAAGGATCTTCGCGTCGGGCAGACGGCAACGACCTCGTCACCCATCAAGCATGAGCCGGTCGTTAGATCCGAACCTGTTGTCGTCCCACCGGAAAGGGTCGCGCCGGTGTTCGCTCCGGTACCATCGGTTACTGCCGCCCCACCCATCGAACCGTCACGGGAAGAGCCGCCGCATCAACCCCCTCAGTATGGCGACAATCCCAACAGTCTGTCTCGGCCAGGCGGTGGCGCACAAACCCAGTTGGATGAATACCGTCAGCTGATCGCCGAACCGCGCAAGAATGAGATCAATCGCTGGGCCGATGAGCACGGTGGGATCAGCTGTGTCATCAATGATGATGGATCGATTTCGCCTCTACCAAGAGATGCGGGGGCGTTACTGGTGTTGTTACCAGACGCTGACGGTTCGTTTCTGCTAGTGCCTGGTGGAAGGCTAGTTGTGGAGTTCGCCACCAGTTTCGCCAGCATGATGTCCATACGCAACGTCACGCGGGATTACTTCGAACTGATTGGTGATGGTACCGGCGTCTTGCGCCTGACCGAGCCCGCACAATTGAAGGCCGACCAGGAACGCTGGACTTTAGTCACACCCGGCAAGCTATCGGGTTTCACCGCCTGACGGCCAATTTCGGGTTTAGCGTAAGCTCGCGATCCGATGCCATCACTCACTAAAGTCTGCTTCGGACGAAGTTCCGCTCTCACAGACTGCGCATGGTAGCGCTCACGCCAGAATGGCGACGGCAAGATAATTTTCCAGATCCGATGTTCGATCGACCGGGACGTTGTTTTCGGCGCAGAGCAGCAACAAGTGGACCAGCTCCTCGCTGCTTTCGCATGCCATCAGGACGACACGCGGATTTCGACGCAAGACCGCGCGGGTGGTCTCGGCAAGACCCGGTTTGATCAGGTTGACATCTGCAATCCTATACCGCGCTTGCAGGCTTTCGACCAACCGTGCACAGGAGCGCGCACGTTGCGCTCGCTTGGGCTCCGGCCACTGAGCGGGAGGCACGAACGGCAGCCGTCGGGCGATCCGATCTATCGTTTCGACAAATTCCCGGCTCAAGTCTTGGTCGGCCAGTTCGTGCAGCACGCGGCAGGCATGGAAAACCTCTGGCGGAAACTCCGGAACGATTACCGAGCGGCTCACCAGTCCAGAAACAATGCCGTTGAGTATTCCCGAAGGTATCAAGTAGTCTTCGCCGGTTGCCGCGAGATCTGCTTGACCTGCAGGATCGGCCACCACCACAAGGTATGGGTTCACCCCAAGCCGCAAAAGATCGATCGAACCGCGCAACTCCCGCGATATCGCGCCCTTTCCGGTCCAGCCATCTATGAACACCACATCGCTTGGGGCGTGGCGTGCCAAAACATAGGCAAGCGCAGCCGGGTCAATTCCTCGGTCCCGAACAATACTGATCGAATAGTGCGTCACTTGTTTCCCGGTCCGGCACAAGGCACGGTTGATCAATACACCGATCGGCGTTCCCGCGCGCGCAAATGACACCAGCACCAGGCCGGCCGGGGACGAGGGTCGCTCCGCCAGTGCGGACGCCAGGGCGCAGATATCCGTGGCCAAGCGCTCGGCATTCTCGGCCAGCGCGGAATGATAGGCGGCGAGGTAGTCTGGGCTGGGCGGCACTTCGGCCGACAGAATTTCCGAATAGTGCCGACCTTCGCGCATCAGCGCTTCTTTTTCCGCGATACTGGTTGTCGGCAAGTCGATCGGGGTCAAAAGAAAGGTGACATCGGCAGGATCGTAACTGCCAGAGAAGCAAGCAGTCACGGGCGGGTCAGGCCCGCCAGGGCGTGCTGCGCGAGTTGCGAACTCGACGGCATCACAATCATGTCACACAATGTAAGGAAGGGAACGTCGGTCAGACTGTCGCCCAGTCCCAAGACTGGCAAGTGCGGGTAAGCGACGCGCAGTTCGGAAAGCAAATCCGCAACCGCATGGTGCTTACCGAGGAATGGTGGCAGAAAAGCAACGTTGTTGCCGTTGATGTGTCTGGTCCAATCGGTCGCTATCTCTCTGGCGATAGCTCGGGCCACATCGTGCAACTCGGCCTCTCCATCTGGGTCGTGATGCTTTGCAACAACGTAGAATCCGGTGTCGCCTTCACCGATAATCCGCGTAGTAATCGGCAGGTTGCGGTCGTTGGTCACTTGTATCAAGCGCGCGGCGATGTGCTCCAGTTCGGAGCGATGCTCACAGGCGGCGGCGCTCATCCGTTCCTGCCAGATCGGGCAAACCTCGCCAGACCGCAGCACTACCCCGCCGTGCGCAGCCACTGCAAGGTCAAAACCCAGATTCACGCGCGATAGGGCATCGATGCTCCGCCCCGTTACGGGCACCAGTATCGTGCTGGAACTCAGCCACTCGATCCAGGCTAATTGGCGCGGTGTGGCAAAGCTCGCAGGTTCGCCTGCACGATCATGTGCCATCGCTGTCAGGGCTTCGAACGGCAGGTCTTGCGGGCATTTGCGCAAGGTCTGAAACAGTGAATCGTCCAAATCCACCAAGGCGATTGCCGTCTTCACGATAGCGCCCCGAAATCAACCGCTCCGACATCGCCGGGCCTTAGAAGCGCCGGATCGAGCGAGGTGGACAAAGTTTCGTGGCAAACAATTCGCGCTCGCGAAGCCGTTTGGGCGGTGTTGTACAGATAGTTGGCCACACCAGTGCGGTAATTGTCGGCAATCGGTACGACCATATTGATATCGCCACCGATCCGCGCTGGGCTGCGTGTGGTCGCTTGCACCAGCACGTCGTGCCCCGCCTGCTCCAGTCGCTCGCCCAACAGAAATGCCGGGTAGTGCAGTTCGCCGGTGCCGACCACATGCAATTTCTGCTTTGGCACCATGGCCAAGTTGGCGCAAAAATCGTCGAAATCAAGATTGAGGCCAGTGCTGCCAAGGCGGCCCAAGTTCCTCCGCTGTTCCATGGTTCCCAACTGGTCCGTTGGCGCGGCTGTGATCGCATCGCCTTGCACGCATTGTCCGTGCCAGGTCAACATGCCGTCGAGCAGTGAATGACTGACGGCCTTGACCGGCATTGCATCGAGGAAACCACCACTGCTCCAGTCGGTCAGCACAGCGATTTGGATTTGTTCCAGCTGCGGCAGATGTCGTACGAGTTGGGACGTCAGATTGGTGAAAGTTCGACCGGTCGTCACCTCGTCATCAACCAAAACCAGACTTCGAACATCCTTCAATTCGTGAGACCATGCCGCCGGATCGGGGGCATAGATCAGATGGCTGCTGGCATGACTGTGCGGCTCTGAGAACCGGATCAGCGGCTCGCGTCCAATCAGCTGGCGGGTCGAATGCAGATACAGCGCATCCAATCGATCGGCTCGCCGGCACCAGATGGCATGAACCGTCTGACCCAAAGTGATTGCTGTCTCGGCCATCCCGACAAACAGAACTGGCCCAGGAAGATCGCTCGGAATGCAACTGGCGAGAGCTTCGCTAGTGGCCCGGATCACTGAGGGCCGTGCAGGCAGATGGCGCCCGAGCACCCGCGAGACGATCAGAAAACCACGACGCTGATTGGCCCTTGCAGCAAAACCGCACAATTCATCCAGACGCCAATCACGCTCACGCCAGACAATGCGAAGATCGCCGTTCGGCAAAGCGATACTGCTGGAAAATTCCGAACTCCCGGCACCAAGGTCGCGTTCAACAGGGTTCTTCAAGGGTTCTCTCGTTGCCCGGCTCAATCGCGAATCGCCAGGCCATTCAAAATTCTATAGCGGACAGCCGTACTTACCGCACTACTGTTTTCCGTCCAGATTTCAGCTGCGCTTATCGTGAAGGCACGCAGCCGAACGAGCAAGCCATTGGCTATCAGTGCGGAGTGATGACCGCCAGGCGACCATTTCGGCCATCGGCCCTGCGCAAATCGAACTGCTCCAGCGCGGCAATTGGCTGGGTGCATTCAGACTGCCAAAACCGAGCCAAGTCCCATTCGTTCCGTTGAACGCTGCAGGACAGAATGTATGTATCGATAGGTGCTCCGTTCGCTACGCCAGAACGCTGCGTGTAGCCTCTGGCCTGGACAGCATTGATCGAACCTTGCGCTGCAAAGCTCTCTGAAATCAAGCGTAACAAAACCCCGTGTACATGCTGGCAATACACTGTGTTTGCCTTTCTTCCCCGCAAGCGTTCAATCCGCAAATCAAGCTTGGCGTAGTCGACGGCCAAACTGTCCAATGGAAAGTCCTCAATTTCGGGCAGGTCAACGTCGAGCATAAGCGTGTTGCCAAGTCGATCCAGATCGAGAGCAATGTTGACCTCCCTCGCCCAATCCAGCCGCTCGAGGCGTTCCAGTATCGGCTTTGCTATCGATTCAAGGTCCGGTTTAGCATGCTTCATTGCCTCTGCTTCGAGCACGCGCCATGCTGCAAGCTGTTCAGCGAACACCTGTTCAGCTGTTTCCCTCAGCAATCTTTCCGTTGAACCAAGTCCTTCCTCAGATGATGTCCGTGGGCGGTTCGGTTTCGGTGGCAATGTTCCAGAATGTAGCGGTTTCTTGCAGATCGGCGCTGGCGCACAAACCGTTTTGCCCACCTCCTCCAGTTGCGCAAACGCTGCGTCATTCGCGGCAGCAAGCGCTTCCAGGTATTCCTGGACTTGTTCCATCTTGGTCTCGCGCAGTCGCGCCACAACTGGTCCTGGCAAGGTTTGGCCCCCGGCATCCAGAAAGTGAAGACCTCGGGAGTCGAACTGCAATTCGAAATAGTCGGGTAGTGCCACCGGTGCGGGTTCCTGCCGGTGTGCCGCTTTTGTCGGACGGTCCAAACGCTCGCGATAACTAAGGCCAGTTCCTGGAATGCTGGCGGTCGCATGAACTCCACGCTTGCCGATATTGAGCGTTGCTCCCTTTCCGCCTAGCGACAAGGAAGCGCCTTTCAATCCAAGATTGATGCGCACACCAGGCAAGATCTTAATCCGCTTCGAAAAATGGAAGCCCATCTAGTAGCTAACCTTCACGCAGGTTGCGAAACCACGCGCCTCGCGCGCGATTTCGGCGCGAGTGCGACTTGGGCCGCTCGGCGCAACCATCGCCGTCAGGCCGGCCGCATCAAGGAATGCCCGCGCCAGCGAACCCTTGACGGCGAAGTTGATGTTTTCCGAAGTCGACCCGGCATTGCGAACCTGATCGTGAGCGAGTCCGGCCCGGACTACCCCGATGACCAGCCCTGATCCATCCAGGATCGGCCCGCCGGACGCGCCGCTTGCGGTTGGGGCGGTGTATTGCAAGATGGCGGCATTGTTGCCGAAACCCGACAGTCCGGAAACATTCCCGGCCGTAACCTGCGGACCCTGGCCAAGCAGCTGCTGCAACGGAAAGCCCACCAGCACCACATCTTCGCCCAGATGCAGTTCGATGCCTTCGCGGAACTTCGCCAGTTGGTCGAATGTCGCCTCGGTTTCGACCAGCGCAAGATCGTTGAGCGGATCTGAATAGACCACGCGACCTGCAGTAGAGCGACGTTCGTTGGTGACCTCTATCGTGCGCGCATGTTCGATCACGTGGTGGTTGGTTAGGACGTGGTTGGGGGCGATGACAAAGCCGCTGCCCGAGCCGTTGGACCCGCGAGGCGGAGGCGGACCCTGATTTCCTGAACCGTAGTCAGGATCCGTCCGCGGCGGATCGGGCAAACCATGACTGCTGTCCAGATGCATGCCAATGCGAGATCCAATCACACCCAGGCCGCCAGTAAAGCCTTGGCCATTAGCCATCAGCCGCCAACCACCGTCGTGACGGTAGGCATCGACCAGGTGCATCGTTGCATTGCCGCAGTTCGTCAGATCAATCCTGAAATTGAAGCCGTCGCCCTCGGCCTCGATCCAGCCGAGGTCCATGAAGCTCACGCCTGTTCCCGGACCACCAGCAACATAAGCCAGAAGCTGGACCCGCGTGACTTGGTCCGGCAGTCGATCGAGCGCGACACTGGTTGAGAACCCGGCTTCGAACTTGACGAAAGGATGCGAATCTTTGCCCGGCCCCAAAGCATAGGCTGGCTCTACAGAGGCAGCATAATCCCCGTTAAGGAACACCACCACAGCGGAAAAACGCTCCGCCAGCAGTGCCGGCTGCGCGCACTTAAGCGCAACCTGCAAGCCTGAGCCAACAAATTTGGTCCGTTGACCGGGTACAAGTTCAGTCATGACTGAACCTCCGGTCTGTCTCGTCCAGGTGCTCGGGCAATCAGATGTTCACTCCCATCGACGCCGCGAGTGGGCCCAACCCGCCAGCGAATCCTTCACCTCGAGCCTTGAATTTGAAGCCGCCTGGTTCGCTGGGATCGCGGTAGAGCTCGCCGAAAATCATTGCGGTTTCGACAGATGCATCCTCGGACAAGTCATAACGCGCAAGCTCTGCACCACCAGCCTGATTGACGACCCGAATAAACGCCCCCTGGACCATCCCGAAATTTTGACGACGGGCGTCGGCCTCATGGATGGTAACGGTGAAGGCGATGCGCTCGACATCGGCGCCGAGCCGATCCAGCGCAACAGTGATCACTTCATCATCACCATCTCCTTCACCGGTGATGTTGTCGCCCTTGTGGACGACCGAACCGTCGCTTGAGCTAAGGTTGTTGAAGAAGATGAAGTCCGAATCGGAACGGACCTTGCCATTGCTTCCCAGGATGAAAGCCGAAGCATCGAGATCGAAGCCGGAGCCGTCGGTTACCCGAGCATTCCAGCCAAGCCCGACACGAATCTCGGTCAGGCCAGGGGCCTGCTTAGTCAGACTGACGTTGCCACCTTTGGTGAGAGAAACTGCCACTTACATTCTCCTTGATCAAATCTGACACATGCGGACGGCTAGCCGCTCACACTGGAAAGCCGTATTTTTCAGCGACTGCCCTGATTCCACCTGCAATGTAGTCCATTACCGGCTTAAACTCCCAATCGAACCCATTTCTGCAAAGTTCGATCACCACCAGCCCCAGTTCCGACGGTTTTCCGATTGTGAAATCGAATCGCGAAAATTCTTCCATTCCGCCTGCATCGCATAGTCGGACGTAAGTATCAGTGATCATGCCAAATTCAGCGGCTCCCTGATTCGATGGCTCAAGCGACCATACAATTGCGAGGGATTCCAGATCGTGTGGAACTTCTGCCAATTTGATCACCACCGACGAATCATCGCCCTCGAGTTCGCCAAGATAGTCCAGAACGATGCTACCATTGGCTGACTTTGGATTCGAATAGAACAGCAGATCGCTAGAAGCCGCCCTCATTTTCCCGTCAGCGCCAAGCAAATAGGCAGAGACCACGACGTCCACCAAGGCTGGCTTCAGGCCGCACTCAGCGCGTCCGGTCCAACCGCAGCCGATCCTTAACGTAGCCGGCGCATCTATCGTCCGACCATTGGGAGTCCGCAGCCGACCGGTCACCTAACCAACGCTTACGCCAAAGCTCTTCGCAAGTGGGCTAAGACCGCCAGAGAAGCCTTGGCCGACCGCGCGAAACTTCCATTCGTCACCATGGCGATAAACCTCGCCAAAGATCATTGCCGTTTCCGTCGAAGAATCTTCCGTCAGATCGTAGCGCGTAATCTCCTTGCCGCTGGCCTGGTCGACCACGCGGACAAAGGCGTTGCTAACCGAGCCAAAATTCTGCCGTCGGGCATCCGCATCATGGATGGTTACGGCCACAGCTATCTTTTGGACGTTTGCAGCAACTTTGGGCAAATCGACGATTACCGATTCGTCATCGCCTTCACCTTCGCCGGTCAGATTGTCGCCGGTGTGCTCGACTGAGCCATCGGCCGACTTGAGATTATTGTAGAATATGAAGTCATCGTCCGAACGGATCTTGCCTGCTTCGTTCAGCAGAAAGCACGATGCATCTAGATCAAACGCACTGCCATCGGTTGCACGAACATCCCAGCCCAAGCCGATCAGGATCTTCGACAGGCCCGATACCTCTTTGGAGAGACTGACGTTACCACCCTTCGAAAGACTGACACTCATATTCTACTCCTATCATGAGATCTGATCGGCAGATCCAAATGGCGTTCAAATTGCGACCGGTTCAAGCTAACCCGGCAGCTGCTGCTTCTGCGTGGTTGTGCCGGATCGAGGACCACAGCGAAAGCCCGATCAACGTTGCACCGATCAGCCCGGTGACCGTTTCAGGGATATGCATCCCGGGAATCACACTGGTCAGCATGATCAAGGCCAGCGCGATGATCGCCCAGAATGCGCCGTGTTCGAGAAACCTGTATTCCGAAAGCGTGCCCTTATCGACCAGATAGACCGTCATCGACCGCACGAACATCGCCCCTATGCCCAGGCCCAGCGCAATGATGAACAGGTTGTTGGACAGCGCAAAAGCCCCGATCACGCCATCAAAGCTGAACGATGCATCTAGCACTTCGAGATAGAGGAATGCCCCCAGGCCAGCCCGCTGAACGCCGTCGGCAGCTTCGGGTGCTTCGAGCAGGTTGCCGATCCATTCAACCGCGAAGAATACCGCGATCCCGAGCAAGCCGGAGGTCAGGAAGGTCGAGGCCTCGGCGGGATCGACCATCTGCCGGGAGATCAGGTAAAGGCCGATGATTGTTACAATGATTTCAAAAGCTTCAAGGTCGGCGAATTTCTTGAGCGGGCGTTCGATCATCCCGATCCAGTCATTTTCCTTGTCCGCATCGAAAAAGAACTTGAGACCCACCAGCAGCAGGAAGGCCCCGCCGAAACCCATGATCCCGGCATGCGCGCTGGTGATGATGGTTTCATACTGTTTGGGATCATTGATGGCGAGCTGCAAGGCTTCCATCGGGCCAAGACTGGCGGCGATCACCACGATCAGCAGCGGGAATACGATCCGCATTCCGAACACGGCGATCAGAATGCCCCAGGTCAGGAAACGGCGTTGCCATTTGGGATCCATGTCCTTGAGCACCGTGGCGTTGACTACGGCATTGTCGAACGACAGCGAAACCTCAAGCACGCCGAGCACTAGGCAGATCCACACCGTGGCCGCGATCGCCGCCAGTGTTCCGGCCGCGCCAACACCAAGCGTTCCGCCCGTGCTGAATCCAAGCCAGCCGCCCAAGCCCAGGCAAACCGCCGTAAACACAAAGCTGCCACCAAAATATCGCATCATAACCTGTTTCCCTCAAGTTGGCAGTGCGCTGCCAAAACTATCAATCCTTGCGTCCCGCAGTCCACCTGAAGCCAAAACCCAGGCGCTGGTCATACTCGCCATGATCGCGGAAGTATTCTACCAATCGGGTTACCTTAAGCCCGCCGCCTTCATTTTCAAACAGGGCAACTCCGCAGAAACCGCGATCATTGCGGCCTTCGGTCATCCGCACTTCGATCGGCGGCTGATCCGGGGCCGTGATTGTCACCACGCCATCGGTTGCGGCCCAGTTGGGCGCACCTTCGTAAATGTAGGCAAAGAACGCCACGCGTTTGAACTTGGCCCAGTGCGCACCATTGATCCGGATCGTTTCGCCTTCAGACACATCGCCCGTCCGGTCATCGCCCGAAAGCGCGATAAACGGCATGTCTTCGTAGCGGCCAAAGCGGTTGCCGAGCGCCTGGATCACGCTCATGTCGCCATCGGCGAGTTCGAAAAAGCAGCCCAGATCGAGGTCAATCGCGGTACCGCCGCCAAAGAAGCCCTTCTTGCCGCGGTTCCAGTTCAGGTTGATGCAGATTTCGCCAAACGAGCTGCCGCGCTTTTCTAGGCTGACGCTGGGCCGGGCCTTGTCGAGCGAGATCTTTGAGAGATTGACCGGCGCGGATGGTGGCGGCGTTGAGGCCGCGGGCGCCGGGGTCGGCACCGGCGCCTGCGCCGGTTCATCGGCAACATCGATCCCGAAAGAGCGGGCAAGCGGAGCCAGCCCGCCATTGAAACCCTGTCCGACGCCCCGCAGCTTCCAGCCGTTGCGGCGATAGAGTTCGGCCACCATCATCGCCGCTTCGCTGGCATTGCCAAGATCGGGGGCATAGTCCACCAGCGCGTTCCCGCCCTGATCCTTGACCCCTAGCTTCAACCCGGCATGCCGCGCCAGCGTGGCACTGTCAGCGGTGACGCAAAACACGACCCGCTCGACATCGGCCGGGATGGCCGCGAGGTCGACTTCAAAGCCGATACTGCCCGGACCTGATTCAGTGATCTTGATCGCGCCGCCGCCGCCGTTCGGCTGGTTGAAGAACACCATATCGTGATCGCCACGCACTTTGCCCGAGGCGCCAAGCAGATAGGCCGAAGCGTCCAGACCCCTCTCGTCGGCCAAAGGCCAAGTCATCGAAACCCGAACTAAACCTGCTTCGATCTGCGTGTTACCTCCGGTTTGCAGGGTTTGCATTTATGCCTGATCCTCAATCACGCCGCAGACTTCCTCGCCCCAAACCATGGGCCAACTGATACTGTGAACCATCTGGGTTAGTCGAAATTTTTAAATGGGTTCGGTAAAGCCCGCGGCCAATCACTATCATAGCGTCCTGGTTATCGCAGGCATCATGTCATGAAAGGTGCGCCCCGAGGTAGTTGCTCCGATCGCGGTCATCGTCCAGCCGCTGCCTGCGCGTGCCACTTTGGCCATGACCTGAGCTGTGTGAGAGCCGCTCCCAGTCAAATCGTAGCGGGCGATTTCGTCGCCCGTGGTAGCATCGACAAGGCGGCAGAAGGCATTTTCAATGCGGTCGAACGTGTCACCTTGAAACGAATTCACCGTGAACACGAGTGTCTGAACTTCGCTCGGAACTTGCTGCAGTTCGACGATAATTTGCTCGTCATCGCCGTCTCCAGCGCCTGTGCGGTTGTCCCCGGTATGAACGATACTACCATCTTCGCTGCGGAGCTGCCGGAACCAGACCGCATCTACAGCCTGGCCTCGGTTATCGAACAACAGGCAAGAGGCATCGAGGTCTATTTCATCACCGGCGCCGCCACCGAACAGGCCACCGAACATGCCCTTTTTCGCCTTCACATCCCACCCGATCCCCATGACAACCCGGGTCAACCCGCCACCGCCACGCTTTTCAAGAGAAACACTCTGCCCTTTGGTCAAACTTACCATTTCACAGCTCCAGCTAGTTTGCAAAGATCAGTACTTGTGCATGACCAAAGTTGCCACGGCAAGTGGTCATAGCTGAATCTTTTGCACTACCAATTGCATGTTGGACCGAAGCAGCGCGCGACCTGCGCTGCCGTCAATCGAACGGGTCGCCAACCCTTCCATAACGTCGAGACACAAATTCGGTGTTGTTCTTGAAGGCATCAATGTCGTTCTGCGCAAGATCGCGCGAGATCGCTTCGACTTGGAGCAGCATTTTCCGCAACGATTCTTCCAGCAGATAGCTGGCCGAACGTCCCGATTTCTTAAAAATTTCTTTGCGATGCTCGGTAGGTATAGACTTGTAGCTGCGTAACAGTTTGGGCAGATGCTCATTGCGCATGACCGCCAGCTCATTCAGCATGACCTGCTCAAACGGCGAGTGGCTAGAGTCGTCAAGCAAGGTCGCAATCCGGGCTAAAATGGCCTCGGCCAGTTCGCGCGCGGCCTTAGGCAAACGCTCGTCGTCAAGATCGATTGGCGTTGGCGCGGCCACAACCGGCTGTGGTGGTGACACCGCAAGCTGGTTTCCACCCATCAGCTTTCTTATCCAGTCGATCATCTTTGAAGCTGCAAACTCACAATTGCCGAAATTGTTTATAACATGGCGCGCGACATAACGCATCCCTGTAGCCAAGGTCAGCTAGTGGAACAGCTTAGTGCTTGGCTGGCAATAGCTTCCAGCCGATGCCGGTTGGAATCAAGTTGCGCAAGAACCGCCCCCACTCTGGTCAACTGGCGGTCGAGGTCTGCCATAGCGGCCTGGGCATCGGTGCCCCGCCCTGGTTCGATCGCGTTCGAATGGCCCGGCGAGGGTCGACCTACCAGTGCCTGCGCATCGCGCATCGCCCTCAAGTCGTCGTGGGCGGCATCGAGTTCTTGATTCGTGAGTCCGATTGCCTCCGCCAACGTGCTCACAAACTGCACTGCCTTGATCGTATCCTCGATCAGCCCAATTAGCACGTCATTGTGATGCCCGATCGCTCCCAATTCGAGCTGGGCCCGGGAAACCAAGCTCATTTCAAGGAACATAGCTTGCTCCCGTTGAGCCATGACCGGAAAGATCTCGCTCACAATTGCGTCAGCCAGGGCCGGTTGAATCGGGCCATTGGATCGTGCCGCGATGGCCTGCTGCAAGGCCGTGAGATCTGTGCATGCCAAACCAAATGCGTAAATCACATGCTTGAATTCTTGCAGCATTCGGTTGATCGTGATCACCTGATGGAGAACTTGATCACGAATAGCAGTGAGGTCGGAGATCGAGGCGGTGATCTCGTAGACCAGGTCATCACCCTCGCGCGGAACAGGCTGCACCCTTAGCGAAAACCAGCTTCGCTTGGCCCTTATCCGAACTCGCCGGTCAGAGTGATCGACCACCCGGCTCTCCAGAATCTTGACCCAGCCGTCGATGCGGCGCCAAGCTTGGACAATTGCGGAATCGCTCAGCATGCCGAGCGAAATGGCGCCTAAGCTTTTGGCGGCCCGTGCTGAAATTGGGGCGGCAAAAAGCTCCAATTCGTCTCGGACTGCGTAAAAACCGGGACTAAATGGTGCCTGCGCGTTCAGTCGATCAACGATCTTTGTAATCCCTTGATCAGTCACCACTCACTGCGCTTCCTGCCTATGCTAAAAAAGACGCTTAATCGCACGACTACGCCTGTTGGATAAGGGGTAATCCCAGACTTCATCAACAGCTATCGGTTCATCGCTGGAGCAGCCTGCCCTGCACGCTCAACCCCAGATCGTCGCAAGGCATCCAGCAAAGCTTGGGCTTGTTCAAAGGTCAGTCTGGTGAGGACGGAGTCAAGGTAATCACCTGCCTTGCGAAATCGCTCACTGGAATAGTCACCAGTATGGACAGACCATCCGACCTGGCCGGCAAATGGGAGGTTGCTGCGCTCTTGTCGATCTACCTGAACGTAAGACAGCCCTCGATCCTCATCGGGAATCTCTAAAGTATCCCACAAAGCAGGACCAGCAATCCGCTTGAAGCGGTGGTTGATTGCCAAGCCAAGTGGTGCGGGATAGCCTGGGAACGCAACCGAACTGGTCCAGGCCACTGCAACCTGCGCGATCAACCGATAGGCCCGATCAAGACTGTCCAGCTCATCGAAGACAGATTCATCGGCCCATTCGTAAGGGAGTACGCCTTCAGGTGAAAAAACGAACGAGATCGGCCAAACCCGAGTGAAGACTTGGTCTGGGCCGATCCAGTATCGTTCACGCTCGCGTTCGTAAGTCTCAAAGATAGCGCCCGCGGGCCAATGCGAATGCGGGGCGGTGATCATCAATGCCATGTGGGCAAAGGGTGAGCGATCAACCGAACCGATCGCTTTGCGCAAGCCCGCGATTGATTTGCTATTGCCGCCCGAACGCTCTGGTTTGGTTCCGTCCAACAAAACAAGGCGGTTATAGGCAAGCTCTGGATCGCGTGAAACGAATTGTCGCTGCAGCAGATTCCGAAAATAGGCATCATCAAATGCCTGCCCGAACGACTGCGGATCCAGACTCAAAAAGACTCCCGCTACCGAGCGCCCAGCCCTTCTGGGATGTGGGATCGCGGCGGACGCTGCCGCCCGGCCGGCCCCGCTAGCGCTCATTTATTGTGCTGGGGCAAGTTATGACCGGAACAGCCCCACGCGCAGCCCGCGCTCTTCTGCATGGAGAATTCAGCCAGCAGTCTGGACATTTCGCACGTACCGATACCGAATTCTTCTGCCAGTCGGGCGGTGACGGTTGCCGTGTCCGAGGTGCCATTTGCGGCGAGTTCATTCAGCATGCTGCTCTCCTGTAATGAAACTTGCTGGTTAATCTATTGAATCGATGCCTCGGCCCGAATGGGAACGGATCAGGCCAAGCGCATCCTCAAATGCGCGAGTTTTGCCAATATCGGTGTCGGAATCGAGTATCAGTCCGACCCTCTTTTGGATCACAAAAAACCGTCCATTGGATTCGTTCACGTAGTAGAGGTTTGCGCCCCCCCCTTAACTATGACCCTGTGCCTTGTCATCGTGTCATCCCAATAACTCTTGAAACTCATTGCATTCCACGATCAACAATTTTAAATTGCTAAAACAACATTTTAGTTTTTAAAACTGAAAAATCGAGCAACGCATGAGTTCGCAACCACCCCAGAACAATCGACCTAGCAATCACTTGTCAAGGTTTTTTCCACTGCGCGTAACCAGAATCAACCTCAAATCTGTGCCATTGGTGCTGACGGGGAACACTACTATGACGGCAAAGTCGGCCCTGTTTTTAGCGGGGAAAGCCGAGAGACTTTGAAAGACCGCCTAAAAGCCGCTTCGCTCCTGGATCAGGACAAACCTCAATTGGACAATGATGACTCTGAACGGCGGTTCGCCATACCGGCGCCAACAGGCGGATACTCGATCTACACTGTTAAGTTTAGTCGCGATCAGGTTGCTAGTGTCCAATCGTTCTATTCATGCCTCGCGGGCCTGTAAGCGGACGTCCGCTTTCCCCAACAAGGCCGCCGTACAGGCGAGCGGTCGCCGGCCGTAAAAACGGTCATTCATGGGCTCAGTAACCCCGCTAACGGCCCGCTCCTACCCAGGCATCATGCAAGTGCGCGATGCCTACCGTGCCCAGATGGCGGAATACTGCTCGCCGAGATCGCGCGATGATCTGGCAATTGCAAAGTGCTGCTCCTTGCTATCCGCTACCTTCATGACCCCATTCTCAATTCGCAATGAGACCGGTTAATCCTGTCCGAGCTGGCTACAATCTGCACACCGTACGCAGTGACACTGCCGGAAATTGTTGGTGTTGTTCAGATTGCTGTTGGGTTTCATAGGCTTAGTGTCGAAACGATTTGCTGACAATGTGCAATTTGCCATGCAGTAGCGCGGCCCAGCGCCCGTCAAGCAAGCCATTGAATTTAATATTTTTTTAGCTGCTGACGGATGGATGTTCTTGTTTTATTCTGCACATTGCCTTCCGCAGGGCTGAACCAGTGTCGTAAGGGGCCAATTGGACCCTCGAACATGGATCGGCATATCAGTCTTCAGACTTACGTACCTCCACCACTTGCTGACTGGATCAAGGCCAGGGCCCGCGATCAGCAGCTGGCGGTCACGCCCGGCACAGAACCTGACGGTGGAGCGTAAACATGCCATTACAGCCACCTGATTCCCGGCGTGCCGCTCTGCTTCGATTCTCGCTTGCGGACATACGCAAGTAGCTGGGAGAGCGCATCGACCTGATCGTCATGACGTGCGTTGGGGAACCCAAGCAGCTCGCTCCTCAATTCGGCCAGCCAGGGCGCTTCTGCTGGCAGCAGCAGGTGTCCTGCCTCGATCATCGCGCTGACGCCTGCAAGGCGAGAGGTCTTGTCGCCTTCGGGCCGCTGAGGGAGGGGCGATGGGACACCGATAGGACTTTCGCTTCGGAGCGACTGGATGAGCTGCGCGCCCGAAGACATGTCCTCGACCAGCATCCGATCAACAGAGTGTTCACGTGCGAGACGAATGGCGTGGCGCTGCAAGTCCGGAAACAGCAACCGACGGCGGAAGACATCGAGGATGTGAACCTGGCGGCGATGGACACGCTGATCCCGTGGGAGCGGCTGGCGAAGGCGCCTGAGCTGTTTCCTGAGCGGGATCGATTGGCGAAGTATGCGACGGGCGACGAGCGGAAGGCCAACGCGGAGTTCTTGACACGGGACTTCCACGTCGTGGTGGGCAACCCGCCCTACATCACACCGAAGGATG
>Ga0209480_10001523_pt1 | contig 16842 bp, 16 predicted proteins | sample JI61114C2DNA_FD_187501 | JGI IMG/M metagenome (GOLD analysis project Ga0209480, IMG submission 187501) | Wastewater effluent complex algal communities from Wisconsin, to seasonally profile nutrient transformation and Carbon sequestration -... | ecosystem: Engineered > WWTP > Effluent > Algae... | reverse complement strand
GTAAACAAAAGAAATACTTTACCCCTATAAGAACAATGTCGGTCAACACAAAGTATACCGACAAGCCCAATGATCAATATCAAAGGGCTAATTTAAAAGGGCTAGTCGGATACTTTCATAAACGTTAGCGGCAAGGCAGTTGACACCAAATAAATTACAAATTGAATATTTCAGAACCATTTGCGGAAATTGATTCTACTTTGGAAATATGGCTAAAAAAATATGGACTGACTGTCTATAAACGCCACTTTGACGAAGATGTAAGATTGATTCCAATCGTTGACAACGAAGGGGCTACTTATAATATATCAATAGTGTCGGAAGGTCATTCAAAATTTGAAATTCAACTTTTCTGGGTTGACGACAATGACAAAAGAATATTCAGGTCGAAAAATAAGAAGACTTGGAAAAAAGAAACTAATGCAGTTGACCTTGAAAGAGATTTAGATGAAGCTTACAAAATAATTGAGGCATGGATTGGTGAACTTGGCCATCAAAGAACATGGGATTAATAAATTCGGACGCGTTGGAATTTCAATTTCAATGAGCCTTAAATTGTAAACAAGATTTGAATTAAGAACTTTTATTAATTTCAGAGCGGCTGTCAAATTAATTGACACGTGGATTTTCCAGTAAGCTGATGAAAATGGAACAGACTAAGCAACCGAAGGTTGCCGTAAAGGGTTTGAGTAAGTTCAATACGGGAGGAAGTCAGCCGCAGGCTGACAATCATGGCCGAGCAAAGCGAGACCGCCAATCTTGGCGAATACGGATAATAAACCATCATTAATAATTGGAAATCAATATATTAATTGTTTTATTTGCACACTAACATATATTTTGTTATTGTGCAAATATTTTGTTAGTATTGTATTTCAATGAATGAAATTAGCATATATCTTAAAGAGCATTTTGGTTTAGCAGCTAAAATTTCGCCACTTAGTAAAATTGAGTTGGCACAACTTCCATTGTATCTGAAAGGTAACTATGATTTGTTTAATGGTTCTATATTAGAACAAAGAGTTATATGGGTAAAAGTTAAATCTGGGATGCATTTTACTCCAGATCAATTAAAAAAGCAAGGACAACATCTTAGACAGCTTTTAGGATTTCCAATTGTTTATGTTTTTCAAGAGATAGAAAGTTGGCAAAAGAAAAGATTAATAGAAAGGAAGATTTCATTTGTTCAACCCAATAGACAAATATTTGTACCTGAATTACTCTTGCAATTAAATGAGTCAAATCAAGCTTATGACACTACAAATGAATCGGCCTCAAAATATTTAACGCCCCCAGCTCAATGTGTTATTCTATACCATTTAGAAGTGGCTTCTATTGAAAGTATATCATTTCAAGAAATTGCAAAAAAGGTGGGGTACTCAACAATGACCGTCTCACGTATCATTAAGGAATTGCTTCGTTTTGACATAGTAGTTGTTGAAGGAAACAAAGAAAAATCGATTAAATTAAAAAAACAAGGAAAGGCTTTATGGGAAAGCATTTTGCCTATACTTTATTCACCTGTTCGAGAGGTTTGGTTCACAGATGATAAACTGAATCAGATTGACTATAGAATTGGTGGCGATACTGCTTTGTCAAATTTCACCATGTTATCAGAAACTAACCAACGAACCTATGTAATAGGAAAAGATGAATTTCGTTCTATAAAAGAATCAGGAGCTTTAAAATACTTAAATAAAAAATACGGAGAAAACAGAATTGAAGTATGGTTATATAATCCAGCAATACTTTCTAATAGTAAAACAGTAGATAAATTATCACTCTATTTATCTATGAAAAATGAAGATGATGAAAGGGTTAAAGGAGCTTTGATAGATCTAATAAATGAAGTACAATGGTAGTTGGATTAGATCTATTCATTCAACATTTTGAACCATTTAAGGGACACTATGTCTTGATTGGAGGTAGTGCATGTGATTGGCAAATGGAACAAAAGGGTTTGCCATTTAGAGCTACAAAAGATATTGACGTCATTCTAATAGTTGAAGCATTATCGGATGAATTTGTAAACCATTTTTGGCAATTTATAAAGGATGGTGAATACGCAATCTCGGAAGCAGGAGATAAAAAACAATTTTACAGATTCATAAAACCTCAGGCAAAAGGGTTTCCCAAAATGATTGAATTGTTTTGTCGTAAGCCAAATTTAATTAGAGAAGTGGAGGGGATGCATCTAACTGATATTCCCACTGGGGAGGAGGCATCCAGTTTATCAGCAATCCTTTTAGAAGACGAATATTACAAATTTGCATTATCCAATACACAAGTCATAAATGGATTACATATAGCTAATGAATATGCATTGATTTGTTTAAAAGTAAGAGCATTCATCAATAACAGTAAGCGAAAAGTTGAAGGACAAAATGTGAAGTCGGAAGATATCACAAAGCACAAAAATGATATTATCCGCTTAACTGTAACATTAACACCAAATATAAATGTATCTATACCAGATATTATAAAAAAGGAATTGAAGGAATATATCAACACAATAAGAATAGAAAATCCTGATATTAAGCAATTATTGAAAGAGCAGGGAGTCACTGACATTACATTAGAAGAAATAATTGAACAATTGGAGTTGATTTTTGCTTTGAAATAGCATTAGTCTCAATTAAACTTCCCTAGCCAGACACACTCACCCCCTACAAATGATAAAAAAATCCCCCACAATAAACTAAACCGCATTTGATAATTGTATAGCTTACAACAGTTTAAAACGATTATAACTACGCTGTATGAATGCATTGCACCGAACCGATTACTTGGTATTTCTATTCTATTTTATTCTAGTTGCTGGATATGGTATTTGGGTTTACCGAAGAAAGAAAGCAAAAGAAGCCAGTTCAAAAGACTATTTCTTAGCAGAAGGGTCATTAACCTGGTGGGCCATTGGGGCATCATTAATTGCTTCTAATATTTCAACGGAGCAGTTCATAGGCATGAGTGGAAGTGGTTTTAAAATGGGATTGGCCATCGCTAGTTACGAATGGATGGCATCGGTAACATTAATAGTAGTGGCTATTTTCTTTATGCCAGTTTATTTGAAAAACAAAATATTCACGATGCCGCAGTTTTTGCAGGTACGTTACAACGATACCGTAGCAATGATTATGGCCGTATTCTGGTTATTATTATACGTATTCGTAAACCTTACTTCTATTCTATTCTTAGGCGCACTGGCCATTAGTAGTATTTCAGGAATCTCTTTCACTGTTTGTATGTTGGCACTCGGATTTTTTGCAGTACTCATTACATTGGGCGGAATGAAAGTAATTGGATACACCGATGTAATACAAGTATTCTTTTTAATCTTAGGTGGATTGGCAGCTACCTATATTGCATTGAACTTGGTAGCAGAGCAAAACGGAACAAGTGGAATACTCAATGGCCTAGCAGTATTAAGAGAAAAAGCAGATGACCATTTTCATATGATCTTGAAGCCAGATAATCCAAGCTTTACCGACTTACCTGGTCTCACTGTATTAATTGGAGGATTATGGATTGCCAATTTAAATTATTGGGGATGCAATCAATACATCACACAGCGTGCATTAGGAGCCGATTTAAAAACAGCCCGCAATGGTTTGTTATTTGCGGGGTTCTTAAAATTGATTATGCCAGTAATAGTAGTGTTACCGGGTATTGCTGCTTATGTAATGCATCAACAAGGCTATTTTCAAACAGAGTTATTACAAGATGGAGAAGTAAACCCCGACCGCGCTTATCCGGTATTATTAAATTTATTACCGGTGGGATTAAAGGGCCTGTCATTCGCAGCACTTACCGCAGCTGTAGTTGCTTCATTAGCAGGAAAAGCCAATAGCATTGCTACTATATTCACTTTAGATATTTACAAAAAGAAAATCAACACAGCAGCAGGAGAACAAAAAATGGTGAACATTGGAAGAATTTCCATTGTTGCTGCAATGATATTAGCAATGATTGTAGCACCATTTATGGGCATTGATAAAAAAGGAGGATTCCAATATATTCAAGAGTATACTGGCTTTGTTTCTCCAGGTGTATTTGCGATGTTCTTCTTAGGATTCTTCTGGAAGAAAACCAGTTCAAATGCTGCATTGTTTGCAACGATTGGTGGGTTTGTGCTATCCATTATATTTAAATTCATGCCCAATTATGTAGACCTCTCTTGGTTGGCTTCTTCAGGATATGCAGTAGCAAATGCTTCGGGAGTTTTTGAAATTCCATTCCTAGATAGAATGGGAATTGTATTCTTGATTTGTTTAGTAGGAATGTATTTAATAAGCATGAACGATATTAGAAAAGGAGTTCAAACCAATGGACTAGAAGTAGACAGAAGCATGTTCAAATTGCATCCAGCATTTGTGGTAGGTGTATTAATACTATTTGGAATTATTGCTGCGTTGTATACCATCCTTTGGTAAATAGCCCTCTACTTACCAAATGCTGCAATATTGGTACTAAATATTTTAACAGCAATAGCAATCAGGATTACGCCAAAGAATTTTCTAACGGCTAGTAATCCTGATTCGCCTAGTGCTCGTTCAATTACTTTGAGTAATCTTAAAGTAATATAAACAACCACCAGATTAATCAGTATACCAAATAAGATATACATTTCATCAAAGTTGGCTTTTAAAGACATAATGGTGGTAAGGGTTCCAGACCCCGCAATAATCGGAAATGCAATGGGTACTACACTTCCACTTTTTGCATTGTTGTCGCCTTTAAAAATCTCATGTCCTAAAACCATTTCAAGACCTAGTAAAAAAATGACAATTGAACCTCCAACGGCGAAAGACCGAATATCTAATCCAAGAATTTTTAGAAAAGGTTTGCCAGCAAATAAAAACAAAATCATTAAGGCGCCAGAAATCAATGTCACTTGAAGCGAACGAATACCTCCACCCATTTTTTCTTTTAATGAAATAAGCAAGGGAATAGACCCTACAATATCAATTACCGCAAAAAGGGTAAATGTAACTGTCAGCAGTTGATCTACTTGAAATTCCATGCGCATGTTTTTTTAAAGATACCAATTTTACTAAACAGTGGGTCTATGCCATTCTTTGCCTTGTCTAGAGTAATTATAGAGCAATTCATGGGTCATGCTATCTTCTGTTACTTGAATTTTTACCACACAACCATAGTGTAAAGTAAACGCGTCAAAAGATTCTTTTAATGGGGTGGAAGTAATATGAGACAGGATACTTCTGAGTACACCACCATGTGCCACTATCACTGCTGATTCTTGTTTGGAAACAATTTCATTAAAACGCTTCACTACTCTATTGTGTAAGTCTACATAACTCTCTCCTTTAGGAACTGCTACGTTTACAAAATCATCCATCCAAGGTTGTATCTCTTCTTTTGGTATATCATTCCAAGGAAGTAATTCCCATTGGCCACAATTGAGCTCCATTAAATCATCATGAACATCAATTGCTAATCCATCAAATAAAGCATCAGCCAGCTTTTTACAACGTTGCAATGGACTACTATATACTTTTATTTCATCAGAAGGCAAATGAGGTTTGATGGCTTCTACTTCTTCTGAAAAAGTTTCGGTTATATCTAAATCGGCTTGCCCATAGCAAATGCCTTTTTCTACTTTTGGAGTGGTATGTCTAATTAAATAAATTTCCATAAGAGTAAACATCCTAAATAAAACGCAATTTCACAAACCTGTTGTGTGGTACCCAAACAATCTCCCGTATATCCACCAATCCATCTCATAAAATAATTACCTGCAAATATTTGAACCAAGTAAGCTGGAACTTGAACCCAAAGAATAAAAAAGAATAACCAGCTGGCGAATCCATAACTAAATAGTAAAGAATCAAGTTGATCAATTGTGCTATAAATTAAAATAAAAACAAGGGTAAGGGGAACTAGGGAGCCCAAAGCCAATACGCCCATTTCTGCTTTGGTTAGTATTCGATCTGCCAAAGGTTTTGATTTACTGGTATCGATGTCTTGAACATAGGGAAGTTTTTGCATGATAGTGGTTGCCCAAAATCGACTATTGGCTTGAGCTGCTATTAACGCAACTGCAACCAATTCAATGGGAAAAAATTGCATTAATTCTAGTAGTAATAAAAATTTTAAAGACAGGATTAAGATTAATCCAACCACCCCATAAGTGCCTAGTCGGCTGTCTTTCATGATGGTCAGTATTTTTTCCTTGGTCCATCCACCACCGAATGCATCGCAACAATCTGCAAAACCATCCTCATGAAAAGAGCCTGTTAATAAAATAGTGGCAATCATCGAAAACAAAACAGTTAGAGCAGGAGAAAAAAGCAGATCGGCCAATACCAATACAATAGCACCTACTATTCCAACTACAATGCCTACCCAACTAAAATAGCGGGCAGATGCTTGTAAGTGCGCTTGTTTAAATGGAAGATTGCCCACAGGGATGCGAGTAAAAAACATCAACGCTGTTTTAAATAATAGCCACTGGTGTTTCATGTAAATATTTAAGTGAAGATAATTATTCTGATGCAGTACTTACTCCAGCTTGTTCAAAAGAAGCCATCTGATTTAAAAAGGCAACAGCCGATTCAATTAATGGAATAGCCAATGCCGCACCTGTTCCCTCCCCAAGTCTAAGGCCTATATTCAGCAAGGGCTTCGCCTTTAAATACTGCAACATATTGGCATGACCTTGCTCATTGCTGTTGTGTGCAAAAATGCAATAATTCAATACAGTTGGTTCCATTTGTACGGCAACCAATAAAGCTGCAGTAGCAATAAAACCATCTACTACAATCACCATTTTTTCTGAAGCTGCAGCTAAATAAGCCCCTACCATCATGGCAATTTCAAAACCACCCACCGCGCTTAATAACTGCATGGGTTCATTGCCAAGGGTATGCAGCTGATGCATCACTGCTACTTTTTCAAGGGTATTTATTTTAGTATTCAATTGTTCATCATTAGAGCCAGTACCCCTGCCAATGCATGCAGCCAAAGGAATGCCCGTAATAGCATGCATAATTAATGCAGCTGAAGAAGTATTTCCAATGCCCATTTCGCCAAAGCCAATGCAATTACTACCCGCTTTTGAAACTTCGGTAACCAATTCCTTTCCTTTTTGCATACTACTCAATACCAAATCTGTAGACATGGCTTTAGTTAGCAAATAATTGGCTGTGCCCATTCCTTGTTTAGCATGAATAAAATTGGGTTGAATCAAATGACTCAAATTGGCATTCACTCCTGCGTCTATTACAATCAATTGTAGCTGATTCATTTGAGTGAAAACATTGATGGCTGCACCTCCATTTAAAAAATTTAGTACCATTTGAGCGGTTACCGATTGTGGATACGGATTCACTAATCCTGTTTCGGCTATGCCATGATCAGCTGCAAAAACCATAATAGTAGGTCTTGCAATAAAAGGTTGAGTAGTCTGTTGAATTAAACCTATTTGTAAAGCAATCTCTTCTAGCAAACCCAATGCACCCAAAGGTTTGGTCTTGCTATTTATTTTATTTTGCAGCTGATCTTGAAGCATAGTGTTTTTTATAAATGGATACTAATACCCGAGTTAATTAAAAAAGGAATACTGTTGAACCCTCTTAAATCGGTAAATGTTTTACCAGTGATATTTTGAGCGTCTACAAATAATTTTATTTTTTCGCTAAAACGATATTCTGCATATGCGCCTAAAATAAAATATTCAGGCAACAAAACATCAGCCCTTCTAAATCCACCAATATCCGACCTGCTTCCAACATATTTACCAATGATTGAAACAGTGGCTTTATTATGTGAATAGTTCACACTCATATTGCTCTGAAAACCCGGTCTTCTTAAGCCATAAATATATCCAGTGTCTTTAAAATTGGTTCTGCTTTGTGTAGAATCGATCATGCTTAGGTAACTGAAATTCATATTCATTTGCAAACGGTTGCTCAATCGAATGCTGGTTTCGTATTCAACCCCAAAAGCGGTTTGCTTTATAAAATTGTAATACTTGTTGCGCACATAATCGTAGTCTATACCATTATTGGTATTTCTATAAAAAGCAACCAATCTGCTGGTAAAGCCGGTATAATTGTGTGAAAAGCCTGCTTCTATAGTGGTACTGGTTTCAGCTTTTAAATCTCTTTTACCACTAAATGAATCAAATAGTTGAAACAAGGAAGGGGTTTTAAATGCTGTAGCTACGCTACCAAATATGCGCAGCTGTTCTGAAACTGCAAATGAAGGATTAAAAGTGAATGTGCTGCTGTTTCCGTAAATAGAGTGTTTATTCAACCTAAATCCTGCATCTGCAAAAAAACCATTCTGGTTATTGAATTGTAAAGAACTGTACACCGATGATTGATGAATACCGGTGTCTTTAAAACCAGATTTGAATGGTCCAAAACTACTTACCGATTCAAATTGATTATTCATGCTAGCAAAACGGTATTCAACACCCTGCAATAAAGAGAATGATTGATTCAATTTAAACGAAGCATATAATTCTGCAAACTGTGTTTTACCAAAATACTTGTTGCGTTGATAAAAACTAAAAACTGCTTTGTCTGCACTATCTCTTTCATATCCTCTATTGGTTTGACTGAATTGATAGTTGGCAGTTACTTGCAGTGATTTGGTTTTATATACTACACCAAGCCCTGTATTCAATAAATTGTTTTTCAATAGATACTGCTTATCATCACTAAATACACCTGCATCAATGCTAGCTTGGTATTGGCTGTACATTCCAAACCCCTTCAATAATAATTGGTTGTTTATGGCATATTGAACTGCAGCACTGGTGCTATTGCCCTTGTATCCATCTGCGTCATAGTTTCTAGTACCTATTGTATCGCTGGCTGCACTAAACCCATTGGTACGAATGCCGGCGTTGCGCAAACTATAAGTGAGTTTTTTGTACTTACCATACAGCTGCAAGTTGTTTTTAAAACTGTTTAAATTACCTGCTGTTAAAGTAGCTTTTACATTGATGGGTTTGTTTACATTTTGCTTTACAGTAATAATATTGATTACCCCTGCAACTGCATCACTACCATAAACGGTACTTTGAGCCCCTCTACAAACTTCAATTCTTTCAACATCATTAATCGAAAAAAGATTCAGGTCAAACTCGTTGCCAATTTGTGAAGGGTCATACACAGGAATACCATCCATTAGTATCAGCGTTCTACCGCTATTGGCCCCGCGCATGAATACGGTTTGATTGGTGCCCGCATTGTTAAGCGCTCCGTTGATGGTGATACCAACGGTTTCATTCAAAACTTGGCCCAGCGATTTGCCCGAACTTTTAGACAATTCAGCTTGTCCAATAACGGTAATCACTTTACCTGTAGTACTTTGTTTTTGTTCCTGCTTATTGGCAGTTACCACTACTTCGTCTAGCACACTGGTGCGTAAACTGTCTTTTTGTGCGTACAAGCCAGCGCTTGATAGCAGGGTTAGGAGGAGCGTTAATTTTTTGCTCATTGTCCATTTAATTTAAAGGTCAACAATGAGCTTCCAGGAAAATAAAAAAACGGCGAAAAATAAATTACTGCTGCAGCAGCACTTTAGATTCCATGCTTTTCACCCGAAAGCCGTGAATACTTGTTTGCTATTGGCAGGTCTTCTGGCTTCCCGCCCTTTGAATGTCCTTCCCATCCCTATATTATCGAGACAGTGGTTGTAGTGATTCAAAAGTTTGCCTTGCGGCGCGGGTTACAGCTACGGGGATAGCGCCGGATTTACACCGACTTCCCTTTTAATCATCTGACTGAGGCAGATGAACCAGTAACGCAGCAAATGTATATATTTATCCTTATGAAAGGGAACCAGCAATTAAATGTTTTTAGTTTCACCATGATTGTGGTGGGATTGGTAATAGGGATGGGAATTTTTAGATCGGCTGCAACCAGTGCCCAGCATGCCATTGAGCCTTCTGTATATTTTGCAGCTTGGTTAATTGGCGGTTTTGTAGCCCTTTGTGGTGCATTAACTTACGCTGAAATCGGGAGCAGGTTCCCGGTTACTGGGGGTTATTATAAAGTGTTTTCTTATGCCTATCATCCCAGTATTGCATTTGCCATCAATTGCATTATTTTAATTAGCAATGCCGCCAGTTTAAGCGTGGTTGCTATTATTGGGAGTGGCTATATTGCCAAACTTTTTCCAGGTACACCTTGGACAGATGTAGACAAAGCCTTGTTAAGTGCAGGGGCCATCATATTGTTTTACATTATTAATTTGAGAGGACTTAAAATGAGTTCTCGTGCGCAGAATATTTTAATGATCATCAAAATCAGTATGATCTTAGTATTAATAGCGGCTTTGTTTTTCCCTTATGAATCTTCTACAGTTGCAGCGGTTGCTGAGTCTGCATCAGCTATCATCCCACCAACTCCCCAAATGAGTTGGATACAGAGTTTGGGTTATAGTTTAATTGCTGTTTCATTTACTTATGGTGGATATCAACAAACCATCAATTTTGGAAGTGAAGTAAAAGATCCTGCACGCAATATTCCTAAAGGCATATTTTTTGGAATTGCTATTATTATTGTGTTGTACTTGCTGGTTAATTTTAGTTATTACCAGATTGTAGGCTTTGAGCAAATGAAAGGTGAAAAAGAAATTGCTTATGTGGTAATTGACAAAGTTTTTGGTGCAAAGGGTGCAGCCATTTTTTCTTTCTTCTTATTTTTTGGTGTATTGGCTTATGTAAATGCACTATTGATGAGTAATCCCAGAGTCATGTATGCCATGAGTGATGAAGGCACGATTCCTAAAATCTTCTCGAAGCAAAATGAAAAGAATGGGGTTTTGGTGGTTTCGCTAACGGTGTTTACCCTAACCTGTTTACTCATTTTATTCTTTGCCCAAACCTTTGATGCCATTTTAAATTTCACCATTTTCCTTGATTGTTTTGGTATGGTTGCTTCCAGCGCTACTATTTTTAAGTTGAGAAAGCAAACCAAGCATTTAGACGGTACCGGTATTTATAAAATGAAACTATTTCCATTATTGCCCCTGATATTCATGGCCACGTATTGTTTTGTTGGGGTGAGCATAGCCATCCAAACACCCAATACCGCCATAATTGGAACGGCCGTTCTAGCGGTATTTATGGCTGTATATTTCATTACGCAACGGTTTAAAAAGCCGGCATAGACCAATAAACTGCCTTTCATACTAATTTTAACACAAAACCATCCCTTTCCTTTCCGTCTGTCTAAATTCTGTAAAAGCCTCGCCGAATAACTTATTTTTGTTCTATGAGGAATTTACTATTACTAATGGTCGGCTGTTTTACGTTCGCTGGGCATCTAGCTGCTCAGGGTTCAACAGACAAATGGAACCTTCAGCGTTGTGTGGAATACGCTGCAAAAAACAATATTTCGGTAAAGCAAGCAGATATTCAAGCAAGATTGGCTGCGTTGGAAGTAGAGCGAACCAAATTGTCTCAATATCCGTCGGCAAGTGCCAATACCAATTTGGGTACCCAGTTTGGTAGATCCATTGATCCCACTACCAACTTGTTTACCACCACACAATTGTTGTTTCAACAGGTAAACCTGAATGTGAATGCAACCGTATTTAACTGGGGGGCTTTAAAAGCAGACCGACAAATTGCGGGATTTAATGCACAAGCAGCATTAACCGATATTGAAAGAATTACCAATGATGTATCGTTAAGTATTGCTACTTTCTTTTTACAAGTAGTGGCTGCAAAGCAGCAAATTGCAATAGCGGAAGTGCAAGTAGGTCAAACCCAATCTCAATTAGGTTTTACCCGCAAGCGGGTAGATGCAGGCGCTCTACCAGAATTGAGTTCTGCTGAAATTGAGGCCCAGCTTGCCAGAGATAGTACGTCTTTAGTGAGTGCTAAAGCAACTTTTCAACAAGCCGTGATTCAATTGAAAGCAGCCATTAACTTAGATATGTCTGTTTCATTTGATGTAGAAATACCAGCAGTAGATAATATTCCTTTGCAACCATTGGGAGAATTGGATCCAGCATTTTTATACCAATTGGCATTGAATAATCAACCCGCTCAAAAAGTAAGTGACTTAAGAATTAAGTCGGCAGAAGCATCCATTAAAAGAGCGCGCTCTGCATTTTATCCAACCATTTCTGCCTTTGGTGGATTGGGATCTAACTTTGCCAATGCAGCTACTACTATTACAGGAGCAAATGTGATTGGAACCAGGCCTACTACCAATTTTGTAACAGTGAATAACCAGAATTATCAAGTATTTCAGCCAGATATTCAGTTGACTTCTTCTAAAAGAAATTTCTTTCAAATGTGGAGTGGATGGGGCGGTCAATTAGAGCAAAACTTTAGACAGAACTTTGGCTTAAATGTACAGATACCCATTTTTAATGCAGGTTCAGCTAAATTAGGATATGAGCGTTCTAAATTAAATTTAAGAACAGCACAAGTATCAAGACAGCAAGCAGACTTAACATTACAGCAAAATATTTATCAAGCACATACCAATGCAATGGCTGCTATTCAACGTTTTCACGCGAGTGATAAATCGGTAGAAGCTTCGCAAAAAGCCTACGATTATGCACGCAAACGTTTTGAAGCAGGTTTGTCGAATACATTGGATTTGATTACCAATCAGAATAATTTATTAAGAGCAAAGTTGGACAGATTGAATAATCAGTTTGATTATATTTTTAGAATTAAACTACTAGAATTTTACAAAGGTCAAGGCATTAAATTATAAAAAACAAATCATGAGTAAGAAGTTAATCTGGATTATTGTAGGCCTAGTAGTAATTATAGGCGTTATCATAGGCCTTAAGAAAGCAGGAGTAATAGGTAAAGAAGAAGGAATAAAAGTTACTGCAGAAGCAGTTCAACGCAGAACGATTATTGAAACCGTAAATGCGAGTGGAAAAGTATATCCTGAAATTGAAGTAAAAATAAGTCCCGACGTAAGCGGTGAGATTGTTGAGTTAACAGTTGCCGAAGGTGACACTGTTAAAAGAGGACAAGTGTTGGCCAGAATTTATGCCGACATTTTAAATTCTCAAAGAGACCAAGTAGCTGCAGGGGTAAGCCAGCAACAAGCACAAGTGTCTAATACCACTGCGCAATCTGCTGCTATTAAAGCAACTTTGGATCAGGCAGAAACACAATACAATCGCCAGAAGAAGTTATTAGAAGAGAAAGTAATCAGCCGCTTAGAATTTGAACAAGCAGAGCAAGCAGTTAAAAGTGCAAGAGCCAATTACAATGCTGCAATGGAAGGAATTAAAAGCGCAAAAGCTGGTGTACAAAGTGTTCAAGCACAATTAAACAGAGCCAATAAAGATATTGGCAGAACATTAATTACTTCTCCAATGGATGGAGTGATTAGTTTGTTGGCTATTAAAAAAGGAGAGCGTGTAGCAGGTAACAGCTTTAACGTTGGTACCGAAATGATGCGCGTGGCCGATATGCGTAGTTTTGAAGTAAGGGTAGATGTAGGTGAGAATGATATACCTAAAGTTAAATTAGGCGATACTGCTATTGTAGAAGTGGATGCCTATACCAGCAGAAAGTTCAAAGGCATTGTATATAAAATTGCGAATCCTAGTACGGGTAATGCACTTGCTGCCAATGCTAGTGCAGAAGTTACCAACTATAAAGTGCATATTCGTTTGTTACAAGAAAGCTATAAAGACTTAGTGATTCCAGGAAGATCTTTTCCTTTCCGTCCGGGCATGACTGCAAGTGCCGATATTCAAACCAAGAGCAAGTACAATGTATTGTCTGTTCCTTTGAATGCAGTTACCACAAGAGATAGCAAAGAAGATCAGAAAGAGAAAAAAGACGAAAAGAAAACAGATAATAAAGTTGCACAAGTAGAAAAAGCAGAGCAAAAATCTGTATCATCTGATGACTCTATTGAAGAAGTAGTGTTCATTTTGCAAAAAGACAATAAGGTTAAAAAAGTAAGAGTTAAAACGGCTATTCAAGATTTGAATAATATTGAAATTACCGAAGGCGTAAAAGAGGGCGATAAAGTGATTACCGGTCCATACTCTATTGTAAGCAAAATGCTTAAAGATGGCAACTTGGTAACCATTGTAGAAAAAGACAAGCTTTTTGAAGAGAAGAAAAAAGACTAAGAATCCTAAAGTATAATTCATGAATGGACGGCTAATCACCGTCCATTTGTTTTTCTGTATGTTTGCTGAATTAATAGCGATAAAACAGCCATATGCAGTTTGGAATTATTGGAGGTGGAAGCTGGGCAACTGCTTTAGCTAAAATTCTCACCGATAGCGGCAATACCATTCATTGGTTTATCCGAAATGAGGATAGCATTCATTATTTTAAAAAGAGAAAGCATAATCCACATTATTTAAGTACAGCTTATTTTAATCCGGCTCAACTGCAATTGACTACCGATATTAACGCGGTAATTGAAGCCTCAGATGTAATAGTAATTGCCGTTCCTTCTGCTTATGTGGAAGATGCTTTGATGCAGGTTTCTGCAGAAAAATGGATCAATAAAAAAATTGTTTCGGCGGTTAAAGGAATTACTCCAACCAAAAACCAATTATTGCACGAGTATTTAGCAGAAACGGTACAATTTCCCTTAAACAATTATTTTACTTTGTTAGGCCCCTGCCATGCGGAAGAAGTGGCTGCGGAAAAATTATCTTATCTCACTTTTTCGGGTAGCGATGAAGCGGAGACAGCTGCCATTGCAGCTTGTTTTAAAACCGATTACATTAATACAGTAGTGAATACCGATGTGGTAGGTGTGCAATATGCAGCGGTTATGAAAAATATTTATGCATTGGGTGCAGGTATTGCGCATGGCTTAGAGTACGGAGATAATTTTTTAAGCGTTTATATTGCCAACTGTGCCAACGAAATGGGTGGGTTCTTAGAAAAAATAGCCCCGGGCACTTGCATTCAAAAAAATTACACCGCTTCCGTTTATTTAGGAGATCTATTGGTAACCTGTTATTCTTTATTCAGTAGAAACCGCACATTTGGGAATATGTTGGGTAAGGGCTATTCAGTTAAATCGGCACAACTAGAACTCAATATGTTGCCAGAAGGATACTTTGCCAGTAAATGTATTTATAAGACCAATAACACAGTTATGGCCAAGATGCCTATTGCCAGCGCCATCTATTTGATACTATGGGAACAGCTGCCTGCTGAAGACGGGTTTAAACAAATTGAAAGTTTTTTGATATAGATTTAAACAAAACTTTCCTAAATATGTAATAAATACCTAAACTATTAAAAATGCCACAAACCTTGATTAGAAAAGTTAGAGAACAAAGAAATTACACTCAAGATTTTGTAGCAAAGCAAATGGGAATCTCTCAAAATGCATACAGCAAAATAGAGAATGGTTATACCCAACTTACGGTGAAACATATCAAAGACTTGTCTAAAATTTTAGAAGTTTCTTTGATGGAATTGTTAAGAGATGATTTTGAAATACATAAGCCCAACCATATTCATACAGAAAGTATTAATAAAGACAATTTGTTAATGGCGATCAAGCAGATTTCCGACAAATTGAGTGAGAAGCATCCACAGAAACATGATTTCTATCCGATTGTGATGACCTTATTACAAACAGTTGATACAACAGTAGACAATATTCACTAGAATCAATTTGCTTCTTCTTCTCTAAATAGATGTGCAGCAATTCCGTCTGCCATAAATTTTCCTGCAGGGGAGAGGAATAGCTGTTGGTTTAATTGAACCAACAGCCCATTCGTAATGTAGTGGGCCGCATCTTTTACAATTGCAGGAAAAATATCTTGACCCGCAATGGTGTTCAATCTATTTGCATCAATGCCTTCAACGGTTCTTAGTGCCGTCATAATATATTCATTGGTTTGTTGTACAATGGTTAATTCTTCTATTTCAAAAGGAACTATACCCTGGGTAAGAGATTGAATATATAAGGCATTGTTACTAATATTCCATTGTCTACTTAGGCCGTTAAAAGAATGCGCGGCAGGTCCAATCCCTACATAAAATTGTCCTGACCAATAATTGGCATTGTGTATACTTCTTTTGCCAGGCAACGAAAAATTGGAAATTTCATATTGTTCAAATCCAGCAGCAGCACTCATTTCCTGCAAAATGGTAAAATGTGCTGCTTGGTGTGCAGCATCCACATTGGGTAGTTCTTGTTTATTAATTTTATGCGCCAGTGCAGTTTTGGGTTCTACTGTTAATGCATAACAAGACAAATGTGGCACTCCCGTGTTAATAGCCACTTTAAGATTGTTGATCCAATCTTCATTCGATAAACTGGGCCCACCATAAATTAAATCAATCGAAATATTTTGAATTCCCGCAGCTTGAGCCAATCCAATACAGGTCAATGCTTGATTGGCATTGTGTGCGCGACCCATCCATTGGAGGTCTTCGTTTCTAAATGATTGAATACCGATGCTCAACCTATTAATGCCTAAGCGTACCCAATCTTTTAAATGAGCCGTATCAATATCGTCTGGATTGGCTTCCAGTGTTATTTCTGCATTTGGCATTAAATTAAAGTGCAGTTTAACAGCTTCCATCAGCATCGCTAAATGGGCTTGATTCAACAGCGACGGGGTTCCTCCACCAAAATAAAGGGTTTCAATGGGCTCAGAGAGATAGGTTTTCTGAAGTGCTATTTCATGCACCATCGCTTCAATCATTTGATCCATTAATTGATGATTGGTAGAGAAATGAAAATTGCAATAGTTGCAAGCTTTTCTACAAAAAGGGATATGAATATAAATTCCGGCCATCAGCTATTTAAAAATTAAAATTAGCATTGTTCTGCTAACATGAACGTTTAATCATTACCAATCAATAATTTTGTGGGAATGCGAATGCGGATT
>Ga0209480_10001521_pt1 | contig 16864 bp, 29 predicted proteins | sample JI61114C2DNA_FD_187501 | JGI IMG/M metagenome (GOLD analysis project Ga0209480, IMG submission 187501) | Wastewater effluent complex algal communities from Wisconsin, to seasonally profile nutrient transformation and Carbon sequestration -... | ecosystem: Engineered > WWTP > Effluent > Algae... | reverse complement strand
CTGGAGTTCACCCTGCTAGCACTGGTCATTCTGTATTGGATTGATAAATGGCTGTTCCTGCGCAGGTTTGTCTGCAAGCACAAGCTTAATTACGAGTTCTCCAGGTCGATGATGCGTCAACTGGAATTGTACCCACTGTTCATGAGCTTCTTCAATCTGCTCATCATGTTCATTCCGGTGGAAGAGACCAACAACGGTACAACTTTCACTGAGAAGTACATCTACCCAAACAACCAGAACAGTGTGGCCTTCTACTTCGCAATTGTCATCTTTGTGCTGACCCTTTGGTATAAGTTCTCCAATCGAAAGATCCTCCAGCGTTGGCTCAAGCGCATCTTCAAAGAAAGTTTCACATTTGAAGACCACCCCGACTAGAAATTATACGTGGATAACAGCACAAATTTCGCGGAGGATTACAGTGACCACTACCCATACTTCAAGGTCACGCAAGAGGAGGGCCACTTCAGTAGCAGCGACCTGCACATGTTCCAGCACATCAACCGGTCTCTCGAGGAGCAGCGCTTCGCAGTCAAGGAATGACCCGACGAGTAATGATACTCCGACGTAATATCAGTGGAAATGTGAAAGGCTCGTATTGGTCTCAGCGAAGCGGTCTTCCTGTTGCAGTACATGACCGCTCTCCTGACACAGCTTCGATAGCATCTGTCGACTGACGTTGAGGTACAAGTCGACGGCTTGAACAGCCTGTTATTTTTGCTACCGGTAAAGCCTGTTATTGTCACTGAGGGAAGCAGGGCACTCAAGCGAGCTCGGTGTATTCTCCTTATAAAGCTGAAGCAGCTCCAAGTTTGTGGGGACTATTCGTTCCGTGCGGTTCCATTCCTTCTTCATGTCCTCCAAAAGAAAACGCTGCTCCTCTAGCAAGCTCCAGTTGATGTTTAGCAGGCTCGTTAGGTAGTTACGGCAGCGAACTTGGTTCGGGTTCCGAGGTCGTTCCAGTCTGGTTGGGGCTTCTCGTTCGCATTCGGGGTTGATATTTGCCTCGATAGAATGTTGGCTGCACTTACCCTCACGATTGGGTTTCTGCATCTTCTTCTCGACCTTGCGGCAGATTTCCTTAATAAGATGCCTATACATCGATACGGTTGGTACCTTTGCCCTTTACAAAATAATGGATGTGTGTACAGCATCTCTGTCTTTGGCGTTCGAATCTTGTGGAAGCCGTACATGTTGAGCTGTCTCACGAAGGACTGGAAATTGGAATGTTTGAAGTAGAAGGGCAATACCCGTTCCGCAAAGCCTTTGGGATCATGCACGACGAATCCCGCTCCTTCTGGGTTCCAGCTGACAGCATCAGTGTACTTGCCGCTCTGCATTACCACAGGGGTACCTAGAGTATATCGAAGGTCTTCATGAGAAAGCCACTAGCCCGTATGTCCTGCTCGCTGGCCATTCTGGGAAATTTAAAATTATTAGAATTCTATGGCTTGCTTCCGAGTCCTGGAATTTTGAAATTCACCATTTAATAGGAGAAGTGGCAGCACTCTAGACAGTGCAAATAGGTAAGTTCTTAGTGAATGAAACGATAGACTCCATGACAGAGGAGCACGAAAAATTTAATGTCGACTGACGCTTTTCCCTCGGGTAATCGAAATTGGGCCATGTATATCTCCTTCGTGATACTATTCATACTCCTACAGTACCACTTCGCTGTACATCCCTGACCAAACCTAATAAAATATTATTAATGCTTAGGCAGTGCAGCAGGGATCGCAAATACGAGCTCGGCTACACCGACGAGGAGCTCGAAACGATAATCATCAGACTCAACAATGACGCCATGTACGACCTGCAGATCGGTACGGCTCGCCTGAAAGCTTAGGAAATCTCAAAAAGGTGTTCACAGAGCTCACCGAGGCCAGCGCCATGCTTGAACGTATCGAACGCTCCCCGGCAACGAAGCAGAAACTCAGGGCCTTCACTCTCAACGGCTGGGCGTGCTACCATCACCAAAAGAAGCAGAACGTTGATGCGCTGAAACTCATCGATGAAGCCATTGCGTTGGAGCTGGAGGGAGTCAAGGATAATCTCTCGCTGGCTCGCTCATATCTCAACAAATGCGTAATCCTGAGCCAGCTCAGCCAGTAATCCTTAAGTTACTCAGACACGATGAAGCTTTGAAGTTTGCACATAAAGCAATCGAGTCCTTGGAAGTTGAGAAGAGGCTCGTGGGCGCCAATAGGAAGCGCAGACAGAAACTCTCGGAGCTGTTCGTGATATCGTTCTACAACATTGCCGCAGAATTCGAGTTTATGGCTCAGACAGAATCTGCAATGGACGCTTACCGGAAAGGTTATGACATATGCAAAGAACTGCTGGGCGAAAGTCATCGCCTTTCCCAACTAATGCGCAAAAATCTGCGCAACACGAAGAATAGAAACGAGCGAGTTTCAACTATACACGAAATGGAAGCAGTTAATGAGAGCGATCCTAGCTATCATGTAGACGGGAGGCAACACCGTCGAAGAATCAAGACGATAGAGGTTCAGCTATACAGTAGCGAAATCCAACGGAAGCGAAGTTCGATAAAAAAACATGATGTCATGAGCAGGTCAGACAAGCATGAAACTGCCTTTGGTGGGGACTCCAGGATCCTTGAGAAACCTGAGAACTACCTGCACATGAAAAACATCAAGGAAAGGTTAAGCAGAACAGGTCATCGTAACAACAGCGAGGAAGAGGAAGACAGTCTCGTGGTGGATAGGTTAAAGAGAATCTACATGCCCGAGTCCTATAGGAAGGCAAAGCTACGTTCAAGGATGAACCCGAAATCGATGAAGACTGAGGTATCTCCGAGGGCAAACCGCAAAAGGCACACTGTAGAAGACATTACCAAATAGAGCAAACACCGCTCCAACTAGAAAAGTTCTCAGAAGGGCTCCATTCACACCGGAGGAGTGGGCGTCAGTAGAGAATTCACGAGTACTATGGTTCCGGAAGGTTCTGCAAGAAGTAGGCCAACCGTTGAAGATATCTCCAAGTAATCCCCAAAGGAAACTCACCACTTCCCAACAATAGACCCGCCTCGGCGATAGAGCATTGAGCTCCCGACGATTGCTACAGGCAAGGCAAACGATTCGACAAAGGAATGCAGAGTGATTTGATATTCAAAGAAGTATAGCCACTACCGATCAGTTCTCCTTAACGAGGAAGATGTTATCGGGATCCAGCACTGCTCGTACCCTGAGCGGCCACTTGTGCGATTTAACCACAACAAAATCCTTAATGGATTATGCGATTGGCACCAGCAGCACATCGTACAGATCGGCTGCGTAGATATAGTGGTAGATGGTCAGGTGAGCATAGGGAAACAGCAAGACAACTTCCACCACGTAACTACGTTGCTATTAGCACTTACTCCTGGACGAGCAGCACCAGCAGCCACTGCAGATTCCACAACAGACAGTTGAGCACCTGGAACTTGAGCAGATTCTCGATTAGCGCCTTGTTTTCTTGGAAGATGTAACGAAAGCCCAGCAGAACGGGCAGGTACAGCTGAAATAAGTCCAGAACTATCATAATTAACAGTCAAGAGTAGCTGGCTGACATCTGGCGTCGCTGCTTCATGTAGTTGTCGATCGATCGCTGTATAAACTTCGACAGTTCGCCTGTTCGATCCACCTCCACTTCCTTCTGCAGGTTGCGGATCTCCTTCTACAGCTTATCGGCGTCTTCGTGGGTCATTCGGTCGTAGAAGATTTTCAGGTATTCGACAGTCTTGATGGTGATGTCGCGCATTGGGTTCGTGCTGTTCGGGTCAGTTTTCCGAGGGCGGTTGCGATTTAGAAACTGAACGAGTGAGTCGCCCTTTACTTCGAACTTTGCATTGGTTTCGGGGATGTGCATTGGCTTGGCTACAGTAGCCTGCATTGTGTGCTCCTCCTTGATTGGCTAGGGATGACTTTCGCGCGCCACTTGGCTGAAACCTTCGTTATCAATGAACGTTTCCTCACGGATACACTGCTTATAGTACTTCATATCCTTCAGGTACAGCTGCTCGATCTACTGGTAAATAGCCTCATGGGTCGCATTATTGATTTCCTCTGCCTTCGAGGAGACCAAGCTAAGATTGCTGATTTCCTTCTTCAAATATTAGGGGTCGTCCTTATCGTAGAACACCCTCGCAGGCTGGCTGAACTCATGCAGTAGTTCCAGTTTGACTTCCTGCAGGTGTTTGATGTTCTCAGTTCGCTCGAGCAGTTGATACTCGCTCAGTTCCAGAAAGTTATGCCGATGCCAGAACTATTCGTCGGTGAGGTATTTCTTCTCCTGCACAAGGCTTTTGTAGACCTTGCACAGCACCTTGTTCTTTATCAGCAACCGAGTTTTTAGTTTGCGTTAGTCGCCGAAGGCCAGTGGATTCTTCACCTTGTTTATGAACTTGTCCAGCAACCTCACCTTCGTGAGGCTTTGTGGATCTGCCGAGTTAAATCTGATCACCAAATCCACTTTGGCTGTGTCCATATACGCAACTCCGAACACCGGTACCAACTTGCTCTTGTCGAGCGGGTTCTTGCCCATCTTGGTTTACCTCACGTCAGTGTACGGCAGCTCCATGCTGAAATTCTCGCGGGTCTCTCCTCGGAAGATCAGTCGGTGGATGGTTACAATCATCTCCTGCTTGAGCCACACATCGCGGGCATACCTACGCTCGATGTGCTCCCTCATGAAGATCTCTTCTCCGCTCAGAAGCAGGTCATCGACTGGTTCGATATCCACTTCCATAACAAATACAATAAGTTCGCGGGAATTCAAAGCAGACTCGAGTGGGCATAAATCAAATACAGCTGTAGCTATTGTAGATCTCGCGGCTTACTGTTAGACCACCTTTGCTGTTTTCCGTAAGCCATTCGTGCTGGAGGGCTTGTTCCAGTGACATTCGCTTCTTCGGATTCCTCACCAACAGTCGGTCGATGAAGTCTCGGATACCAGATGATAGGTGGTCGGGATACTCAAACTCGCTTTTCATTATCCTCTCGTAGGTCTCGTCTTGCCGACCTTGATTTTCAAAGGGAGCTTTGCCAGTAGCCATCTCGTAGCACAGCACTCCGATGCTCCAGATGTCAACTCTATTGTCGTAGGTCTTGCCAACTACTATTTATGGGGAGACGTAGTCCAGGGTTCCACAGAAGGTTTATCTTGGCTTCTCCGGCGAGTAAACACTCCAGCCGAAATCCGATAACTTGAGCACCCCGCTACTCATAAGGATGTTCTCTGGCTTGATGTCGCGATGTATGATACCATGCCTGTGCAGATATGCAACTGCCTCGCACACTTGCCTGAGGTATACTGCGCACTTCTTTTCACTAAATCGACCCTGAATGAGATGATCGGGTACCTCCTGCCTGAGCTCCCTGAAAAGATTGCCATTGAGTGCATCCTCCAACACGAGATACACATTTTAGTGGTCGCTGAAGAAGCCGTACATTCTGAGCAGATTGGGATGGCTCAGGAAAGTTTGGATCTTAATTTCCTGGGCAAGCTGTCCGACCATGTTATTGTCGAGGATAACTCGCTTGCTGATGGTCTTCAGCGCAACTACTGCATGAGTGACCTTATCCCTACATAACAAAAAAGGTACTGTGCAAAATAGACGTTGCCAAACCGCCCCTTTCCAAGCTTCCTTACCACGGTGAAATTCTTGATTGTCATAGTCGGCGTAAGATGGCTTTTAGCTACCGTCCGCCGGAGTTCCTTCTCACTTCGTTTCTGGAACAAGTTTTTTATAGTCTTCGGTTTGGGAGTCGTATCCTTCTCGAATGTCTTGGTAAGCATGTTTGTCGTAGTTTGCACCTGCCCAAGCAGCAACTCCAGTTTCTTGCTGGGCAGCCACTCGACTTCGGTATTGACTATAAGTTTGTTTGCTTTGCGTGAGCTCCGTTCTGGCTGAAGTTACTCTGGTCGCACCCTCACCTTGCTCTTAGTCTGCTTGTCCACCACCGACTTGCTCGAGGGCTTTTTTAAATTTTAACAGCTTTTATAAGTTGACGATTGGTGCGGGTTGACGTTTTCTTTAGAGCTCGAAGCCACCCTTTCGTGACTTGATTTGAGTTTAGATTGGATGCGGCTACACTCCTGTTTGAGGCTGCTCTGCAGCTCGCGGATGTACTGGTTGAGACTGCTCTTATCGATTAGCTGTAGGAGTTTGGAACTATGGCACTTTGCTGGACGATTCTGATCGGTTTAGCTTGGTTGCCGTCTTGAATGACTTCTCGGGGAAACGAAGGCTTTCAGGCTGGGCGCGTCCATGCAACTAACGATCTTATAAACCGATTAATCCGATATCAGTTAATATCGCTAATTGGCTGCCATTCTCCCGCTGCTGCTGAGCCCCAAGAGTCCCTTCGGAAATTACCTTTCGACAAAAGTAATTGTTATTGAAATGCAAATCTGCGAACACTATAAGCCAGTCGATTTAGACCATCTCAACAAGTTGCTTAGAGGAGTGGCCTTGAAGTGTTCCAACAAGATGCCTCATTCCTTCGATACTGAAGGTCAGTGGATGTGCCTGACCTGCGGACATGTGGGCTGCAGCAGGAATTCAGCGTTGAAATGTGCTGAACAGCATTTTCGATAGAGCAGGCATCCACTGCGTATATCGCTGTCGAGTGGCAGTATCTTCTGTTACCAGTGCGACGAGACCTATGCAGATCTGATTGCCAATCAGCTCTGCGAACTCAATTCAAGGCAGAAAACTGCCCTAGCGGGTATGAGGGAGTTCACAGAACTCGTGGAGGTGATATTCTTGCAGAGTAAAGTGCAGGGCGAGGAGGAGTACCGCAGAAATGCTGCCGATCGCAAATAATTCGGCGACGAGAGTCTACATGTTGAGAGTGGGTGTCTACGTGAGTTGGAGGTGCTAGCTGGAAAGATAGCTTCATACCGGGACATCGTCGATAAGGTACGAGGTTTGGTCGAGACAAAAGAAATCGAAGAAGAGCTAGAATTGTGTAAGCAGCAGTACGGATAGGCCTACACAAAATGGCGTCTAGCGAAAGAACAGAATAAGAAGCTCCGCCGTTGATGATGTTTTAGATAGAAGTTATCGACAGTCAAACCTAATATAACCAACCGGCGAGGATGCAGGCGCCACTGCTGGATATCTCGTTGAACATCTACAACTACATGCAGGCGAACTGTCTCCTCGAGCAACTTGGCATCGGCTTGTACCACACTGGCATCGAGATCAAGTACGTTTGTGATCGACGCAGCAACATCGAATATCAGTTCATCTGCTGCTCGGAAAATCCTCATGAGACAGGTGTATGCAGCATACGACCAGGTACAGGAGGATTCCCCTTTAATCGGAAAGTCCCACTAGCTGTGTTGCCGGTTCCCCGTGAACGCTTCGACCAGATATTCAGACAGCTGGAAGCCAAGTACACTGTGGGGAGGTACAACTTGTTCGGCAACAACTGTAACCATTTTGTTGCGGACTTTGTACTGCAGCTCACCGGTATCGTGCTCCCGAACTACCTATTCCGCATGACCAACTTTCTAGGGTTGTTTAGCTGCTGTCTTCCAGATAACTACCTTAACGGTCAGTGGGCACTTGCGGAGTATAACAAGGACCTCAGGTAGAGAGCACAGTAGTTCTTATCGTTGCGTGACCGTATCAAGCTGGACCTCGACCACCCAATATCCCCGTAAGCAATGCTGCTCTATAGGCAGAAGGAGCGGTAGTTCAGTTGATTGGATATCTATAAATATTCAAATTCTCGATGAAGAACCGATACCTATTTCAGAAGGCCGAGGAGGAACTTGAAAAGGGGCTGATAGAAACCTTTGAGCTACTAGACAACAACGGCAACGGTACATCGCATTGCTTATCGGAAGGCTTCCTCGAGCCTAGCTAACTCAAGGCAGCTATGAAGGTTCTTGGGTTTGACCCTTCGCCAGAATAGCTTGGGAAGATTATTGGAACAGTGGACCGTACGGGTAAAGGGGTTATCCGTCGTGATGATTTTCTCAGAGTAATGGGCGCCCGATTTGTAAGCCATCGGCTAATTCAGTTTGAAAGTGATCCAAAAGAGCAGCTGAGAGATGGTTTTGATAGCATAATGAATCCAGACCAGCTGTGCGTCACCGTGGGTAGCCTCGCCAAGGCTACTAATGACATGGGATAAAGCCTATCGGAAGCCACCCTGCAGCTGATCCTGGCCGAATGTGATAAGGATGGCGATGGGATGCTCAGCTACTAGGAGTTTCTACGAGTAGTGCGCAAGACAACACCCACAGCTGAATGACCTTACTGTCTACCAAATTTCAATTTACGTTTAGTGGGACCCGCATACTCTCGTTTCGGGTGATCACTACAGTTATGCCACTTTCTTTTCGAAGAGCAATAGTTCTTGAAAGCATTCTTCCGCAATATATGGAAAAACTATTTCGACGGTATATAGTTCTTTTAAGGGGTTTCCATGATTGGAAAAGACAACTACTCCTATCACCTCTCCACCAGGCGGTCGGAAGATGCCAGGGGAAAACATAAATCAGGCAGTTCCTCCACCAACACTTCCTCGGATGGGGATTCCAGTGAACACCTGATAGTTGGACTTCGTCCGTTGCAACCTTCTTCTTCCATCAACGGGGTGCATCAACAGACCACCACACGAACCGCCAACCGCTACAAGCTCAAGGTAGAACTCTGTAAGAACTACTCACTGCACAAGTGCTGCCCGTATGAGCTGAACTGCAGGTTTGCTCACGGTGTGGAAGAACTACTTGAGGCCACCCAGAACTACGCCACCTTCCGCACAAAGAAGTGCAAGAGCTACTTCACGGAGGGCTACTGCAAGTACGGCCATCGCTGCAACTTCAAGCATGAGACGAAGGAAAGACAGCCCTGGCGGCTGGATCGCTCTTTACTGCTAGAGCACTACCCGGAACTGCTTCTGCTCATTCCCTGTGCAAGACTGTCACAGCTGGCTTCGTCAGAGTGAGCTGCAGGTGATTCATATCAACTTAACTGTTGCCACTTGATTTTAGATGATCGCAGGAGTCACCAGAGATATCCACCTGAATTAGCAGCTCCCGATTTATATTATCCGAATGTATTGGAGCTTTCTGTATCGGAAGAAGCGAGATGGCGAGTCTGAGGAGGATCGCTTGCTACGCCGACTATCCTTCAAACTCCCGATCGTTGTGCGCTACACCGGGATGTTTGTGGTGCTGTTCGGGCTATTGCACACTGCCCTCGCTCGAAAAATCCGGTTCCGACCTTACCTGTTAATGAGTCCACTGGTTGCTGCCTTCCTGTGCAACGAAGAGCTGCGCTGGTGGTTAACTCGCCCTAAAACGCCGGCATCCTCGTGATAGTGTATAAAGATTTAAATGACCACCACGACAGCAGAGCAAGTTGAAGAGCAGGGGCTCGACGTCGAGCAGCTCGAGCTCAGTCTGGGCATGTTTGAGATATAGTTGGAGCAGAAGCTGAAACAGCTGCGTTAGCAGTTCGCACAACCCTCCTTCCAGATTGACCTGACCAAACTGTACTATGATCACGTGGGAAGCACCGAGCTGAAGTTTAAGGAGCTCATGACCGAGCTACACACCTTCCTGATCAAGTAGTAACAGTCGGCAACGCCCAACCTCCGTAGCACGTTCTTCCGCATCCTTGAGAATCCTCTGTTCGCGCTATTCAAGACCAGTAAGTTCGAGCTGTTCGATCTGAGCTTGAACGGCTTCGACATTGAAATTGAGCCGCTGGATGCACTGAAGGAAGTGTATGGCAGGTTGGTGGTGCGTATCCAGTAGTACCGAACCCTTTTGGAAAAGGGGCTGGATGTGAACCTTGCCGAGCTCGACCGCAAGCTATTTCGGAGCGAGCAAGCGCTGCTGCTCTACAGTGTGCTACATTCGATTGAATTCAAGATATTTACCCTGTACAGCTACCTACGGAAGGGTGCACAGTTGTTACGAAAGACCTTCGAGTCTCGTCTCGCAGTAACGGAGATGTTCAATACTATTGAGAAGGAGTTGGTTCCGCTCTTTGTCCAGCAGTCGTTCGTGAGGGGAATCAAGGAAGTGTCAACGCTCAACTTCGAGATCTACAACATCGAACCCACCTACGACTACTTCTTCTTCTACTTCTCTGTACCCTTGGCAGCTAAGTTCCTGCCAGTGTTCCTGGACATCAACATAGTTGCTGATAGGTGCCATCGTAGTAACAACTACAACCCGTTTGTGCAGTTCTTTCTCAAGCATCATCACGGGCTCAGGGATCGGTTGCAGTCGGTGCTACTAGGCGATGAGTGGGTACCACATGTCAACACAATGATTGCTGGTGCGTTGCGATTCTTAAGGGCAGAAGTACTGCTCTTCGAAGAGTTTGTGCAGGTCGTGGAGTTGTTACTTCTTCAGTCGGAAAGACATCCATCGATTCTCGAAGGCTTCCTCAAATTCCAACCAGACAAAGACGTGCAGAGCTTGCGTGAGATTCACAACCATTACTTGGAGGCGGTGAAGGCACAACCATAGCTTGTATCGACACTGCGAACACTGCCTTTTGAAAAGGTTCGTGAGCGTTTGGAAGCCGTGCAGCGTCGATGCCTATTTGGTCTCGACTATACGACCCTTCCCTTGGCTAAGGTACAGGAGCTGCATGAAATCATGGGTGGCATGCCAGCAAGCTACTTCGAATTTGTTGAGAGTCGACTCAAACAGCTGAATTCGACTGCGAGCCTCACCAACAAGCACAAGTACATCGCTAGCCAGTTCAATATTGTCGAGGTCACCAAGCTTGCAGACGCCCTGAAGGAAATCAACAACTTCATGTACCTCGGGGAAGCCTACACCAAAGAATACGATCAGCTCTTCGAAAGCAAGCTCAACCCGCGCTACTTCTTCGATTTGCTCGGAATTGTGATGGACAACGCTAAGGAACTGCACGGCAAACCTGGTGTAGAGACCTTCATTACCAACGTATTCAAGCTCTTTCAGAGGGTCAAGCAGCTCAAGGATGGGCTATCGCCATTCTAGCAAATCAAATACTACAGGATACTCAGCCGCGCATCAACGATCCTGGTTGACCCGCTGAAGCACCAAACATTCTGTACTGCTGTCCTTGCTGAGTTAAATAAGGACCGTGGCAATATGACAATCAAGGATTATATTGGGCTCGCAGCCAACCTGCGCTCCAGTACCTTTGATCCTGTTGATGAACTAATTTATACGCTGCTGGCAGAGCTGCATGTCATCAACCAAAAGGTGACCAAACAACGATTCCACGAAATGGCTTTGGATGCTGCTGCTAACGAAGTGCTTACAGAAGACGAAGCGAAGTTTATCAAGTAGAACTTCGAGATAGTCAACGATGAGCTCGTTGCTAAGGATATCGGCATATTCAAGCTGAGCAACCAAGACCAGACAACGAACCCGTTGAACTTAGACAGTCGCATCGACGAAGTATACTTAAGTCTCACGGCGAACACCAAGCGAGTATTGCAGATAACAGTGCTGGAACTGCTCAACGAAGTGGTAAGACACGTACAGGAGGCACAAACAGCTTAGGTGTTCCACAGCCGTTCCAACTTTATTGTGAATATGCTGGCCAAAAGCTGTAAGGAATATCCTGTGGTGGTGCCCTACCTGCTCAGCCTCAAGGTTAATCTCAGAGACCTCAAAGCCGAACTCAGCAAGAAGAGCAGCGATGTGGCTGCGGTGTTGCCTGATTCCGCAACCTTCGCAGAATTCCTGACGTTCTGCAATGTGATGGACTTGCATGCCTGTCGTGATCTCCTCCAACAGGTATTGCACCGGAAGGAAATCAAATACATTAACGGCCATGATTACGTCAGACAGGAGATTGCTACTGCCGTGCTCGAAGCATCCATTAAGTTGGTCAACCATCTGAGAAGCAAAAAACATATCGGTGATTCACTGACATCCTCCTTGGATATCCTAGTTTCCACCATCGAAATTCAGCGCAAGCTTACCAAGGGGCACATGGATCTGGTTCGCAATCTTGTCGAGGTCAGCAAGGAGCTGATATCATCCACCGGCAGTCTCAGCAACATGTTTCACTTGAGTCACATCTACAGAAGACTCGTGGTACTCTACTTCAAGGGTAAAGAGCAGGAATTGCGAAACGGTATATCCAAGCAGTACCACATTCATAGGTTGGAACCCATCCGAAACTTCGACCCGAAGGATCTTGGGCAAATAAGCTTTGGAAAAGTGGACAAACTAGCCAACCAAACCACCCTCACTTTCGGAGTGAACTTTGATTTCGAAATTGAAAGTAGTACGCTTGACAAGACTACGAATTCGGCAATCTTAAAGAAACCAAGCGTGCCATTTAGCGAGGTTCGCAAGCACCTCTCTTCGAGCGAGAAGCATAGTCCTGTGAAGCAGCAGCAACAGGTAACGGGAGAGCCATCGAAGGAACTGGACTTACGTGGAGGAAAGTATAACATGCTCTTTCAACTGGGGGAGGCCAACGTCAGGAGGGTATCTGATAAGAGCAGCTTCTTGTTTAAATTTACGAACGACAATGTGTTTCCGAATGGTGAGGACGCTTCTGTTAGGGCCTACGAAGTTCAAAACATTGCACTATTTTATCTGAAAGATGTCGCTTTCCCACCCATCAAGGAATAGCTTGTGGAGGAAGCTGTGCTATCATTGCTCGCTTCGGATAGGCCTCTCGAATTTATGCGTAACCCCACCAGCTTCGCTAAGATCATCGACCTGCTATCCATCGTACTCCTCAGGGATTCCTGGCAGTTCAAGGGAGAGTCCCCTTTAGCCAAGTATCTTCAGTCCATCGGCGAGGATAAGCAAAAGCAATTCGCACTGATTAACAAGATATTGCACATATTCAGCCACTTCGGTTACTCCAACCTGTGGGTGTGCAATTACGACGACCTTGCTAAACACCGTTTAAAGCTTGCCGATATCTGGCTGAAGGACAGCAAACTCCCCAGCAAGTAATCTCTGCTATGTCTGTTCCTCAAGTATACCCTCAACAAGTATGTGGATAAATAGTTCTCGGACTTTAAGGAATTCTCCAACTTCCTCAAGTAGTTTTTCGAGAGACGACCCGAATCGAATACTGCTCTCACCTACAAGATCCCAGTGGACAAGCAACTGCTCAATCTCATGCTCAAGTGCATTGATTTTTAGAATCTGCACTATGCCTCCATCTTGTTCTACGCTAACTTCGAGAATCTTCGGCTCTACACCGAGGATATTCAGGAGGGCTTTAAAGCACTGAACCTAGCCAGCAAGACCCGCTCCTACAACGAATTCCTCAAGCTGTCCAAAGAGTACAATGATCAGGAGTACCTCACACCTTTACGGATCTTCAAGGAAAATTTAAAGTTTTTCGTGAAGGTGGAGAAGGAAGGCTATGTGTTTAAGAGAAGGGAGGAATAGGCCATTGTCGTGGACAAACTTGTTAATATCTTCAAATCTAATCCGAAGGAGCCAGCTGTTGAGGCTGATAAGGTACTCGAAGCCTACCTCCACGAAGTCGATAAACTAAGGGTCAATACTGTCAACCGTGTGAAGACAATGTACATGGCTAGCAAACTACGCGACCTATCTATCCAGAATGGGCAGACCATCAGCCTGTTGTATGATATCCTCAGCTCTGGAGGCCTCGCCAAGGAGACAATCGTTGCTGAGATCAGCCGCATCGAGATATTCTCAATTCTGACGATGCTCCAGTACGAGCTGCTCCAGTTTGAGCACAGCTCACTCGTTACAACTAAGTACCAAAGCTACAGCCTAGCTGATGACCGATACCTGACCGAAAGCCTGACCTACCCAACTACTAGGAGGTTCGGCTTTAACATGAGTACATCCGCACAGAAGTGTGAGTTTGAGTTCGATGATGTGCTTCAGTTGGCACTAGTCAACGGCAAGGAATTCTTGAGTTCTGAGATTGGCAAGGAATGGGCATTACAGCACCTTCGGATCAATCCAGCATTCTACACTGAAAATAGGATCAACAACGAATCTCGTCGGTTGGAGCTTCTCGACAACATCAGGAGAGGTGTTGAACATCCTGAATCCAAACCGTCAAAGCTGGTAGTTCGGAGTGCCAGCCTCTTCGAGGACTTGAAAGGCCAGCTCTCACTACTATCTTCCAGCCTCCTTCACCCAGGTTTAGAAGTAGAACTAGACGGCAGAAAGACCACTTTCGACACGCTGACTCAGCAACTGGTTGGTGTCCTCTCGACTCGTCAAATCCTTGTAAAGGCTGGAAAGTATCTTGTGTTCAACCGTTACAAATTTTCAGAGGACTCTCTGGACCTCGTGCAGATCCTTGGAAGCTTACTGGCTGCATGTATATACCGTGGCTTGCGTGTCGACATACCGTTACACAACTCTCTTATCAGCCTGGTGCGAAGCTCAATGGTCGACTTTGACGATCTCGTTGACGTAGATTTTAAGAGTTGGTAGACTCTCAAGGCAGTGCTAACTGAAACCGATGTACCTCACCTCCATTATTTAGTGTAAAACCCTGAACTTAACCTTCAGCTACGAATTCGACTCGGCTCGTGAACCAGGGAAAAAGTAACGGTTAGAGCTGATTGATAAAGGCACCTCCAAGAAGGTTAACAACCTCAACCGTGAGGAGTATTGTGACCTGATCTGCTGCAAACTTTTGTTCGGCTTCACCCAACTGCAACTCGATCGGTTCCAGGTAGGTCTTTACAGAGTCCTTCCAAAAGAGTTTCTAGCGAACACGCCTGTTTCAACAGTGATGCGTACCATCTATCGCCAGTACGATACACCATTTGATGTAGGGACAATCCTGAGCTAGAAAGGTCACTGAAATTGCAACATCTAAAAAAATTCGGGGTGAGCTATCCTGAGCTGTTCATCGGAAGGGATTGTAGCTTCCAAAATCTCAGGGACTTCGTAAATATCAATTGGTTGCTGTCCGTGCTGGCTGAACTTCCGCAGGACAGACTTGTGAGGTTTGCAAAAATCCTCGGTTGCGAGTTAGACTTCCTGAATCTGAAAGTGTTTACACGCGCCGGCCAGACCGAGACCCTGCAACTGCTCCCCGAACAGAAGTAACTCTGGTTGCTAACATAGAATCGTGGTAACCCACTTTTCCAGCAAGGAGAGGATGCACCAGTAGCTAATCCGCCTGATCAGTTGATTGTCGCTTGTATGATCGTTAAGTTGAACATTCGTTGGTACTCGGAGACAGGCGAGGAATGAAGTTCCCGATTTTGGCTGGTCTTTTAAAATCGGAAACCGCTTCCCGACTAATAATCGGTTTTTAAGGTATGGTACCATCCGCTACATTCCGACTAGAAAGTGTGCGGAGCGAGAGACAACTGACTATTCTCATATTACAGCCGTGCCTTCGAAATTGAAGATAATGCATTATTAATAGTCATGCTCAGCAGGGAGGAAGTTCAAAGCAACCGTAGTCGAATCCGTGGGAGTTTGAAGGTCTGTTTGGTGACGCCTAACGTGCAGCCCATGACGCTAATTTCCAGCGAACCAAACGGTGGGGAACCTGCCCGACATGCCAAACGTACCAGTCGGCATCGGAAACACAGTGAGAACTTGGAGCTATTCAAAAATGGCATTCAGGTCAAGGATATCTACATTGCCGATAACTTCTTCGACAGATTCGTGGTTCAAGAGAAGTTGGGAGAGGGCGCTCAATCGGTGGTGATGAGGTGCACAGATCGGCTCAGCGGTATCAACTACGCAGTGAAGAAGTTTGGGCACTGCGATAGTGAACTCATTGAAATGCTTAAGGTCCAGTATCGCATCTTGACGGAACTCAACCACCCTAACATCATCGAAGGCTACTCGCTTTACGTTGATGAGAAGACCATGAGCTGCCAAATGGTGCTTGAGTACTGTAGCTATCCCACACTCGCTAAGGTCATCACTGACGAACCCCTCACCCCTCAAGAATCTGCTCGGGTAGTATCCAAGCTGCTACTAGCCATCGAATATCTACACAGGAACGGTGTCTGCCATCGAGACATCAAACCACAGAACATCCTCTACGACCGGACCACTGGAGATCTCAAATTGATCGACTTCGAGATAGCCAAAGTGCATAGGACGCGAACTGAAAGATTCGAAATGTGGTCAAATACTGGCTCTTTATTCTACAAAGCACCAGAAATGTTTGCCAGCGGATACAATTAGCTGGTAGATGTGTGGGCATTGGGAGTCGTAACCTATGAGCTGATGACCGGTGGCCAGCTGCCCTTCCACGATCGCTACGAAATGGAAACTATCAATCGGATCAAGCATGCTAGTCTCCTTATCCCTGAATGGGTGCCCCTTCCCGCGAAAGACTTCATCTAAAAGTGCTTGGAGAAGAACTCCCTCAAGAGGCCGACTTCTCAGGAACTACTACAGCACCCCTTGATATCAGGACTGCTTGCTGAGACTGAAGAAAATTTGAGTCCGCCGAATTTTAAGAGTAAATCATGTGGTGGAAAAACGAGGCGCAACTCAGATGCAGCTGAAAGTTTTTCCATTCATGTGCTCCCAGTTATGGAGGAAGAGATACCCTTGGAGCCTCACAGTCCTCAAAGCGGTAAGACAAAATCCTGTGGCAACAAGACTCGTCGTAACTCTGAAGCAGTTGAGGGATTCTCGTTGTCCGTGTTTCCTGTAATGGAAGAGGAGGACTCCACTGAGCCAGACACCCAGATCGAGCTAGAAGACTGCGATTGCGAATGACTGACTACTGCGTAACAAAACTATTACTTTTTCCAGTAGGCTGACTCGAAGTGAGTCAAAGACTGTTCAGTCTCCACTTCGTTGTTAGAACCTTCCCTCCATATACATAGGCAGTATCGTATTCAACTTTATCGCGATATATTCGATGAAGATTTAAATGTAGAGTCGT
>Ga0209480_10001518_pt1 | contig 16894 bp, 18 predicted proteins | sample JI61114C2DNA_FD_187501 | JGI IMG/M metagenome (GOLD analysis project Ga0209480, IMG submission 187501) | Wastewater effluent complex algal communities from Wisconsin, to seasonally profile nutrient transformation and Carbon sequestration -... | ecosystem: Engineered > WWTP > Effluent > Algae... | reverse complement strand
GGAATCATCCGTAGCTTCTTTATTCGGATGAATAGGATTAGGGTAGTTCATCTTTTCGGCACGCTCAGCTTCTTTTTCCATGTATGCTCCACGCACCATCTTTACTCCCAAATAATAATTGTGCATAGCTGCATTGTGAAACGCGTTTCTCAAATTATCGAGCATATCAATTCTATACATTTGATACGTGTTGAACACGATGGCTTTCTCCTGATTGTACTTTTGCATCATAGCATAAGACAATTCATCAATCGGGTTTTGAATCCAACTGTCTTCAGCATCCATCAGTATGGGAACTTTGTATGCATGTGCTTTAGCACAAATAACGTCCACACGTTGCTTAAAATGTTCAAATGCCGTGGCCTCTTCTTCTGATAAATTCTGTTTTGACTGTACTTTTTCTAACACATCGGCATTTACCAATCCGGTAGATTTAAATACACAAAATGGGATGGCCGGATTATCCTTTGCCTTGTCAAAGGTTTTAAGAATTTCATCTTTTGTTTTATCAAAACCGGCTTCATTGTGTTCGCCTTCGGCTGAGTAATCTAAGATGGTGCCTACGTTAAATTTGAAAAGGGTTTGAATGGTACTATTACTTTGGTCAATTGTTTCGCCACCACAAAAATGTTCGAACACGGTTGACCGGATTAAACCCTTTACGGGAAGTTTTAGTGCAAGACCAACCTTAGCCAGTCCGGTTGCAATTGAAGAAACAAACGGATTGTTTACTAAAGAAAAGATAAAGTTAGCCTTCTTTAGCTCGCGGTTGCTTTTATAGGAAAAAGCAACTTCCGTATCGTCAAAGTGTATTTTAGGTTCTATTTCCATGAATTTAATTGTGGCACAAATATAAGATTGCGTGAGATTTTTATTGGTGTGGCCGCCTGAAAGGCAAGAATTGATTTAATTTGTTCTTTCGTGTTATAAAGCCTTACATGTCTTCCGTATCCATACATTCAAACGCGGCCAGCTTACTTACCGGATTCTTTTCCTCAAAGTCGTATTCAAGTGTGGCTGTTTTGGCTGACCCAAATACAGCGCAGTATTGCTATCCCGTAGTTAAGGCCTCACTCCCACCGCACACACTCATCACCATACCGGCTGGGGAAGAAAATAAAAACCTAAGCACCTGCCAGATAGTTTGGGAAAACCTGACAACGCTAAAGGCCGATCGCCATTCAATGCTGCTGATTTTAGGCGGTGGCGTGCTGGGCGACCTCGGTGGCTTTTGCGCAGCAACCTATAAGCGCGGAATTGATTTTGTGCTGATGCCAACTACGCTATTGGCTCAGGTTGATGCCAGCGTGGGTGGAAAATTGGGCATTGATTTTCAAAATTATAAAAATCATATTGGAGTGTTTTGCAATCCGGTAACAACACTTATCTGCCCTGATTTTCTTAAATCTCTTCCCGAAAGGGAGTTGCGTTCGGGCTTTGCCGAGATTATTAAGCATTGCCTGATTTCGGATAGTGGCATGTGGGACATGCTCAGGAAAAAATCATTAGCTGATCAGGACTGGAATATCCTAATCAGGCATTCGGTTGCATTCAAAAAAATGGTGGTGGAGAATGATCCCAAAGAAAGTGGCCTGCGAAAGATTCTCAACTTTGGGCACACAGTTGGGCATGCGGTAGAAAGTTATTTTCTTGATTCGGGCAATCGGATTTTTCATGGTGAGGCCATTGCTATTGGCATGCACTGCGAATCGTACATTGCCTGGAAGAAGAATTTACTTTCAAAAGATGAGCTTGATGAAATCTCAGCCTATCTGAAATTAGTTTATGCCAAAGTTGACCTACCATCCGTAAGGAAACCTATTTTGGATTTAATGAGCCAGGATAAGAAAAATAAAGGCAATAAAATCTTAATGGCCTTAACCAAGGGAATTGGTGAGGCAGTGTGGGATGTGGACGTTAACGCAGAGGAAATTGAGGCCTCGCTTGATTACTATCAGTCGATTTAAACATAAAGGTCTTCAGAACCTTCTAATTCTTTCTTCACTTTCTTAAATGCCTGTTTCACATCGTCCGTTTTTTTCGCGACAAACTCTTTTGTCTTATTTTTGCGATCACCGGTTAACAACCAGGCAGCGAGCAAGGCACCGCCCGCTAAACCAATACCAATAGCAAGTTTACTTGTAGTCTTCATATTTAAATAACCATTATTCAAATTAAATTGTTTCAACTCGCACTAAAAATCTTTGGATCAGAATTATTTTTAATACTCATTAAACGACCAATTAATTGACTTCTTATTTATCTGTCTTAAAAAAATCGCAACTCAGCGGCACTACCCATAAACTCTCATCTTCCAAGAGCATAAGCAACCGTGCATTAATACTCAAAGCGCTAAGCGGAAACCAATCAGTTGTTAGCAACCTTTCAGATGCCCGCGATACGCAAACCATGAATCGCTTGATTACTAGTAACGACAAATTGATCGATGTATTGGATGCTGGCACAACAATGCGCTTTCTAACGGCATACTTTGCCATTACCAATCAGAATAAAATCCTTACGGGAACGGCCCGAATGAAAGAGCGCCCGATTGGAATACTGGTTGATGCGTTGCGCGAACTTGGCGTTACTATCGACTATCTGGAACATGAAGGCTTTCCACCCATCGAGACAAAGGGATTTGTAACACAAAGGACAAACACACTCACCATTCCGGGCAACGTAAGCAGTCAGTACATCTCGGCATTAATGATGATTGCCCCCACCTTACCAAAGGGCCTTACCATTACCCTTACGGGAAAAATGGGAAGTGTACCCTACTTTCAAATGACGGCCTCCTTAATGGCTGAGTTTGGGGTTGCTTGTAAGATTGATTTAGAGGCTCAGAAAATTACAATTCTACCAACGGCTTATAAACCAACAGACATAACGGTTGAGGCGGATTGGTCATCGATTAGTTATTGGTATGGCTTTACCGCTTTGGCGGAAACAGCAACCATCACGTTACCCAACGTTTCAGAAAAGTCATTACAAGGCGATCGGGTTATTGCCGAGATCATGGATACATTAGGAGTTGCATCCACTTTTAAAAACAATCAATTAGTTCTTTCTAAAAAAGAAACTGCGACAGAATTAACCTGGGATTTTAAAGATTGCCCCGACTTAGCCCAAACCGTGCTGCCTGTTTGCGCAGCCAAAGGAATTACCGGCACCTTTACGGGATTAGAAAGCCTACGTATAAAAGAAACAGATCGTATCGCGGCTTTGCAAACTGAACTTGGAAAGATTGGAGCAACGCTTACGGAGGTGAATGCTGGTTGCTGGATGCTGGATGCTGGAAAAGTTTCTGGCGAAGAAATTACAATTAACACCTACCACGACCACCGGATGGCCATGGGACTTGCACCATTAGCAACCCTCACCAATCTTAAAATTGAAAGCCCAGAAGTAGTGAATAAATCCTATCCCGGTTTTTGGGATGATATGAAGAGTGTTGGGTTTAAGATAAAATAAGTCCACGGTCAACCCGTGGACATTAAGCTTTCATAAATCAGGCAGATCCTTTTCTCCTCTTGGCAACGGAATAAGCTCAACATTTGGTGTTTGGCGTGTCTGTTCTGATCAATAATCCCAATTGCCCAGTTACACCTTCTAAAAAACTTGAGATTTTTTGTCATATTTCTAAAGCTCCGGTAACTAATACCTTAGAAACCAATATCAATGCAATCTTCATTTCAAGACATATTTTACGAACTGATCGAAGAAAATAAAGGACAGATTCTTAGAATTTGCCATGCCTACAGTCGCGATTCGGATGAAAAGAAAGATCTATTTCAAGAAGTAATGATCGCGATTTGGAAGTCATTGCCCTCTTTCGAAGGAAGGGCATCAGCTTCTACTTGGATTTATAGGATTACACTAAATACCTGCATGCGCAGCAGACTAAAGCTTGATCGCCACCAAACAAATCACATTAAACTAAGCAGCGTCCATTTCGACACAATTCCTGAAAAGGGCGATGATCAAAAAGAAAAACAAATCCTTCTAGCCAGAATGCATACCTGCATTCAACAATTAAAGGACACCGAGAAAAATATTGTCATACTTTTTTTAGAAGAGATACATTATAAAGAGATAGCATCCATCACGGGTGTTACAGAAAATTATGTAGCTGTACACATGAAGCGGATAAAAGGAAAATTATTAACCTGTTTAAAATAAATTATATGAAAGAAATTGAATTGCTAAGTCTATGGAAATCAGAATTGGAACTGGTTTCATTTGACAAGGAACTAATGAACCTGGAGATAAGAAAGCATCTAAAATCTATAGATCGGAAAATAATAATTCGGGATATCCTTGAGATAGCTGTCGCGGTTTTAATAATACCAGTAGGTATTTTTATTGCTTATCTGCTTCCCAATTTATTTATAAAGGCAGGCGCTATCCTTTTGATTCCAAGTGCTATACTCATCATTTATAAAATCTTGCAAGCAAGAAAGTCTAAAAAACAAATGAATCAAAACGAAAGCAATCTAGTGTACTTGGAAAATAATTTGACTTATTACCAAAGTCAAAAAGAATTATTAAACTCGGTAATATACTGGTACATTCTTCCCCCAGCCCTCTGCGCATTATTAATTATTACCGGGCTTGAACTAACAACCTGGAGATACCTTTATGCAATGGGTGTAACTATTGGAATGGGCTATTTTGTGGATCGATTGAACAAGCTAACTGTGCTTAAAAAAATAAATCCGCTTATCGAAAGGTTACAAAGTGAAATTACAGAGCTTAAACAGAAATAAGGAAACTTTTCAATCATACTAAAAAAGCCACATATCCGCTAATTGGAATCTGTGGCTTTTTTTTCTGACTCGCTTAATATACCTAAAGTCGTGCCCTGGCTTTACTTGCAACAACACATCGTACATAAGATTTTAGCAATTCACGCCTGACAAAATCTCAAGTGATGAGCTAACTATCAATACCTATCACGATTTTCACAAGGGTATGGGACTTGCACCATTAGCAACCCTCACCAATCTTAAAATTGAAAGTCCAGAAGTAGTGAACAAATCGTATCCCGGTTTTTGGGATGATATGCGAGGTGTAGGGTTTGAGATTGAAAAATAAGAACAGACACTTTCCAATCTCAAACACTAATCTTAATCTTTTAAATAAACTTGCAAACCTACTTTAAAGAATAAACTCGAATCCCAACTCTTGCTGTCTGCGTCTTTATTCTTCAGGGTAGAAGTTTTATATCCTAACATAGGCTCAACGGCCACCCGATCGTTTAAAAATATTGCGTATCCAACAGCTAATGACCAATTACTAGCTCCATATTTTTGCTCTTGTGTAACATCCTGATATGTCTGTTTATCTTTTTGAGAACCTATCCCGTAAGCTCCTTGAAAGAATACACCTGGCTTGATGTAATAACGAACAAAGGGTTGAAATAATAGAGCCGTACTCACCTCATCAAAAACATCAGCTTCCGGTTTCAGTGTTGTTAATTCAAGATTTAAACCTGCGCCAATCGCAAGATTATCTATAATAAAATAACCAGCCTGAGGCGTGAACGAAAACTCCGAACTTTTAGAAGTAGTGTAGGCACTATTGCTTCCAAATTTTGATTTTGAGGTTGTGCTACTAAATCCTACGTTTCCCCCTACTAGTATTCTTCCCTTATTAAATTGAGCGGTTGTACTAAATGAAACAAATATTAAAAGCATCAATAGTAGATTCTTCATATTACAAAATTTAAGAGTGGTAACGATTTTAAATTTTACTTCTTCCCGAAAAGAAATAGTCCACGGTAAACAGTCGACTGTTAACTGTTAACTGTGGACTGTTGGTTACTTAATATACCTGAAATCGTGCCCAGGCTTTACTTGCAACAACACATCGTACATCAGGTTGATCACATTTTCTACATCATCTTTATGCACAGTCTCTACCGTAGTATGCATGTATTTCAACGGAAGCGAAATAAGTGCTGATGCTACGCCTTCTGCCGAATACGCAAATGAATCGGTATCCGTACCCGTTGACCGTGAAACCGCCTGGCGTTGAAAAGGAATTTTCTTTTTCTGCGCTACATCAATAATCATCTTGAGAACATTGTTTTGAACTGCCGGTCCGTAACATAACACGGGTCCTGCACCGCATTTCATATTGCCGCTCTCCTTCTTATTATACATAGGAGATTGTGTGTCGTGGGTTACATCTGTGCAAATTGCCAAATCAGGTTTTAGTCTACGCGAAATCATTTCCGCACCACGTAAGCCAATTTCCTCTTGCACTGCATTCACAACATACAAACAGAAAGGCAACTTCTTTTTATTCTCATGCAGTCTGCGTGCAACTTCAGCAATCATATAACCACCCATGCGGTTGTCAAGCGCACGACCGGTTAAATAGTTTTTGTTTAGTTCAATCAGCTCATCTTGAAACGTAGCCACCGTGCCTACGTGCACGCCCATTGCTTCCACTTCTTTTTTCGATTCAGCACCGATATCTATAAAAATATTTTTCAACGTGGGGGTTTCTTCTTTGCCTGAATCACGTACGTGAATAGCCGGCCAACCAAACACACCAACCACCGGTCCTTTCTCTGTATGAAGATTCACTCGCATAGAGGGTGCGATCTGATGATCGCTACCACCGTTTCTGCGCACGTAGATATAACCCTCGTCAGTAATATAATTTACAAACCAAGAGATTTCATCAACGTGGGCTTCAATCACTACTTTGTAAGCGGCTTTGGGATTGATAACACCTACGGCCGTGCCATACACATCTACGATATAATCGTTAATGTAGGGCTTCATGTAATCCAACCAGATTTGCTGACCACTTTGCTCGAAGCCTGTAGGTGAAGCATTGTTCAAATAATCAAACAGGAATTTTTTACTTTTTTTGTCCATGATACATTTATAAAGGTGGCTTACTATTTTAAATTATATTGATCAAGTTGATACTTTTCTCTTCGCTTTGCAAGGTAGGCTGCTGATATCGGATCTAAATTAAGATTTTTAGTTGTTTCAATCTTATAGAGTTGAAATAGGTGGTCATATTCAAGGTGAGACAATTCATAAATAGCAGCTATCTCAACCATGTTTAGATTTAATCGACCTAGTTGTTGATCTAAGTCTGCATTCTTTTCAGGATTTAACTTTATTACTTGAGGTATTTCACGGTTATAGTTCTCCTTTACTGGCTCTATGAAATGTACTTCGAAAAGTAAAGCGCTCTCATTACCAAGTAATTCTCTTACACTATAAGTTTTCCAATTTGACCTGAGAGTATCCTGAAAAACTACCTCCTCATAAAGATTTTTAAATACTAAAGAATATGGTGGGCCAATTTTTAAACGATCAAATACTGAAAAGAAAACGGAATCCCCATATAGAGTAGGTCTCCCCCCTTCTTGACCTTGTATCTTCAAAATTATATGAAGATCATAGGAACTTGGCAATCTCGAGTTTATCTCGATGTGGTATTCTTCGATTCTTTTATTTACTACTTTAACTTTTACACTCTCTTTTAAAGAAGAAGCATATCCCTCAATTGTCATTACTCCAGCATACCCTTTTTTAGGAATTTCTAATTTGATTGAATTATTATAAACTATCAGACCCGGCTTTACTTCAACTCCGTCTAACGTTACACCTTCGCTACAACTAATTATTTTAAAAAGCGGATTTGATTGAGCATTTGCTAATGCACTTGACAGAAAAAGAACAAGGGAAATAATTATCCTCATGCAAGATTTAAGAGTTACTCACCATTTCTTGGCCATAGTCTCAACTTCTTCTTGAGAATAATAATTCCCAGCGTCAATTCTAGCTTCAGCCTCACTCAACTCGCGGTTGTATTGCTCAATAGTAATTCTACCTTCCTTTTTTAATCCATATTGCACCATGACTTTAATAGCCTGTAACAAAGACACATCATCAACTTGTTCAAGGTCTTTAATGAGGGAAGCTCGCTCCAATTTTAAATCCATACATCGTTAGGTTTGCCCAAGTGTAAAGTTAACCATTTTGGATATGCTGTCAACTGCAAAAAGTTAACTCAAAAAATTCTACTTTTTCTCTAACTCCTCAAAATCAATATCCATTACACTAAACTTCTGCCAGCCCACAAAATCAAAATGCCACCACTCGGAAGCGTTCACTTTAAAGCCATGTTTTCCCATGGCTTCAATAAGCAATTGGCGGTTCTTCCTGATTTTTGGATCACGCACCGGAGTAGTCGGCCACGCTTCTTTCTTAAATGAATCGTACCCGGTTGGCATTTCAAGCTCCACCCCCGTTTTACTATCAATCACCGTAAGGTCTAATGCACAACCCCGGTTATGCCGCGAGCCTTTATAGGGTGAAGCTACATACGTGGTATCATGATACGTCTCATAAAATTTTACCGTTGCTGAATACGGCCTGTAACCATCAAAGATTTTAAGTTCTAATCCTTGCTTTTTTAAGTCAGCCTGAATTTTCTTTAGTGATTCCGCAACGGATTTGCGCGCATAAGCTCGCGCCATCGTATAAATTTTCTCTCCGGTAAAATTATTGGTAGTCGCATACCGAATATCAAGTTTAAGTCCGGGAATAAATTTTTCGAGGTTCACCAATTCATTCTGCGGATTAGCTGCTTTACTTTTTTTGTACGCCTCCAATTTCATCGGGGTGAGTCCGTATTTGTTTTGCGCTTCTGCCGCAACGGAAATCATACAAAAAATTATCAGTGCGTATTTCATTGGGTTGTTTTTATTCCCTTAAAGTTAAATCACTAACTTTCGATAATCATCATCTACCTATGAAAATACTAAAACGAATTTTGCTCGGATTAGCCGCCCTTGTGCTAATACTTCTAGCTACTGTTTATACCTATTTGCTTTCAACCAAGCCAACCTACTCGGGCGAATTAACACTTGTTGGTTTGCAAAAGCCCGTTGAAGTTTTGTATGACGATTTTGGAGTGCCACATATCTATGCTCAAAATGAAGAAGATGCCTATTATGCTTTAGGCTATGTGCATGCACAGGATCGGTTGTTTCAAATGGAAATGATCAGGCGCGCAGCTGCCGGCCGATTGTCTGAAGTACTCGGGCCTGATTTGCTAAAAGTTGATAAACTTTTTCGCACGCTTGGTATAAACAAATTTGCGAAGGAGCATGCAGAAAAATATTTAAATGCAAACACAACAAACTTTCAGAAAGCTGCACATGCCTATCAGAAAGGTGTGAACCAATATGTAAAGACTGGAAAAACTCCGATTGAATTTTCCATCATCGGTATTCCTAAATCTGAATTCACCGAACAAGATATTTACCTGGCGGCAGGCTTCATGGCATTTGGATTTGCTGAAGGCATAAGGGCCGACCCGGTTTTAGAAAAAATAAGACGCGAACTTGGCGCTGATTACTTAAAAGACCTGGCCATTCAAACTCCTGCCAATGCTGAGATTATAAAAAATTTTAGTGGCGCTGTTAAAACTCTGGGAACAGATTCACTGATTTCTTTCTTCAGCGAAGCGTTAGAAAAAATTCCGGTTCCACTTTGGCAAGGCAGTAACGGTTGGGTAATCGCTGGCAACCGCACGGCATCGGGGCTACCCATTTTAGAGAACGACACACACATTGGTTTTGCACAACCGGCTGTTTGGTACGAGGCGCACTTCGAGTATCCTGGCTTTCGTTTTTACGGTCATCACATAGCGGGTATCCCTTTTGGTTTGCTGGGGCAGAATGATTTTTGTGCCTGGGGGTTAACCATGTTTGAGAATGACGATACCGATTTCTATACAGAAGAATTTAATGCCGATGGAAAAGTGAAATACAAAGGTGAATGGGTTGATTCTGAAACCCGAACCGAAGTGATTAAAATAAAAGGTAAGCCTGACGAAAATTTAATTTTAAAATCTACGCCCCACGGAACACTTGTAAATGGATTGTTGGATTTTACAGAAGGCATAAAACCTACTTCACTATGGTGGATACTTAATCACGAACCCAACCAATCACTTCAAGGTGCTTATAATTTAAATCATGCCTCCACCTTCGCGCAAGCTGAGCAAGCAGCCGCACTCTTTTCATCACCCGGATTAAACTTAATGTATGGCGATCGTGCGGGAAACATTGCCTGGTGGGCCGTTGCTAAACTCCCCATTCGGGCCAAACACGTTCAAACAAAATTATTTTTAGATGGCGCAAGCGGCAATGATGAGCCATTAGGGTTCTACGATTTTTCTAAAAACCCACATGCTGTAAATCCACCATGGGGTTATGTGTATTCGGCCAATAACCAACCCGATTCAGTTGACGGAGTTTTGTATCCGGGATATTATTATCCAAGAAGTCGCGCGGGAAGAATTGTTGAATTAATAAAGGCCGATAAAAAATGGACGGTGGAAGATATCAAAACAGTAGATCTTGATGTTACCTCGCACATGCATGCCGACATTGCAAAGGAACTCGTTACGGTTTTAAAATCGTTGAACGATGCAACGTTTAACGATTTAATAAAAGTACTTGATAATTGGAATGGTGAGCAGAAGGCAACGCAGACAGCGCCTTCTGTTTATTATAATCTGTTATCACAAACTATGAAGCTTGCCATGGAAGATGAACTGGGTGCCGAAGCTTACAAAGCCATCATGATGACCTCAATCCCTAAAAATTCTTATCAGATGTTTATAACCAATGATAACTCACCGTGGTGGGATAATAGTAAGACCTCAGAAAAAGAAACGCGTGCTCAAATAATAAAACAAGCCGCAATCAACACGTTAGATTTGTTGCACAAAACAAGTGGAAAAAATTCTGATGACTGGCAATGGGGAAAAATTCATACGCTTACACACAAGCATGCGCTTGATGCCGTAAAGCCGTTACGTTCATTTTTTAATGTCGGTCCATTTGTGGTTGATGGTGGAAGCGAGGTGATCAATAACCTACATTTCGATCTTGACTCGACCGGTTATTTTCCAGTAACTGGTGGCCCTGCTCTTCGAAAGATTACAGACTTTAGTGATATGGAAAATGGAATAACTGTTTCGCCCAGCGGACAATCGGGCAATGTTATGAGCAAGTATTATGGTGATCAGGCACAAATGTTTGCAACGGGTAAGTTTCGTAAGATGCTGATGAACCGAAAAGAAATTGAAACGAAAAGTAAAACGTTACTGCTAAAACCAGAACAACCATGAACATTGATTTACTAAGGGCACAAACTCCGGGCTGTAAACATAAAATTCATTTCAACAATGCGGGTGCCGCGCTCATGCCGCAAGCGGTTATCGAGGCGATGCAAGATTACCTCAACCTGGAAAGCATTACCGGAGGTTATGAAGCAGCCGATAGTAAAGCTGAAGACATCGCAGGTTTCTATTCATCAGCCGCTAAACTCTTAAACTGTAAATCAACAAACGTTGCCTTTACCTCAAGCGCTACGCATTCATTTGCGCTGGCGCTATCCTGCATTCCTTTTCAGGAAGGAGATTCGATCCTTCTTGCTAATGAAGACTACATCTCGAATCAGATTGCTTTTCTTTCCTTACAAAAAAGATTTGGAATAAAAATCCTGCGCGCTAAAAGCAAGCCCGAAGGTGGTGTCGATGTTGAGGATATGAAAATGCTAATGGATCAACATCATCCCAAACTTGTTTCCCTTACCCATGTACCCAGCAACACAGGATTAATTCAACCGGTGGAAGAAGTCGGAAAACTTTGTGCCGAGCGCAACCTTTATTACTTAGTGGATGGTTGCCAATCGGCCGGACAAATTCCAGTGGATGTCTTAACAATTAAATGCGATTTTTTTAGTGCCACCATGCGCAAATTCTTACGCGGACCACGTGGATCAGGATTCCTTTATGTGTCTGATAAAATCATCAATCAAAAATTAGAGCCACTTTTTATAGATATGCGTGGTGCCGATTGGATTTCGGCTAATGAATATACTCCGCGAATGGACGCTCGTAGGTTTGAAGAGTGGGAACTCCCCTATGCCTTAGTGCTTGGAAGTAAAGCAGCCATCAACTATGCTTTACAAATTGGGCTCGCTGACATTCAGAAACGTAATCAACATTTATGTGATCTTATTCGAAAAGAAGTTTCAAAACTAAAAGGCTTTACTCTTCTTGATAAAGGTACTCCGCAAAGTAGCATCATCACTATAGCTATTGCTAACCAAACCGCACAGCATGTACTCACGAGTTTGCGCAAGGAGAACATCAATACTTCCGTTGGCTTTCGCAACTTTGCCTTAATTGACTTTGAAGCAAAGCAAGTTGATTGGGCCTTGCGCATTTCACCACATTACTATAACACAGAAGAAGAAATAGCCATACTTATTAACTCATTAAAAAAATTTAGTGCGTGAAGTTTAAAGATGCTTTATTAAGTGTATTAATTATTGAGGTGGGTATTGCTGTGTTTGCCATAATGAATTATGGAGCTACCCTTGAAGGTCTTCAGGCGGTAACCCGATTTTCCGGACGTGCATCCTTAGGTATCTTTAGTTTAATCTTTCTTTTTCAAACCCATCGATACATTAAGCTTACTTCTATTCTTTCAGATAAATACTATCTGATTTTTGCCATTGCGCATGGCATTCATCTCGTTCAGTTGCTCACGTTCGTTTACCTCAGTGGTAATCCGTTAATCCCTATGCGCCTAGCTGGGGGATTTGTTGCCTATCTTATCATCTTCATTATGCCATATGCACAGTATCGTCTTGAGCTTGGCAAACTATCTCTAAAACAATTTGCTACGCTCAATCTCGTGTTTCTTTATTACGTATGGGTTATCTTCTTTATGACTTATCTGTCCCGCGTTCGCGGAACAATGCCTAATGTTGGCGGATCCTATTCCGAATTCGTTATCCTACTCGCTTGGGTGTCGCTCATGTTAGGCATGAAACTGCAAAGTCAATTGATGAGCCGAGTCTCAAACAGAAAAAGATAATCAGCTTTGGGTTTGCTTATCATACTTAAGCTTACTCTGCTTAAAGTCCAGGAATAACCAAACAGCTAGAACCAAAAGCGAACCTACCATAAACAACGGAATCAAATAAAGATTTGCCGGTTGCACCGTTAACGCTATTGCCATAGAACCAAGTGAGATTACTCCGGCCATAACAGCAAATGCTTTTGTATTGTAATACCAGGCGTAGGGGAAAAAGTGCGCTCCGGTAATAATCACATAGCATAAAACAAAATATTCCGGCTTCATTATCAACACAAAAACCAACATGGGAAAATAAAACAATTGAGCAAAGTTTAGCCACAACCCAAGTGGATCCAACGGATTATTTTCGACCTTCCAGGTAGTTTTAAAAACTTTGGAAAGTAAGAACGCAAGCGGAAGCATAGGACCGCCTACAATAAAAGTCATCACACTTTTGTCATAATCAGAATAAGACAATGTCCAGATGAAGGAAATCAGCGACCATACAATAATTGCCGCCACAATAAAATCTATTCCATTTTTTGCTTTTACAGAAAGCTCTAATCGAAGTTTGTCTAAATCGTTTTGATTCATGATTATAATTTATTTCCAAATAGAAGAAATTGACGAGATCATAAATTGTGAACTCAAACTTTGCAGTTTGACGTTAGTGTAAGGAGCTTCCGGAAAAACAATCTCCGTCATGACCCGTTCGCCATCGTTTATAAAAATCTCCACCGATGCTAAATCCAGATATAGCTTTATGTTTCTGATTCGCACATCACTAATATCCATTTTATTTATTGCAGGAAAAACGTCACTAAAATTTGTAATGCCTGAAGTTGTTCTATCGACTGAAAATAAACCATCAGCAGCCGAGATAATTACTTTCTCTGATTTATCATTGGAAAGTGTTAGCGTAAAGTTTTGCGAGCCGGCATCAACAGTAAACTCAATTAATGACAGCGGACTTTCCAGCGAAGCATCTCCAGTAAAACTTTTTGACTCTTTAACGATTGATCTAATTTCAGTTGCTGGTTTAAACTTCAATTCAAAAATTTGATCTTTTTGATTAAGCAACACTTCCCTGGGCAAAGTAGCCGCGCTGCGCCACGCTTTAGTGGGAACTACGTTGGCATATTGCCAATTACTCATCCAACCGATAAACAATCTGCGGCCATCCGTTGCCGGAATATCCGACCACGTAACACCGGCATAATTATCAGCACCATAATCAATCCATCGCGTTAGTGTATCCTGTGGTGTAAAATTCTTGCCATCATAACCACCAACAAAATATTGTGTAGCCGAACCACCTTGCGGTCCACCCGGATTAATACTTACAAACAACACCCAATGTGTATTACCAGCTTCATCTTTAAGTGGAAACAGATCAGGACATTCCCACACCCCACCATGTGCACCGAGTGATTTACCAAACTCACTTAGCTTGTTCCATTTCTTTAAATCGGGTGATCCATAAAATTCAATATGATCTTTAACCGCGAGTGTCATCACCCATTGGTTGCTCACTTCATTCCAGGCAACTTTCGGATCTCGGAAATCAATAATACCCGGATTTGCTAACACGGGGTTGTGTTCATACTTTGTCCACGTGCGACCTTTGTCTAAACTGTAAGCAATGCCTTGAGTTTGATAATCAATTTTACCTGCAAGCTCGCCTTCTGCGTTATGATACGTGAAGATGGCAACCAGCGGTGGCTGTGCCAAAGTACCCAACCCACTGGTATTTTTCCAATCGACAACAGCGCTGCCGCTAAAAATATAACCCAGTGAATCCGGGCATAAGGCTATGGGAAGATGTTCCCAATGAATAAGATCGGTGCTAACCGCGTGACCCCAATGCATGGGACCCCAAACCGTACTATCGGGATAATGCTGATAAAATAAATGATACTCACCTTCGTAGAAAACCAATCCATTCGGATCATTCATCCAAGCTGTTTTAGGTGTGAAGTGAAACTGCGGTCTGAAAGTTTCATACTCAGCGGCAACTTGTTCACTCTTTTTTGGAGCACACGCACCAAGTAACAGTAGCGATGATAGTAAGATGAGGTGGGCTTTCATTGATATTAGATTTTTAAACTATTTCTTAGATTTTGCAATTAGGCGTCTGACCGCTTGGAGCGGTCAGACGCCTTCTCTTATCAATCTCTTTGCGTAAGCTTCATTACTTAGTCCAGTAATCAACCACCGTAACTTTATCGAGGTATGGCTTCAATACTTCAACAAAAGCCAGGTGCGCAGGATGCACCAAATACTCATCGCGATCTTTATCACTAGAAAATGTTACCAGAAAGCAATGAGTCAAGCCCTGATTTAATCCTTCAGGACTAGAGTTTGTACCCCACTCATAATCTTTAATGAGACTGATTTTTACCTTCAACTCGCTAAAAGCAGTTTCTACTTTCTTTACATCTTCAGTTGAGGCAGTGTCAATAAATTTAAAGAGTACAACGTGGCGTAGCATTTTTTGGTCTTGTTTAGTTTGTGAAGGCGTGCATGCGCCCAAAAGTATAATGACTGCGAAAGTCAATGCGGTTAGGTTTTTCATGCTTAAAAATAAGATTTAAAATCTAAAAATTGACATGGCTGGAGTATCAACAATTGCATATATTAGATTATACTTCACAGTCGGTCTGCCGACAAATTGCAAATTATGAGCGACATAAAATTATTCGAATCAAAAAAGGTAAGAACTCATTGGGATGAAGAAACTGAACAATGGTATTTTTCGGTTCAGGACGTGGTCGAAGCACTAACCGATAGTGCCGATATAAAACAGTACATTAAGAAACTGAGAAGCCGTGACCCGGAATTATTTAACAACTGGGGTACAATTTGTACCCTGGTTGAAATGATTGCCGCAGACGGTAAGAAACGAAAAATACAAGCCGCAAACACGCAAAGTCTATTACGAATTATCCAGTCAATTCCCTCACCTAAGGCAGAACCCTTCAAGCAGTGGTTAGCCCAAGTAGGCTACGAACGTATTGAAGAAACTGAAGACCCCGAACTAAGTTTTGACCGCGCTATGGAAACATACATGGCAAAAGGATACACCAAAGAATGGATAAACCAACGACTAAAAAGTATTGAAGTAAGAAAAGAGCTGACAGACGAATGGGAAAACCGAGGCGTGAAAAGAGGAATGGACTTCGCTGTTCTAACTGACATCATTACCAAAGCGTGGAGCGGAAAATCTGTTAAGCAATACAAAAAGCACAAAGACTTAAAGAAAGAAAACCTCCGCGACCATATGACCAACCTCGAATTGGTTTTAAACATGTTAGCAGAAGCAACCACTACCGAGATCTCGAAAGAAAAGAAACCAAAGACTTCAGACGAAAATAAAGTAATAGCCAAGCAAGGCGGAACGATTGCCGGAAACGCGAGGAAGCAGATTGAAGCCAAAACCGGAAAAAAGATTGTGAGTAAGCTAAATGCTAAGAACATTATTGAAGGAAAACCAAAGCGGAAAAAATTGAAATAATCAACTAAATCCCTTCGTGGTAAGAAATAATACTTCAGCACATGTACGAAATATCAACAATTGCATATATTCGGTTGTTGGTCGCAAGGCTTTAAAAAAGATTCATGACCTGGGATGACATATTAAAGATAATTTTTGGACTATTAGTATCTCTAGGAGGAGGTGGATTGGTCATTACTGGGTTCGCTAAATACATCGGGAACATTTTTGCTGCAAGGTATATTGAGAAAGTAAGGACTGAATTTCAAAAAGAGTTTACGAATTATCAAAACAAACTCGACATTTTAAAACAGACAACTCTTAGATACTCAGACAAACAATTTGAGTATTACATTGTCTCGTCCTGAAATAGGTTTACACGAATTAACGTGTAAGCAAAATGAGAAAATCAGATAAAACGGTTCAGGAACAAGAAGCTATTATAGCTGAGTATTTGTTGGGCGATACGACCTATCGTAAAT
>Ga0209480_10001517_pt1 | contig 16897 bp, 7 predicted proteins | sample JI61114C2DNA_FD_187501 | JGI IMG/M metagenome (GOLD analysis project Ga0209480, IMG submission 187501) | Wastewater effluent complex algal communities from Wisconsin, to seasonally profile nutrient transformation and Carbon sequestration -... | ecosystem: Engineered > WWTP > Effluent > Algae... | reverse complement strand
CAGGGCTGAGGATCTGCACATGCACCCAGTCTGCCAGCCCAGTGTAGCCGTCGCTGGCATCACCGCGATAGCTCATCAGAGCGTAGCGCTTGCCGGGCTCAGGCGTGAAGTCGCTTGGCTTGCTCAGCAGGCGCAGCGGTGTGCGCGGGGCGTAGTGGCTGGCGAGCTGGCCGGGGGCTTCGGTGGCTTCGTCGATGACACTGCGGACGAGGTGCTTCACTTTGCCAAAGGCCTTCAAATCTTCCGGCGTGATCGGCCCGGGGCGCAGGATGGTGATGATCGGCTTCGGCGAACCAGCCTCCACCTTGATGATGGTGCTCTCGATGCCGCAGAGGCAGGCTCCGCCATCGACGATGAGCGGAATGCGCCCGTCGAGTTCGGCGATGACCGCATTCGCCGAAGTCGGGCTGATGGAGCCAAAGCGGTTCGCGCTCGGTGCAGCGATGGGCCTGCCAAGAGCATCCGCCACACGGCGGAAGACGGCGTTCTTGCTCATGCGCACCGCCACGGTGGGCAGGCCGGCCGTGACGATGTCGGGCACGCAGGCTTTCTTTGGCAAGACGAGAGTCAGAGGTCCGGGCCACATCTTCTCGGTGATCTTTTGCACGATAGCCCGGATGTCTTCCGGCACCTCCGCGACTTCATCCAGCATCTTCTTGTTCGGAAGATGCACGATGAGCGGATCAAAGCTGGGGCGCTCCTTGGCCTCGAAGACCTTGGCGACTGCCGCTGGATTCAAGGCATCCGCAGCAAGACCGTAAACAGTCTCCGTGGGCAGTGCCACGACCTCACCCGCCTTCAACAGCCGCGTGGCCTCCTCCACGGCTTTGTGCATGAGAGGGCCTGAATCGGTCTGAAGAATGGGAGTGGGCATTGGTTCAGGATGCTGGGACAGGACGGCCATTTTGCAAGCAGCCGGACGCGATGATTACCTGTCACGGCCAAACCAAGCCCGGATGAAGGGGGGGCTGCCACTGAATGTGTCAAGAGACTCGATCATGACATCTGCGCTGATGCGCCCGCCATCCAGGAAAATGATGCGGTCAGGTTCGAGCTTGCGGATTTCAGCGAAGTGATGGGCGACGACGAGAAGCGTCGTCGGCTGGTCTTCGAGCCTTTCCCTGACAAGCTCCACAGCGCTATGTTGCTGGAGTACATCAAGGGAGGCAAATGCCTCGTCAAGCAGCAGAATGCCGGGCTTGCTGATCAGGGCACGAGCGAGTGCCAGCCGCTGCTGCTCACCGCCGGAGAGAGTGCTCGGACAACGCCCCGCGAGGGCGAGGAGATCACACGCCTGCAACATGTGATTGATGGCAGCATCTCCATGCAAACCCGATCCATGCGCGGCGATTTGCAGGTGTTTTTTCACGCTGAGGTGGGGCCAAAGGCCGAGATCCTGGAAGACCAGGGAGATTCCTCGACTCGCAGGCAGCACGATGTTTTTGCCAGCCTCAGCCACCACACGATCCGAGAGAGAGATGCGACCTTTGTCAGGGAGTGTCAGACCCGCGAGCAATCGGAGCAACGTTGTTTTGCCGCTACCATTCGGACCTGCAATCACACAACGCTGTCCTGACGGGATGTGCAGCGAGAGGCCATCAATCACGATCTGCCCGCCTGCGTTGTGGGTGACGTTTTGAAGTTCGATGTTCATGATTCAGATCTGCGCGCACGAATTCTGGAGATGATCCATGCCGCGACATGAAAGCAAAGTGGCAGTGTCCAGGCCGCAAGCCAATAGATGAGACACAACGCCGCCGCTTGGGCGGCGAGGGCATTGTCCATCAGGGCAAACAGCCGCAATGGATAGCTGGACCAGCCCGGCGGTTGCAGGAGGACGGCACCGGACACATCCGCGAGACCGAGCATGGCCACACTCAGGGCCAGCAAGGCCATGGGACACCAGGCGACTGGCAGCAGCACATGCCAGGCGTAAGACATCGCTGGAACACCGACCATCCGGACAGATTCAACCCACGATTGGGGGATCGAGTTCAGCCAGATCACCCCCACGATCACAGCGAAAGGCAGCAGGCGCAGTGAGGCGCAGGCACCGACGAGTGCCGCCTGGCCTGACTCTGGCCAGCCAGTGCTGCCGAGAAGCGCTGACAACTGGCGGAAGCCATCGGCATAAAGCTGCGGAGGGGCGGCGAGCAGCAGCAGTTGCACGATGAGACAGCTTTTGAAAAGTGCGGCGGAGCGACTGGCCACGAAGATCAACGGTCCAGCCAACACGATGATGATGAGCGCTGAGGTGAGCGCGAAGTGAAGAGTGATGGGAGCACTCTCAGCGAGCACGGTGAGCGCATCCCATAGATGAGTCGCTGCGCCCGGAGATCGAAACAATGGCATGATCAACCCAACCAAAGAGATCGCCGAGAGCATGATGCATGGGATCAGAGTGACTGTGCTGGATAGAGATCCGCCGTCGTTCATGGCCACTGATCTGGAGGGGGAATTGACGAGTGATTTTTTCATGACTGAAGCAAGCAGGCAGGCTGCAGCGATGGCAGGCAAAGCCAGCACGGAACAAGCTGTTAGCAGACGCAATGCAGCGCGCTCTGGTTGTGCGGAGGCGAAGGCGATATGCACCTCGCTGGCAAAGGTGTGGTGCCCCATCAGTTGGGGTGCGCCAGCATCTCCCAGCAGAAGCAGACTCAACGCTAGACTCAACGCTAAAGCCGCCGGGAGAGACCGGCGCAGCGCGACACGCGCCAGGAGTCTGCGGCCTTGAATCAAAAGACATGCCTCCCTCTCCGCCACAGCCATCCAGCCTGCCAGCGTTCCAGTGAGCACTGCCACCATGACCGCATTTTGCAGCCCCAGGGACAGCACGAGTCCGCTGCGTCCATCCAGCCAGGGTTGCACCGTGTATGGCAGCCAGGCCTTCCAGCCCTGGAGTCCTGCGGCCCAAAGAAAAGGCGGGCAGAGCAGGCCGGGTGCCAGCCAGATCCAAGCCACCGTCCGAACACGCTGGCGGGCCAGCGTGAGCGCTGCCCCGAGCGGCCAACCCATGGCAAATCCGATCCCCCATGTCCCCCCTAGTACGCTTAAAGAGCGCCGTAGGGAACCGTGAATCACAGGGTCAATCCATATCTGCCGCCAGAGCGTGTTGCATGAAACGCCAGACGTTAGGCCAAAGGCCAGGGCAGGCGCCAGCACCAGGCCCAGCAAGCTCCAAGCCAGGATCTTCCAGGCGGTGACGGGGCATGAGTGATTGACAGCCATGATTTGGAAGGACGCAGATGCTTCAATATTGCTGTTTGCGCACCCAGTCTTCCAGGAAAGAAACCCGCCACTTCTCGAACTCCGCGCTGAGGCGTTGATCGTCCAGAACAGCCAGACGGACTTTGTCCAGACTCAGGCCAAGCCCACCCGGTTTGCGCGTCAGATCATGCATCGGGAAATGAGCGCCGGAGCCATTGGCCATCCATTCGGCGGTTTCCGCAGAAGCAAGGAACTGGGCAAGTGCCTGTGCCTCCGATGGATGAGGAGCATTGGCAACGAGCATGATGGCGGAGGGGACGAGAACTGCGCCTGCGCTGGTCTGATCAGGGACGATGAAGCCCACGGGCAGGCTGTCGAGCAGAGCCACGTTCACATCATCACTATCGGTCAGGCCGATGGCGAACTCACCGCTGCCCACGCGCCGCTTCACCTCGCCATTGCTGGCCAGCATGCGTCCGCCATGTTTGGCGAAGTCTTCCAGGAAACGTTGGGCTCCATCACGACCCAATTGTTGCAGCAGGGCGGCGGCGTGCATGGAGGTGGTGCCGAAAAGTGGATTTGCCATGCAGGCGCGGCTGGCAAAGCGCGGCGTGGCCAGATCGGCCACGGTTTGCGGCAACGCTTCTGGTGAACTCAATGATGGCTTGTGATAAAGGATCACACGCAGCCGCGCAGGACCGCAGAGCAAGCCCGTCTGCGCCTGCATCTGGCGCATTGCTTCGAGGGCCGGTTTTGGGTCGGTCGAGTGCAACTTCGCCGCCAGTCCGCGTGAGACGAGATCGACAGCACGCATGGCATCACCACTCCAGAAAAGATCCGCCTGCGGCTTGTCCTTCTCAGCCAGCAGGCGTGTGACCAGACCTGCACTCTTGGCCGCCTCTGTGTCCGTCACCAGCTTCACGGTGATGCCACTGCGCTCGGTGAACATGCGGCACAGCGGGCGACTGTAGGCCTCATCCACGCTCGAGTAGAGTACTACAACGTTGTCATTATTTCGCCCGCAGGCTGCGATCATGAAAGCTGCCGCGAGCAGCAAGAACTGGCGTTTCACGGCACGACCACCGGGCTTAGAATGACATTGCCAGACATGATGTCTGAGTTCGCCGGATTGCCCAGGGGCAGTTTCGGCAGTTGGAACGCGCCGCGTCCCAGACTTTCACCACTGAGCAAAACGCCCTCGAATGTGACGGCTCTGGGCACCGCACCATCGGTGAGTTTGAAGCTGCCAGAGAACGTGCCTTTAGCCGTATTGAGCGTGAGTTTCACGCCGGTGGGATTGATCAACACGCTTGCGGGCAGCAAGACTGTATTAGTCTTGGAGATACGAATGAGTTGGTCGAGATCAGCGAACTGCGCGGCGGTTTCGACACTGCCCTGGGTGAAGTCAAGCCGCGCGTTGTTGGCGGCATCAGGCAGATTGAAGATGATCTGACCCGAAGCAGGAGCCACCCAACGGCGGCCTTGCAGCGACATGGCGAGGGGACCAAAACCGGTGCGATACGAGCGGACTGCGACAGGTTGCGGGGCGACTTTGATCCAGTCGATACGCCCGGAACAGTCGCCAGCGGGCGTAACTGCGGGCAGCCCAATCATCGAGCCGGTGTTTTTGTAGAGCATCGTAAAGATTGGAATCTCACCAGTAGGCCAGAGGGTGGAACTGCCCGTCAGCGGCTCTCCATCAGCGGTCTTGCCGGTCCAAGCGACACTGCCATTCGCGCCGATGGCTAAGTTGAGATAACCGGTTCCCTGCGGCACTGCCACGTTGCCGGCTTCGTCCGTGGGTAGATTGAGCGCATTCGTGTAATATCCGGCAAAGGCGGCAGCAGTGGTGGGCGCGATCCAGCGATTGCACCAAACACGTACGGCTGCGGTGTTTGCCGGTGAGGCGGAGTCAGCCACGGTGCCTTCGGCAAAGCCAAAGTTGCGACCTGGATCGAACGTCAGATTGAGCAGGAGCGGTGTCAGATTTTTGCGGACGACACTGATCGCTATTTTGCCGCCACCAGTCGTGTCCACCAGCAGGCTGCCTGCAAGCGGCCAGGATACGGAACCCAACCGAGTCGTACCGGTGACTCCGCCAGTCGCCGTGATCGCAAGTGTGACAAGTCCGCCAAAACCACCGTTAAGCGTCGCGTGGCGCTCGACAAGTCCATCGTATTTGCCGCCGATGAACACAGGCAGCGTGACGATCATGGTGAATTTGAAAGGCACGCTGAGCTTTGCCGCATTGGTGCCGGTGATGGTCACGGCGTAGGTGCCTGGTTTCAACGGTGAACCACTGACGAAGCCGGTTGTCACGCTCACGGTCACACCAGCGGGCAAACCTGTGCCTGCGAATTTGTTAGGCGCATGCGGGAAAGCAGGCGTCGTGGCGAATGCCTTTCCAGTACCGAGGGTATATATGAGCGGATTGGCCTTGAGGGTAAACTTCACCGTATTTGAGGAACCTGCGACGTTGCTCGCCGTGATGCTGACGGTGTAGGTGCCAGGCACGGTGACGATGCCGGTGATGGCACCGGTCGTGGCACTGATGCTGAGACCCGGAGCGAGCCCTGCGGCTTTAAAGAGCGTTGGGTAATTGTAACTCGAAGGTGTCGCGGTAAAGGAGGAGCCGACTGTGACCGTCGCCGTGGTGAACGACAGGCCGATCACCGGTTTCTGCACCGACTCCTGCTGCACGGAAATCGTCTGCCCGGCCACGGTGATATTGCCCTGCCTTACCGCGCCAGTGTTGGCGAGCAGTGCCAGCGTCACGGTACCTGCGTCGTTGCCGCTGGTGGCTCCGGTGAAACTAGCCCAGGGCAGACTTTCGGTGGCTGTCCACGCGCCAGTGCCGACGATGTTGATGATTTGGTTTGTTGCACCTGCCGGGGCGAATATCGCCGCCGGATAAGCCGCCAGTCCGCCACCGACGCCACCGCTTGCCCCTGTCCAGGTGACTTCATCCACCCAGCCTGCGTCAGAGCCCGTACTGACCGAGCCATCCTTCGAGTAGCGCCAGCGCACTTTGTGCAGCCCGCTCGTGGAAATCACGACTGATTTCTGAACCCAATCCACCGTGCCCGCAATGGCAGAGTTTTGCACGCCGTCTATCTCCAGCCGCAGAAAATCAAAGCCACTTTCTGAGGACACTTTCCACCAAAAGCCCAGCGTTCCAGGGCCGTCGAGGACGGTTTCAAACCATGTCTCCTGTGAGTGCGAGATGAGGCCGCTCTTCATCGCATCCACTGTATCGTGGGTCGTTGTGGTATCGACAGTACAGACGGCAGTGCCGCCGGAGAAGTAACTGAGCGCCGTGTTGTCCACGGCATCGGCAATGGCGGGAACAGGCGGCCCGCCGAGCGCAGGCGGTGTGGTGGGAACGGGTATCACCGTCGGTGTGAAGACCACCGTGTCCAGCCAGGCTCGATCAAGCCCCGATTTGTTCGCCGCATCCTTGGCATATCGCCAGCGCACAGTGTGATTACCCACAGGGATGGCCAGTGTCTGGAAGAGCCAGCCTCCGGAGCCGCTTCGTGTGAATTGCACCACACCATCCAAACTGACCGTGTAGAGATCTTTGGCCGACTCCGAGTCCACCTTCGTGTAGAAGGTCAGATTGCCTGGACCAGCGATACGCGTCTCGATCCAACTGTCGGCGTTGTTAGCGATGACACCACTGGCGAGTGCGGCAGGTCCTGTGGAAAACTGATCTGTCACGATCGTCCACACAGCCTTTCCTCCGGTCTGGAAGGCGAGGGTGCTGCCCACGGCCTGACCGAATGTGTAGGTGGCTACAGGCACGACGGGCGGCTTGGCAGGAGCTGGCATCCAATTCACCTGATCGAGCGCACCGCTGCCATACTCGGGGATCGCGTAGTTGTCATAGTCCGTGTTCGTCACCCAGCGCAAGTGATGCGGGCCTGCACCAGTCACTGTGTAGCTCACGAAACTCCATGAACTGCTCGCTGACAACACCATCACACCATCCACGAGAAGTGTCATGTTCACCCCGGACTCGCGCCACCAGAATTCGATGGTCCCCGCACCGGTCACATACGTTTCCATCCATGACGACCTATACTGGCCGTCGAGAACACCGAGCGCAGCATCTGTTCCATCGTGACTCGCAGTCGTTGATGCCACTCCGAACCATGGGTTCATACGATCCGTTGCCCAGTTGAGCGTTGTCGTTTCCAAGGCCTGTGGCAGAGGCACTGTTGTGGTGTTGGAGATCACCACGCGATCCAGCCAGGCCTTGGCGTTCACGGGAGCTCCGACCGGTTGAGTCAGCGCCCATTGCAAGTCATGGACACCATCAGCCAAAGTTACTGTGACCTGAGTCCATGTGCCATTTGCTGCGGCCGTGCTGTTGAGCACGCCATCGACATTGAATTTCAGGCTGCTGGAACTCGCCGTCGGCAGCATCCACCAAAACGACACTGTGGCCGGTCCCTGCACATAGGTGCTCACCCAGCTATTACCACCTGACGGAAGTGTCGAACTCTGTGCTGCAGAGCGCCCATCTATCGTCACGATGCGCTGACTGAACCAACCAGAAGGCAGCCCCCCCGTCTGCCAGTTGAAATCAGGAGCATCCAACGCAATCGCCAGATCGGAGGCAAATACTGCGGTCTCCGTCATATGACTCGTCATGGTCAGCACCAGCGAATGCGCGAGTGAACTCACGGCGCCCTGCCATTGTGTGAACGCATAACCAGCATCAGCACGAGCCGTCAGTGTCACCTTGGTTCCGAGTTTATACCTGCCCGTCACACTGGGAGGCGTGACTGTGATACTGCCATGCTCTGCCCGCGTTGTGAGCCTGAAAAACAATGAAGTGCCAAGCTTTGGATCGGTGCCATCGGCGATTTCTTCCGCATTGGTCACGCCATCGTGATCAAAGTCTCCCACGCCTGTCTGCCCAAGCCCGGCAAACAGCCGTGTCTCATCCGCATCCGCCAGCCCGTCATTGTCCGTGTCGAGCGCCAGCCGCGCCGCACGGCTCGTCACCGAGCCCTTCGAGTTAGTGATCACCACCGAGTAAAGCGCCTCGTCAGCCGCCGACACATTGGTAATCGGCAATGACTCCAACGTTGCGCCGACAATATTGGCAGCTCCTTTTTTCCACTGATACGCATTGGCCGCATTCGGCGCCGTGCGGACGAAAAAGACAGCAGTGCTGCCTGGAGTGCCTGACCAGTCAACGGGCTGTGTGCTGATCACAGGCTTCGCGGCTGCAACAGATGCGATCTGAATCATGTTGCCATTAAGGTCATGGACCATGGTGGTCGCCGCCGCGAAACTTGCCTGGTATTGGCCCAGGCCCAAAAGAACTGCTGAAATAACAGCAAAGTTAAGCCGGAAAAAGATCTGGTACTGAATGATCATGGCATGCTAGAGGTGAAGGTTTAAGGTCGGACTCAATACACGGTTCGGTTGGCCCCCTCCAATGGTCCCATGATCGGGTTCTCCCAGGAGTTGACGTTGTTAAGCTGGTTTGGGCCATCATCCAGGGTGCCGGTCAAATGCCCAAGCTCATGGGCAAGAATGCGCGCTGTGGAGGCTGGCAGCGGGCCTGTGTCCGTTTGGATGACAGGATGGATGTCAGGATCGACGTATACATGATCTCCCTGCTGGTATGCCTGACCGGTGCCTTTAACGCAGTGAATATAATAGGTTTTGTTGGGGTCATTGTGAAGTTTCGCCAGCAGTTCGCGGCCTTTCCGTGACTTCATTAGTTCTTTGATGACCGGCCTCATGCAAACATCCGACGCTTTGTCTGCGTACCACAACTTGAGTCCGGTGGGATCGGTGAAGTTGATCGGATCATTGCTGACATATCGGTACAGGTTGATTCCCCCTCCGTCCTCACCAATCGGATCACGCGACAGCCAGCGCCCAAAACTGGCATCCAGTGCGCGAAAGGGAGCAAGATACAAACCGCTGGCCGCATGAAGATAGTGACGGGTGTACCCAACGTCATCGGCAAATCCAGGCGCTGTGGCAGTCGTCACTCCAAACGCGGCATACTGGAACCTCTTTTCGACAGTGCCCGCTGAACTCACGACCTCACGCACACTGCCCAAATGATCTGAGGTGTAGGTAAAGGAGCCTTGTTTCGCGCCCGAACTGATTTGCACGCCTTCGCTGAAATACCGCACCAAAACGCCGCGCCCGCTTGAGTCTCGTTTTTCAATCCTAGCCATCCCGTCCCAGACGAATGTTGCATCATCAATCAGAGACTTTCCATTAAACTCCCGAATACGCCGACAGAGACCGCCTCCGTCATAACTAAACTCCGAACGCTTCGTTCCGATCATGACCCCCACCAACCGATTTTCTCCGTCCCACTGATAGGTTCGACCTGCCAACGCTGCGTCCTGATCAAGCAGCCGGTTGAGCGCATCATATCTGGAGTTCTTGGTGACCCCGCCCGTGCTTTCGGTGACGCGATTACCCGCTGCATCGTATGAATAAGTGCTGTTCGACACCGCAGTCGCACCTCGGGTAACGGCGACAGATTGAAGCTGCCCGACTGCATCCGAAACGATTGTCCAAAGGTCTGGCGTGGCGACTCCCCCGAGCTGTTGCGACCATGTGCTAATCCTTCCAACAGCGTCATAGGTGTAGTCGAACTTGGACAAAGTTCCTGTTCCTGTGCGGATGTTTTCGATTTGACTCAAACGACGATCATTCGTGTTGCCGAAATAGGCAAAGTTAGTCGTTACCCCGTTAGAGCGGACCAGTTGAAGGGGACGCTCTGAGGCCCCCTCAAAGGCTGCTGTGGATGTGCCAAGCGCATCGTTGATTGCCGTGATTCTACCCAACTCATCAAACGTGATTTGTGCCGCGACTCCATTGACGGCCCTTCCTGTGACTCTGCCAAGCGCATCGTAACTGTAAGCGATCGTGTCGTCCGGGAACGGGCCATCCAGGCTGGCGAGGGAACCGGCGCCCAGGGATGTGGTGTTAGTCACGGCATTGTATGCATAGACAGTGCTGCCAATACCATCCTTCATGCCGACCATTCGAGGGTACACAATGTCATAGGTGTAGCTGACACTGGGTGTGGCGATCTGGGCATTTGGATAGCTGATCTGGCTCACTGAGTCGTCCAAGAAGTAATCATGCAGTTTGTTCTGGCCTTTTTCGTCTGTGCGGCGTGTTAAGCGTCCGGCGTCATCGTAGCCATACGCGACCTTTGAGTTATCGGCGTATATTTTCGCAATGACGCGTCCTTGCAGATCGTGCTGCCACCGCGTGACACGGCCCATGGGATCAGTGAGCGAGGCAAGATTGCCGCAACGGCACCACACTGTTTTCACCACCCGATTGAGTGCATCTGTGACCTGGGTGAGTTGCTGGATGGCATTGTGCGTGTAGGTGGTGATACGCCCCAGGCGGTCACGGAAAGTGGCACGGTCGAGCTTGTCGTATGTTAACTGTTCGTTCGTTGCATCCGGGTAGTCGATTTGGGTGACACGGTCGAAGTCGTCGTAGCTGAAGGTGCGTGTGTAACCGTCAGTGTTTGTGGTGGTGCGGATACGGCCCACGGCATCATAGGTAAGCGTGGTGGTGTCTGAAGCGCCAGGCAGCGGTCCGTCCATGCTGGTGAGGTAGCCATTGGCGTCGTAACTGAATGTGGTGGCTTCGCCCAGAGCATTGGTAAGAGTGAGTACCTGACCGCGAGCATTATAAGTGTAAGTGGTGACGGAGCCCGCCGCATCAGTGATGGTTAGTGGCAGATGCCGAGCGTTATAGCTGATGCTACGCTGGCGCTCGTTGATGCCGCCCGTGGTCTGCTTGATCTCGATCACATCCAGACCGTTCGCCGCATAGACGTACTCCGTGGTGCGTCCGAGCGGATCCACCGACTTGATGATGTTACCGATGGCGTTGGTGTAGGTTTGCCGAAGCTGCGGGGTGCCATCAGGCAGCATGCGCAGCACCTTCTGCGGTGCTGCGCTGGCTCCGGGGTAGTAGGGGAAGCCGCTTGAGTCGATCAAGATGCCGCCAGGGTAGTTGTACCACACACGGTCTTCGTGAGGTTCCTTGGTGTTCTCGATCACTGGCACCACCTGCCAGTTCACATTGGTATAAAAACGATAGTTGCGTGCGGCCTTGTAGTCACCAGGGGCCACCTGGCTCTGCAGCTTGTTCCAATACCAGCCATTGCGGAACTGCAGGCGCGAGTCCTCTGCATAAAAACTCACCGACTGCCCGCCCACCGTGACCGACTTCGGCGGTGAACGCAGCGATGGAATGAAAGTGCTGCCTGTATCATTGAACTCCACACGCTCCTTGCCACCGAGCGGATCAGTGGCTTCGACGATGCGGTTGGAGCCCGCAGAGTCCACCAGCTTGGCAAAGGTGGAGGTGCCATAGGGTGTGGTCATGGACTCAATGAACCCGCTGGCGGCATAAGTGAAGGTGCTGGCAAGATTGATCTGGTCCGTGACACTCGTGAGACGTCCTCCAGCATCATAGGTTAGCGTGGCGAAGCGTCCAAAAGGATCGGTGACCTGGGTGATGCGGTAAATGTTCCCAGCATCCGTGTAAGACAGGGTGGTGACCTGCCCGATGGCATCGGTCACAGAAACAAGGCGAATACTGGCATCGTACGCCATGGTCAGAGCGTTCCCCTGAGGATCGATGATCTGGCTCAGAAAGACGCGGGTGGGTGTGGTCGGATGGTTGGGCGCGTTGTAGATCTCCACTGAGCCGTCGGGCAACTCTCGGGTGTATGTGAAGGTGCCTGTGCGGGTGACCGTGGCAAAGCTGCGATCGTGGGGGCCGAACTTGGCAGTGACCGTGCTGTAACGCACCACCTCCGTGCCGCCACCGGGGAGGCGTACACGCAGATTGGTGCCGTTGGTCAGCGCGCCTCCAACGTGCTCCACCCACGCCACCCAGTTCGTGCTCCACGTCACACCGACATGGCTCCAGGTCGGAGGTGAAGTGGGTGCCCCGCTGTCCATGTCATTGTAGTTGATTTGGAAACCCACGGCAGGTCCGACGGGGGGCGTGTAATTAAGTGGGATGTCCGCGATTCGAATCGCCCCAGGCATCGGAAGAAAAGTGTAGCGCGGCATGCCTGCACAACCGCCGCCCCTGACACTCCCACCAGTAACTCCCGGATCTGTCGTCGGTGAGTATGGCGTAACCGTTTCTTCCGTCGGCGTGGTTCCATGTGCGCCATCCCTGCCGAAGACGGTGCTGCCGGTCACAGCATCCACTTTGTCCCAGCCGCCGCCTAGATCATTGGCGGCCACGAGGAAGTAGCCGGTGGCAGCCTGATCCACCGCCGCCTTGTCCACCCAGCCTGCGAAGCCCAGCGTGCGATCCTCCAGAAAATACTCAGTTCCATCCGCGGAGACAGCCAGGAGCGCGTTGAAGTGATCATCCTTCACATGCATCACGGCTGGTGTGGGGATCTTGGCACCAGGATCAGTTCGGCGGGCCATCGCCAGTTCCAAGTGGTAATCATTCTGCGCATAGCGCTGCACCTCCGAAAGCGGCAGGCCCGTCTGCTGGTAATCAGGCGGCACCTGACTGAGCCGGGGAGCGATGAACGGCTCGCGCTTGAACTCCTTGATCGCATTGAGCGCCAGCGGGCCGCACATCACATTTTGCGCCGCCGTGTGATCCAGCAGCCAGACTGCCTCGCGTGCGCGGAAAACTTTCCCTTCAAGCGCTCCATTCAGGGGCCGTGCATCGGCGGCAGCCACCAGTTCCCGCAGTTTCTGGGCGCGCGAAATACCAATGTTGGCCTCTAGCAGACTGCCCAGCACTCCATTGGCCAAATGATAGGCGGGCAGGTCTGTGCGATCCTTGGTCTTCTGCCAGATTTCATCCCAGCCCTGGCGTGCCACATCAAACCAGCCGGTCTTGTGCTTGAATCCCATCAGCTCGTTCTTCAACGCCAGCGCCCAGCGTGAACCACCGTTGCCCTTGAGCCATTCTTCCAAAGCAGCAAACTTTTCCCGCTCACTCAGTGAAGCCACCTGGCGCATCAATCCTCCGAGCTCGGCATTATCTTTTTCGAGCGATTGCACATTCAAAAGCCCATCTATCGGCCACAAGCGATTGGCAAAGATGCGCGAACCAACAAGCTGATCATCATTGGGCTGATCGGGGATTTTTGGCATTTCAAGGATAGAGGTGTGCATCGGCGTCCGCCTGTTGGGCTGCCCTTCAAATTGCCATTGCTGGACCGGCTTTTGAACTGATGGAAGTGCCATCGCTTCCTTGAGACTTCGCTGCAGGGGGGGGGTCACCCAATACTCCTTCCAAAGGAAAACGAACAATAAACCAACGAACACGACGAATAATAACGCCAAGGATTCACGGGTGATCTTTTTCATACTCAGCATATCTTTTGAGTTCTGGACACAGCAAAACCGTACATCGCTATATTCCTCACCTTGAATGATGATGGCAAGACAAATTCCCCTGAGCGAATTGTATCAAATCTAGTTTCTATGGACCGTGTGGCAAGATTTGCAGTCTTGTTTTATTTGGGCCAGGGCTTCTTTGATTAAACCTGAATCTTGCAGCGAAGTTTGTTTGAGTTCCTGGACTTTATCAGCCGCTTGAGAGAGCTTTTTTTGCAAGTCTTTTGAATAGTCCCCATTGGCGGTTAGACGCACTGACTCACGATAAGATTCCTGAATCTGGACAATGAGTTCAGATGCTTTTGACTTAGCATGTCCAGATGTCACAAGCTTTTCCAGGGTCTCGAAAGACTCGCCAAGATGCGACATTTCCCTCACAAGGGCATCCACTTTGGCCTCAGACAATAGAGGAGCTGGCTGGGCTTTAAGTTTGCCAGCATCAAACTCACGGACATCACGCCATAAGCCTTTATACTCGGTGCCTGTGCCAGCTTCCTTGAGAAGCTGAAGTGCCTGATCGTTTGGAAGATTCACATCCAGCATGGCAGCCACCGCTGCGGCTGCTGGTGCCCGATGTTTGCCGTGATGGCAATGAATCAAGATCGGTGCCGACTCTTCTGTCAACACTTGGCGCAAAGCCGCCTGAACGGAGGGTGGAACGCCGTCATACCCAATGGGCAAATGCAAATACTTGAGCCCGGCTTTGGCTGCCGCCTTTTGATCAGGCACCTTGCCATCAACACTGATCACCACTTCAATGCCATGAGCGGCGATTTGTTGGAACTGTGCAACTCCCACAGGCTCACCACTGGAATAGATGCGAGACGTGATGGGTCGGAATGCCTCAACTTGGGGCAGCGAACGACCGCCCTGACCGAAGCACGGCAAAACGCTAACTCCGATCAGACTCGCGCTGTAGATCGGCACAATGAGAAGCTTCCGATAGAAAGTCATGTCGAGATCAGAATCCAACGCCTTGACCGAGTCTGTCAATCCGCAATAAGGCGCACTCCTATGCCTCGGCTACGCTTCTTTGCGCTTCAACTGCGGGAAGAGCACGACGTCGCGGATGCTTTCGGCACCGGTGAGCATCATGATGAGGCGGTCGATGCCGATGCCGATGCCGCCGGCGGGTGGCATGCCGTGTTCGAGGGCGGTGATGAACTCTTCGTCGATCTTCTGCGTCTCTTCGCCGGCCTGATGTTCCAGGCGCTCGCGCTGGACGATGGGGTCGTTCAGTTCGGAGTATCCAGGGCTGATTTCCTGACCGTTGATGATGAGTTCATAGACATCCACCAGCGCGCTGTCTTCGGCGTTCTGCTTGGCCAGAGGCACGAGTTCCTTTGGCGAATGGGTGACGAAGAGCGGATTGAAGCTCTTCTCTTCCACAAGCTTCTCGAAGGCTTTCTGATCGAGTTCGTAATGCTCGTCGCTCACGCGGATTTCCTGCACGCCCAGGCTGTGAGCGCGCTCGACTTTGGCTTCCTTCGTGAGCGTGAACCAGTCTTCACCGGCGGCGGCTTTGACCAGATCATGGTAGCGACCACGCTTCCATGGGCGGCTGAGATCGATGGTCTTTGTCACGGCGCCTTCTTCGTCTTTATGCTCAAGGACGAGCCCGCCGCAGAACTTCTCCGCGAGGTGGCAGATCATACCTTCGACGAGATCGGCCATCTGCTCGAAGTCAGCGTAGGCCCAGTAGGCCTCCAGCATGGTGAACTCAGGATTGTGGCGGCGGCTCACGCCTTCGTTGCGGAAGTTGCGGTTGAGTTCGAAGACACGGTTGAAGCCGCCCACGAGCAGTCTTTTCAAATAAAGCTCAGGGGCGATGCGGAGGTACATCTTCTGATCCAGCGCATTGAAGTGCGTCTCAAACGGACGCGCAGCAGCACCGCCAGGAACGTCCTGCATCATCGGTGTCTCGACTTCCAGGAAGTCGCGCCCATGCAGATACGCGCGGATCTCGGCGACCATCTTGCTGCGGGTCACGAAGACTTCGCGGCTGCGATCATTCGAGATGAGGTCGAGGTAGCGCTGGCGGTATTTGATCTCCTTGTCGGCGATGCCGTGCCACTTGTCCGGCAGCGGGCGCAGGGCTTTGGAGAGCGGTGTCAGCGTCTTCACATGGATGGAGCGCTCGCCGCGTTTCGTGATGAAAGTGAAGCCCACCACGCCAGCGAAGTCGCCGATGTCGAGGAGGTCGTTGAAGAGCGCGTAGGCTTCGTCACCGACATCACTCTTGCTCAGGTAGCATTGGATGCGGCCGGAGATGTCGCCGAGGTCAAAGAAGGTCGCCTTGCCCATCACACGACGGGAGAGGATGCGGCCAGCGACCTGGACATCGAGCCCTTCGACGAAGTTCGCCTTCAGCGTGCCGGGATCATTCGTGACCTCAAACTTGCCGCCAAACGCTGCGATACCGCGCTTCTGCAGCTCCTCCAGCTTGTGGCGGCGGACTTGCAGAAGTTCGGACTCGGTCGGTTCGGGGGCGTCGGGCGTGGGATTCATGGCGTGAGACTCGGAATGAGGGGCCGAGTCCTTAGCCGGGTGGAGCAAGTTTGCCACTGCAAACCTTGCCCGCAGTCAGACAGCCTCAGTTCAGCCTGCCTCGGAAGAGCTGCTTCAGCACATCTCCGAGGTCGATTTTGTCATCCCTGTCCCGGTCCCGATCACGATCCCGGTCATAATCGGGGCGCTGCGGGATCAGTGTGTTTGGCTGTGGCTGGACCGAAGGCAAAGGTGGAAGGGCAAATGGACGCTCCGGCACCCCGGCCCCACGGTTGCTGTAGGAGCGCCCATCCATCTCGATGCGCCTCAGCATGGGGTTGCGATAGCCGAACCTCCCAAGTTCATCGAGATGGTCATCAATATCTCGGAAGTAGGGAAACATGCTCCGGACGAATCCCGCCTGCATTGCCATCAACTGAGAGTCTCGGGAAGAGTATTCAGCCATGTGGTAAGCACGGTAGGCTTCCCCAAGGGGAATGTTGGCATTGTTATAATGCGCCCGGACGTGAGTCGCCAGGCGGCTCACGTCCACCTGGAGATCGACCAGTGCGCGCATGAGCTGACCATCAGGACTGGACGCGGCAATCTTGAAGCGCTTGCAATAGGCCATGTAGGACTGATGCAGCATATTGGTGGTGCTAACCAGGCTCTGCACTTCTTGGAGAACAAAAGTTTGATTTTGTGGCCCCTGGCCTGGACGGTAAAGGGGGCGGGAGTCTGGGACGATGATCGGCCTGGAACTTTGTGCCTGAATATAATTTGGCAGGAGCAACGCCAAGCCGAGA
>Ga0209480_10001514_pt1 | contig 16932 bp, 9 predicted proteins | sample JI61114C2DNA_FD_187501 | JGI IMG/M metagenome (GOLD analysis project Ga0209480, IMG submission 187501) | Wastewater effluent complex algal communities from Wisconsin, to seasonally profile nutrient transformation and Carbon sequestration -... | ecosystem: Engineered > WWTP > Effluent > Algae... | reverse complement strand
AACAGCTAAAAAGTTGTTTGATAGTTTTTATGAAGCCATTCTAAATAATTCTGAAACCTCTCCTCAATACGCAGCCATTAAAAATGTGGGTGATGAAGGGGGTGAGTTTGTGTTTATTAAAAAATAATTACGCCATGCGTCTATTTTCAACAATTACTGTATTGTTATGCCTACTTGTTTCTAATATTTATGCTCAGGAAGAAGTTATTTATAACAATGAATTTGATGGGTCTGGTACATGGGGTAATAATCCCCAATGCAAATCAGAAATCAGAAATGGTAGACTGTATTTAAATTCAGATAGAAAAGTTTTGGGTGCGTCATACAGTTCCGTTCAACAAGAAATAATTATAAATACAAATAGAAATTTTAGAATAGAAACTTCAATAGCTACAGAATATAGAGGAGAAAGTCTATATTTTGGATTGAAATTATTTTGTGAGCCTGGCACATCTATATATGGCAATACCTTTAAAGTTTATAAAGATACATATGGCTATTTACTAACAAGCTATCGTGGGGATAAAGCATCACTACTTACTGATTTTATATCGCTTTCCTTAAAAAATAAAAAATTAGGTGAATCATATAAATTAAAAGTTGAGAAAATAGGTTCTTGGTATAGATATTATGTTGATGATTTATTGATTTTAGAAACACAAAAATTCGAAAATTGGGGTAACTTTTTTGGTTTTTCCCTTGATACATATAATCAGTGTATTTCTGTTGATTACCTGAGAGTTAAATACCTATCAGCTGACTATGACCCAGACAAAATTATTCCTGATGAAAAAATATTTACAACCAAAATATCTGGACTTTATAGCGAGGGTAAAAAGGATGAAGCAATCAAATACGCAAGCGACTTGCTAAAAAAAGCGCCAACTAATATCACGCTTTTGTGGTATCGTGGTTTTTATTATAATCGGATGAATAAATACTATTTGGCCATTGAAGATCTTACAAAGGGATTGGAACAAAATGTTGACTCTTTAAAACCTATTTTATTAAGCGAAAGAGGTCTTTCCTATTCAAAACTTAAACAGTATGATCAGGCATTACTTGATTATAATGAATCTATAAAACTTAACGCAAAGAATCCTAATGCGTATTTAGAAAAGGGGAATTTGTTTCAAAGCATGTCTAAATTTGATAATGCTATTGAAGAATATTCTTCAGCAATTGCCTTATCTCCTGAATCTTTTGTCTTAGCATATAGATCTAGAAGTAGTGCCTATTGTGCAAAAGGAGATTATGAATCAGCAGTAAAAGATTTAAAAAAGTGTTTGTCCATAAATCCCAAACTGGGATATATCTATATCAGTTTGGTTGCACCACTTTCTAGGATGCAACAATTTGAGGAAGCCAGAAAGTATTATCAGCTTTCTATGGGCAATGATGTAAATACATATACCAAGGGTGAAAACTGGAAATATTATCAATACTATGTACAAGCTGCTGCGGAAAATATTCCCAACGGAGATTATGAAATTGCGCTTCAACAGGTTGAAAAAGCACTAACAGAACATGGCACAACCGTAACAGAAATTTCCAAAACGGATTATGTAAATATGCTTTCTCTAAAAGGATTTCTTTTGGAGAAATTAAATAAGAAAGAAGAAGCTAAACAGATATACAATCAATCATTAGCCATCAATTCCATTCAACCAGAAGTAAGTAGATCGTTACTAGCCTTGGGCAATGGAGCTGCCAAAGACAATGGCAAGTCAACCGTAGTTGTTCCCAAAGTGGTTGTTCCTACAAGTACTGATAAAACTGCCCCCACCATTGTTATCACAAGTCCGCAAGTGACTCGTGGGTTAAAAGTGATTCAAAAAAACAAAAGCACCATCATCACAGGTAAAGCCACTGACCCAAGTGGTATTTACGAAGTTTTGGTCAATGGTATTGAAGCCCAGGTAGATGCCTCTGGCAATTTCTCAGCCACAGTGCCACTTGCCATTGGCGATAATGCCCTTTCAGTTGCTGCAACAGATACCAAGATGAATAAGGGGGTGTTTAATTTTAGCATTAACAGACAAGCAGGGGCACCAGCAGCGCCATTAACACCCGTAATTACAGATACGGATATCATTCCAATTAATACAACTACCGTAGAAGCAAAAGGCAAGTATTATGCTTTAATCATTGGGGTACAGGATTACAAAGACGAATCCATTAATGACCTTGACAGGCCGGTGGCCGATGCCAATTCCTTGTACCAAACACTATTAACCAACTATACTTTTGAAAAACAAGACGTCAATTTCTTAAAGAATCCAACCAGAGACCAAATGTTTGAGGCTTTGGAATTACTTTCTAAAAAAGTAAAATCCATAGACAACCTACTCATATTCTATGCAGGACATGGATTCTGGGACGAAGCCCGCAACCAAGGTTATTGGTTCCCATCTGATGCACGCAGACAAAACCGATCTACCTGGTTAACCAATGCTGATCTAAAAGAGTATATCAGTGCCATTAAATCAAAACATACACTACTAATATCTGATGCATGTTTCTCAGGAGGCATCTTCAAAAGCCGTTCCGTTATGGCAGGAGCCAGCAGGGCTGTTAAAGAGCTGTATGAACTCCCCAGTAGAAAAGCCATGACCAGCGGAACGTTGAAAGAAGTTCCCGACCAAAGTGTGTTTATTCAATACTTGGTAAAACGCTTACAACAGAACACAGAAAAATACCTATCCGCAGAACAACTTTATTCTACACTAAGAATTGCCGTGATTAACAATAGTGCAAACGGACAGGTGCCTCAATTTGGCGAAATCAAGGAATCGGGTGATGAGGGGGGTGATTTTATATTTATTAAAAAATGATGAATATATGAGACTATTTTATTTTTGCTTTTTTATGTTTTTTTTGTTGAATAATTCTACAGCGCAATCTAAGGCTGATTTTGATAAATTGCGTCAATATACTATAGATAATAAACTAGATGACGGCATTAACTTTGCTAGTAATTTACTCAAAAAATACCCAAATCATTTAATGATTTTATATTGGCGCGGCACAATATACAAAGAACAAGAAAAGTATTATTTAGCAATTGAAGATTTTACTAAAGGACTAGATCAAAAAATAGATACTTTAGATTATGCTTTCTTAGGAGAAAGAGGTAATTGTTATACTCATTTAAATCAATTTGAAAATGCATTAAATGATTATAATGAAAGTATAAAATTGAATTCTAAAATTGAAAATTCAAACGTTTTTTTAGATAGAGGTGCTCTTTATATGATAATGGATCAATTTGATAAGGCGATTGAAGATTTGACTGAAGCAATTAAATCTGCCCCTGATCATTTTGTTTTGGCATACAGATACAGGAGTGTTGCCTATAAAAGAAAAGGTGATTATGAATCGTCTATCAAGGATCTTAAAAAATGCGTACAGATTAATCCAAAATTGGGAGAAATCTATATCATGTTAATTGAACCATTAGTACGGTTACGCCAATTTGAAGAAGCTAGAAAATATTATCAACTATCATTAGGAAAAGAAGTTTATGCAGACCAAGATGAAGAAAGATGGAAATATTATCAATTTTATGTTTATGCAACAGCTATACATATACCTAACGGTGATTATAAGACCGCTTTAATACAAATAGAAAAGGGACTTGTAGAATGTGTTGAAAAAGATGGATATGACTATGCAAATTTGCTCTCCTTAAAAGGATTTTTACTAGAAAAACTAAATCTAAAAATAGAAGCCATTCAAATTTATAAACAATCATTAGCTCTTCAAATAGTACAACCGGAAATTACAAAAGCATTAGCTACCATTGAATCAAATACTGAAAAAGTAATTATCGCGGAAATTAGTGATAAAACACCACCCAGTATTAATATAACATCGCCACAGGTAACTCGAGGGTTGAAGGTGGTACAAAAAAACAAATCAACTATTATTACGGGAAATGCAACAGACCCAAGTGGTATTTACGAAGTTTTGGTCAATGGTATTGAAGCCCAGGTAGATGCCTCTGGCAATTTCTCAGCCACAGTGCCACTTGCCATTGGCGATAATGCCCTTTCAGTTGCTGCAACAGATACCAAGATGAATAAGGGGGTGTTTAATTTTAGCATTAACAGACAAGCAGGGGCACCAGCAGCGCCATTAACACCCGTAATTACAGATACGGATATCATTCCAATTAATACAACTACCGTAGAAGCAAAAGGCAAGTATTATGCTTTAATCATTGGGGTACAGGATTACAAAGACGAATCCATTAATGACCTTGACAGGCCGGTGGCCGATGCCAATTCCTTATATCAAACCCTCATAGCCAACTATACCTTTGACAAACAGGATGTCAATTTCTTAAAGAATCCAACCAGAGACCAACTGTTTGAGGCCTTGGATATACTATCTAAAAAAGTAAAATCCACAGACAACCTGCTCATATTTTATGCAGGACACGGTTATTGGGACGAAACACGTAAACAAGGCTTTTGGTTCCCTTCAGACGCACGTAGACAGAACCGTTCTACATGGTTAACCAATGCCGATTTAAAGGAATATATCAGTGCAATTAATTCAAAACACACTTTGCTAATTTCCGATGCTTGTTTCTCAGGCGGCATTTTCAAAAGCCGTTCCGTTATGACAGGAGCTAGCCGGGCTGTTAAAGAGCTGTATGAATTACCCAGTAGAAAAGCCATGACCAGTGGCACACTCAAAGAAGTACCGGATCAAAGTGTGTTTATTCAATACCTAGTAAAACGTTTGCAACAGAACACTGAAAAATACCTGTCAGCAGAACAACTCTATTCAACACTAAGAATTGCTGTGATTAACAATAGCGCCAATGGTCAGGTACCACAGTTTGGTGAGATTAAGGAATCAGGGGATGAAGGGGGTGATTTTATATTTATTAAAAAGTAATTATGCAATTAAAGAACTTTTTTTTAGTGTTTTTTTCAACAGTACTATTTATTACTGTGGTGTCAGGTAAAAATAAATCTACTACGCCATCTACTGAATATACCAAAGCCGAAAATCTTGCCATTGAAGCCAATAAGCTACTTAAAGCTGGAGAAGTTATCAAAGCAGACCAAGCTATTCGTGAATCAATTAAGTTGTATCCAACAAAAGCGATTTTTGATTATACTAAAAGGCTTTGCGGTTTATCGGACATTAAAACAGCCAATACCCTTATGGATTTGGCTTACCAACAATTATCACAAGTCAATAGCAAAACAATATTTCTACTAGAGAGCTTCCCATCAAAATACGAGAATGGAAAAATGGTTGCTGTGGTAAAAGAATATACTTTACCAAGAGCTCAATTTAATTTTGGTTATGAAACATATCTTGTATCAAAGGAATTTGGTGATCAATCAAGTATGATAAAAATAATTGAAACACTACTTGCTTTAGATATACAAAAAAGTAAAAACAAAGCAGGATTTGATTTTGAATACTTTCAGCAAGAAAGTTTTAAATGGGAATTACCATTACTTAAAAGAGATTTCAGTAAAAGTATAAAAGCCTTAAATGAAAGGAGTATTAATCAATACTTTACTGAAGAACGTACAAATGGAGATCTTGCCTATATATATATTGAAGCAGAAGAATATGAAAATGCATTAAAGTATAGTAACAAACTAAGTGGAGTAAATAAAAGATTAAAATACAAGTTGAATTTTATGATTTATGCAAAGTTGGGAAATAATGACGCCTCTCTTAAAAATTACAACTTAATGCATGAAGAAAATAAAAATCTTTATTCAAAGATGGATTTGGTGGGGAATGATGAATTTTATTATTTAGCTATCATTGACCTCAATAATAAAGATTATAATAAGGCACTTGTAAACCTAGACAGTACTCTTAAACACCGCATAAATTCCTTAGGCGGATTTTCAACAGCCCTTTTAATAGATCGATGGAAAGTTTATAAATCAATGGGGGATGCCTATACCGGTTTACAACAATTTGAAAAAGCGCGCGACTGTTACAATATATCACTATTAGCCAACCCCGATTACCAACCCTCCGTTACCGCTTTAGTGCAATTAGAAACAAAAATAGCCACAACAAATGCAACTGATAAAATAGCTCCTGTTATTAATCTTTTAGACCCATCGCCAAAAAGAGGATTGAAAGTAAGTACTGCATCTGCTAATGTATTAATCAAAGGATTTGCACAAGATGCCTCAGGCATTAAAGAAGTGAGTATCAATAATAAAATTGTTTATTCACAAAATGGGGGTGACTTCTGGGGTGAAGTACCACTAAATGAAGGTTTAAATAAAGTGACTATTTCTGCTACAGATTTAATGGGAAATAAAGCTTTGCAAGTTTTTGAAATAGAAAGAAGTATTACAAAAACTGTTGTTGCAATAAACAATGAACCCATTGTTCCAATAGAAATAAAGACCGGTAAAAATATTTGCCTACTCATTGGGGCTCAGAATTATACCGATGCCAATATTCCATCACTTGCTAATCCAGTTGCAGATGCGGTGAGACTAAAACTAATCCTAAAGAATAACTACAATTTTGCTGAAGAAAGTATTATCACACTCTTCAATCCATCCGTAAACGATGTGAAGCGTCAGTTACTAGAACTAACAACACAATTACAGCCAGAAGACAATCTGCTCATATTTTATGCTGGTCATGGTATTTGGGTAGAAAAAGAAAAGAAGGGTTATTGGTTAATGACCGATGCTAAAAGAAATGACCCCAATACTTGGTTGCCCAATAAAACAGTATTAGACCTAATAGCAAAGATTCCTTCTAGGCATACCCTGCTAATTACAGATGCCTGTTTCTCAGGATCCGTATTCAAAACCCGTGGTTTGACTGACGGCGCACCAAAAGCCATTCAAGAAATGGAAGCAAAGATTAGTAGAATAGCCATCACATCTGGCAATGACACAGAAGTGCCCGATGAATCTGTGTTTATGAAATACCTGATCAAAGCATTGAGTGAAAACAAAGAGAAATTCTTAACCGCTCAGAAAATGTTTATTACCCAAATCATTGAAGCTGTGATGACTGAGTCTAAAACAGAACCTAGGTATGGTACACTAGAATTGGCGGGGCATGTGGGTGGTGATTTTATATTTATTAAAAAGTAAGAAATCCTCAAATATTTTAAAATATGATTGTAAACCATACATTCAAATCAATTGCAATTACACTTTTTTGTTCGCTTGTTTCTTCAGTGATTTTGGCACAAGATGAAGATCAGAAAAAAAATGATAAAGAACTATATAGGTCTTCAGAAGTTTTATATAATAAATCAGTTAAAGCATTAAGAAACGACGATTTAGTTGAAAGTGAAAAACTATATTACCAATCCTTAAAAACGTATCCAATACGTTTCAGTGCACATAGTCTAGCTATTAAAAAAATGGAGATTGGAGATGTTAAAGGAGCCAATAAAATTTGGGATGATCTGATTTCAGCCTTGAATAGTAAACCGCAAGTTTTGTATGAACATGCTACAGGTATAGGAGGATTTATGAAACTTTCTTATGAATCTTCAGCTGATTTTATTGAAAGCATTCGCAGAATTAAAGCTAATGAAAATTTTAAAAAAGGAGATACCCGTGTAGCACAAAAAGAAACAATGATTATTCTACAAAGTATTAAAGGCTCTATTAATACTGATGATGAGAAGTTTTTATACAACCAAGCTGTTCAAGTATGTTTCTTTAATGATGATTTTGAAAGCATGAAAATAATACATGAAATTGCAAAAAAAGCTAAATACAATAGAGGTATTTTCGAAACAAATGTCTATGGATTATTAATTGAAAAAAAATATGATGAAGTTATAAGTATACTTAATAATACTCTAAATTCTGGTGGAGAAAATTTTATGACGTCTAAGGGCTTAGCAAAAACTATTCTCCCACTTGCATATTATGGGAAAGGAGATACTGAAAATATGGCAAAAAGTTTAGAAGATATAGGTAGGCTTCAAAACTATGACAATATCTCATATTATAAAGCTCTCTTAGCACTATCTAGTAAGCAATATGAATCTGCAATAGCATTATTAACTGAGGCTATGAAACCTGGTGTTATTTTATGGGTAAAATATCCTAAACCTGCTATCCATAGATTTTATATTAAACGTGCAGAAGCTTATGCTTCTTTAAAAGACTATATCAATGCAAAAAGAGATTATGAAGCGGCTCTTGTTTACAACCCAAACTATCAATCAGCATTAGATGGTTTGGCAAAACTAGAGAGTACTAAAATTACAAATCTCAAAACAGACAAGATTGGGCCTGAAATAAAAATTCTAGAACCTACTAATATGCGTGGGTTAAAGATTGTAGCGGCTGGAAAAGATATAATGATAAAAGGAGTTGCTGCAGATCCATCTGGATTGAAATCAATTGTTATTAATAGTTTGACCGTTTTTTCAAAGGAAGAAGGAGATTTTTGGGGTAATATAGCTTTAATAGATGGGGTTAATAAATATGAGATTGTTGCCACAGATATGGCTGGAAATATATCTAAACAAGTTTTTGAAATAGAAAAAGTTTCATCTGATGTTGCACCAATACCAATTGCAGTGATTGAAAAGCCAGGTAAAAATTATGCAATGTTCATTGCTAGTCAAAATTATGATGATGCTTCCATTCCTTCTCTTGAAAATCCAATCCAAGATGCAATTAAACTCAAACTAGTCTTAAAAAATAATTACAAACTATATGAAGAAAATATATACACTTTATTCAATCCTCAGAGATTTGATTTTAAAAAGAAATTTTTAGAACTCCGGGAAGCACTGCAACCAGAAGATAATTTGGTAATTTTTTATGCAGGACATGGCATTTGGGTTGACAAGGAAAAGAAAGGATACTGGTTATTTACAGATGCGTTACGAAACGATATAAATACCTGGGTGCCCAATAAAGAAATTTTAAATATGATTGCTGAATTACCATCAAGACATACCCTCCTTATTACTGATGCTTGTTTTTCTGGATCAGTATTTAAAACCCGAAGCATTGGATCTGATGCACCACCTGCTGTTAGAGAGATGAGTGAGAAAATTAGTCGCGTGGCCATCACTTCCGGTAATGACACAGAAGTGCCCGACCAATCTGTGTTTATGAAATACCTGATCAAGGCCCTAAACAATAACAAGGAAAAATATCTAACTGCTCAAAAAATGTTCATCAACCAAATTCTAGAAGCTGTGATGACTGAGTCAAAAACAGAACCTAGATATGGCACCTTAGAATTAGCTGGACATGTGGGTGGTGATTTTATTTTTACTAAGAAATAAAGCAACTTATATTTAATTAAACAATCGGCAGTTGACACCTAGAAAAAAATGGACCATTAGTTTTGCGCACGCCTTCTTACTGATGGCATTCTCAACCTTATGGCTCAACTCTAGCTTTACCTATGGCGATGAAAAGCTCTTAGTACAATGGAGTAGTATTTTCAAGAGGGTGGTTTTGAAGATGGATGAAGAACCTCCAAAAAAGGATTATCTCTTTATCAACCTAGCTTATGACAAAGCATTGATACCAAGAGAGGAGGGCACGGGCAAGGATATTATTACTGACAGACAATTACTTGCCGATTTTTTCCAGGTCTTAAAAAAGCATCAGGATAGTATCAAATACACCGTTTGTGATGTATTGCTCAAAGGCAGTTCAGACGCAGACAGTGCTTTGCAGGCAAGTGTTAGAGGTTTAAATAAGATTGTTTTCCCAGCGCAGTTGTCAGATTCTGGAACAGCAGAAGAATTAGCCATTCAAGTACCATCTGCCATTGCCGATTATGAAATGGTGAATGGCGGATTTTTAAAATTCAAACTCTTTCAAAATAAAACGGTACCTACCCTACCAGTTTATATGTACCAACAAATCAGTGGCAAAGAATTGAAGCAACAATTTGGATGGTATTTTCAAGGATCTAGACCTGTGATGAATTCCTTGATCATAGATTATCAGATTCGTACCCACGAATTATTGGATGAAGGTGAATACCCAGTAATCAATCTTTCTGAGTTAATGCTGCTTCCTGAAGAAATCATAGCCAATGATTTTCTAAAGCATCGATTTATTATCATGGGAGACTTTAACAACGATACTCATGAAACCATTTATGGTAGTACGCCTGGCACTTTAATTCTATTAAATGTGTATTTAAGTCTCATGGATGGCCAACACTTAATTAGTTTATGGTGGTGGATCTTTTTATTGGTGGGTTTTACTTTTTTCTCCAGACGGATGTTGTTTCCAGAACCTGATCCAATTACACATAAATATGCCAATCTCTGGGTTCCACTTTTGAGAAGTGCCACTTTCTTATCCATTCTATCAATTGTTTCTTATCTCATATTCAAACAACATATACAGGTTTTGGTATTAACCCTTTATGTAAATGTGCTTAGATTTATCATACAGCTCAAAAAATCTGATTGGCACTGGTCTCAGTTTAAGGATTGGTTCCTAGAATTTCGTGAAACCTATTTCAATTTTAAATAATGAAAAAGATCTTATTTCTCTTATTGGCATTTCCCTTGTTTGCGCTAGCACAAACAGAACAGTACTATGTAACTTTTTTAAAGGGAACAGTAGTTTTACAAAGAACCAAACAGCCATTAAAGCCAGGCGATAAAATTTCTGCGGAGGACAAGCTGATCTTTAAAGACAAGACCTGTAAGCTTAATTGTATTAGTCCAGGCAAAGGCCGATTTGAAATTAGTGCCACCCAAGGAAAGGCAAATGAACAGGGTGAACTCTTAGCGGTACTAAAATCCAGTTTACTACCCGTGGCCAATACTTACCATTTGAGTACGCGCGCACTCATGTTTGAAGGCTATGACCCAAAAACCTATTTCCGTTCTGAAGAAACCAATAATAGGATTCTTTTATTGTCAGATCAATTTCTTCCTGTGAACAGTACTTACAAGTTAGCAGCAGGAAATTTCTTTTTTGTACAATACCAACTTAATGGCAAAACTATTACCAAAAAAGTGACACAATCAGAACAAGGTTTGTCATTCCAACCTGAACTTTTTATAGACGGAACAAGTCAAACAGAAAAAGCCATGCTCTGTTACCAGTCTAAAGAATCTGGTACAGCAAGATCAACAGTACTAGCAGAATTTACGCCTGTAATATCTAATACAGCAGCTATTAAAGAACAGATTAAAATAGTTAGTCAACACGCTGGCATTGCCGATGCTAAAAAACTAAACGCAGAAATTGCCAGTCATATTTATGCCAATTATGGCAAAATAGGCTTGGAAACTTTGGCATCCATTGCGCAATAAGCCTGTTTCAACTTCAATCATGAGAAAAGTCATGATTTATTAGTTCCTGTTCTTTTAATTTTCAACCCGCTAGTCATTTTGAAAATTAAACAGGAATCATGTCAGAGCATTTACACAGGTTACACCCTGAAAAAAAATTATCCGAACAAAGCTTTTATTTGTGGCGTGCCATACAAGCCGCAGTTTGGCTAGTTGGTGCAGGCATCATGATCTGCTTGGTATTTTTCCCTAATATAGGTTTGCTTTTATTTTGGAATATCTTAATTCCAATAGCACCAGCACTCTTTGTTTTGGCTACAGGCGTTTGGCGCAATATCTGTCCATTGGCTACTACTAATTTAATGCCTAGACATTTTGGACTCTCTGAAAGAAAAAAATTAACTGCCGTTCAATTAGGTAAGTTAAACCTGTTAGCTATTATGATGCTTTATACCATTGTGCCATTAAGACACGCGGTATTTAATAACAGTGGAATAGCAACTGCGTCTCTTATTATGGCCATGGTTGTTTTAGGAATGATCATGGGCTTTTACTTTGAATGGAAGTCTGCTTGGTGTTCTGGTCTTTGTCCAGTGCATCCTGTTGAAAAATTATATGGAGGCAATACTTTGTTTACGGTTCCAAATGCACATTGCACGGAATGTCAAAACTGTGTAGTGCCATGCCCAGACAGCACACCCAATATTCACCCCATTTCTACCAAGCGAACCTTGTATCATCAATTAAGTGGTTTGTTAATTGTAGGTGGATTACCAGGATTTATTTGGGGTTGGTTTCATGTACCTGATGAACAATTATTTAATTGGAACAACATACTAGGAGTATATAAATTACCCTTACTTGGTTTTACCATTACCAGCATTGTATACATCATTGCTTCTATGATGGTCTCACCTAAGTTTGAGCAAAAGCTGGTTAGTGTTTTTGCAGCAGCAGGAGTGTCTTGTTATTATTTCTATCGCCTACCGGCACTGATTGGCTTTGGCGATTTTCATACGGATGGACTCTTGGTTAACCTAAGCAATAGTCTTCCTAGTTGGATAGTTCCAGCATTGCAAATAGCTACAACGGGTTTCTTTTTTTATTGGATGGTCATTCGCAAACAACAACAGCATAGTTGGGTGATTAGACCACCATTTGCAGCTAAATAATTAGATGGGTTTTTTGCCCCATTTGGCACTGATAAAGAAAAGTACAAACCCACTGATCACGGTGAGCAAACCAAAGATGGAAAAGGCGCGCAATAACCAGTTGCTAATATTGTCTCTTTTTTCAAAATCCATGGTATGTAACATCCAAAGAAAATCAAAGACACGCCATTTGTCATTGCGGAATTTTTGAACCGTTCCTAATTCAGAAGATACATAGACCGTGGTGTGCATGGGTTTTTCAAAACTGATGGCATAGGCAGGAAGCGGACTCTCTCTGTATTCATGATGCCCATTGGTATTGGTTAAATATTCCACAGTTTTAACCACAGGGCTTCCATTGTATCTAGCTTTTGCTACCGCGATGGCTTCTTGTTCAGAAAGCGCTCCACGTAATTTACCAGTAATGGCATCCGCCAAATGATTCATAGAAGGCATGGTTGTATGACCCATGGCCGCATGGTTAATAGCAGATACACACCTGATTTGATAGAAGGGTTTACCCAAGATTTCTATCAGCTCAATAGAGACCAAGCTGTCTATTCTATGAATGCGTTTGATACTATCTAAAACAACCGAAGGAGAAACCAAACTAATATTTGAGGATAATAATGGAACAGACTTTTTTTGAAGGTCACCATGGATCTCATCCATATTGCTCCAACTAAAATACAATCCACCAAGGGTCCAAAGAAAAAACTGAATCCCAAGAATCACCCCAAAATAGCGGTGAAACCTACGAATATAATAGTGTTTGCTCTTTGCCATAACTGTTTAAAAGTTGTCTCTAGCTAGACTATTTTAATTTATCCAAAGCTTCTTCTAATTTTTCTAGCATTTGTGGAATCTCTTCTTTCTTAGAAGTACCCACACTTAAACGGTACCAAGGATTGTTTGCCCCGCCACCAAAAGCAGAAAAAGGCACTACGGCAAGTTTGGCTTCAGCAAGTATATAAGAAGTAACGTCCATTTGCGTATCCAGTGTTTTTCCTTCAGCTGTTGTTTTACCTACTAGATCAATTTTAATGGTCAAGTAAATAGCTGCTTGAGGAGCAACGGCATCTACAGAAAATCCTTTGGCTTTTAATCCAATAAAGCCTTCATAAATTCTGCGCAAACGGAATTCTACTTCCATTTTAAAATGCTTCAAATACACTTCAATGGCTTCTTTTTGCAACAAGTATTTGGCAACAGCTTTTTGTTCTGCCATAGGAGCCCAAGCACCCAAATGACTTAGAATAGCTTTCATTTTGGCAATCACAGTTTCTGGTCCCAGTGCCCAACCCACACGCACACCAGTAGCTGCAAAGACTTTAGAGATCCCGTCTACAAAAACGGTAAACTCTTTCATAGCAGGTCTAAGTGTAATAGGATTATAGTGCTCGGTAGTACCATAGGTCAAGGTCCAATACATTTGGTCAAACATCAGGTAGAGTTTCTTTTCACCCTCTCCACGTGTGGCGTTTTCAGCCAAAACCAAATCACAAATGGCTTCCAGCGATTCCTTACTTAAAGTAGTGCCTGTAGGATTTTGTGGGGTACACAAACAAAGTAGGGTTGCGCCCTTAATGTTTTTGGCAACGTCTTCAACCGTTGGCATAAAATCATTTTCAACGCTGCACTCTATCACACAATGTTCTCCATCGGTCATGTGTACATAGTGGTTATTGTTCCAAGAAGGAACACCATAGATCACTTTATCACCCTTGTCAACAATGGCTTTGAAAATGGTATAAATCAATGGTCTACCGCCCGATGCAATTTGTATTTCATTGGGTGCGTAGTCAATGCCTTCCCAATCTTTTAAAAAGGCACTCACCGATTTGCGCAGATCCAAAACCCCTTCTGCCGCAGGATAATTGGTATTGTGTTCCTGATAAGAAGCAATGATGGCTGATTCCAATTCAAAAGGAATAGGAAATACTTTTGGATCAAAATCTCCAATAGTAAAATTATAAATGGTTTCACCTGCGCGAATGCGCTCACTGATCATATTACCTAGTTTCACAATTTCAGATCCAATCAGTGTTTCGGCCAGATGGCTCAGTTTGGGTTGACTCATACAGGGATATTTGCGGCAAAACTAGCATAAAAAAACCGCAGCCATGACTGACTGCGGTTGATTTTTAAAAGAAGCGTAGGTTTTTATATGACCTAGTTTCTGTTATTTCTATTTGAATTATAACTTATTCAATCACTTTATAATCCTTGAACATTTTTATAGGAGCAGCTTCTGCCAGTGCTCTATAGCCTTTCCATGGACCTTCAAAGAAGGAATTGGTTCTTTTTACAACCTCATCAATCATTTTCTCTGCATCCATGATCAAACGCTCTTCCTGTGCTCCAGGAATGGCACTCTTGCCCATTGCGGCACTACGTGCTTCTTGCAAAAAGCTATTCACTGTTACCTGTGGAATATTACCATAACCTTGTTTTTCTTGAGGTTTTCCGTTTAACTGTTCGCGGATTACTTTAAGACTGTCAAGCATTACTTTGGCTACTTTTTTCAAAGTATCAGATTGTTTGGGATTCATTCCAGCATAATTGGCTTCTACTTTTTTGATCACATCATCAGCTTCAGTCAATTTTTCATTCAAAGAAGACAAGCGCAGAGTACTCTTATCAATCCTTGCACTGAATTTACGTAATGCGTCACGAACTTCTTTGGAAGTTGGAGCATTAGGATCATCATTCACCACAATCATCATACTATCGGTTAAGTCTCTACCCAAACTCATTACTACCTTATAGGTTCCGGGATCAACAGGCAAGCCACCTGGCTCGTCGTTTCCACCACCACCGCGGCCTGCAAATCGGCCACCGCCTCCGCCGCCACGGCCACCACCGCCGCCTGCTCTAATACCTTTGCCTTCCATACCCCAGTAGAAACGGTTATAACCCGTATCTGCCTTGGTGCGTAGTTGACGTACTTGTGTATTATTGGCATCAAAAATGCGCACTGTTAAGGTATCAGAAATTTTATTTTTACCAGAATCTGCTGCAGTTTTATTTACATAGAAACTAAGTGGTGCACCCCTTCTTCTATTCTCGCCCTCATAAGTGCCATAGGTACTATATTCAATACCAGGTGCATTTTTAATCTTGGCTTGATAGGCTTGAGGCGCTTCAAATGCTGTGAGTTTTTTAGCAAATGCCACTCCTTTGTTAGAAGCAATTTTGCGCAAAGGACGAATATCATCCAAGATCCAGATGGCCCTACCAAATGTAGCAATCACCAAATCAGCTTCTCTTTCTTGAATAGCAAAATCATAAGTAGAAACTGAAGGATATCCGTTTTTGAATTGTTGGAAGCTAGTTCCATTGTCTAAAGAAATCCAAAGACCTTGTTCAGTTCCAACAAAGATCAAATTAGGTTCAGTAGGATCTTGCAAAACAGTGAGTGCATAACCCACTACTTTTTTCTCGTCAATCATTCTGGTCCAAGTCTTACCAAAATCAGTAGTACGGAAAATATAGGGTTTCATATCACCACGGCGATAGTCATTGACAACCACAATTGCTTCTCCTGCATTATGTCTAGAAGCGCGGATTTGAGGTACCCAAGCACCAGCTGGGAAACCAGGAATTTTTCCGCGGAAATTGGTCCAAGTTTTTCCACCATCTCTGGTTAATTGAACATTACCATCATCGGTACCAGCCCAGATAATATCTTTTTCCTTGGCCGATGGTTCAATACAAATAATGGTACAAAAATTCTCTGCACCAGTAATGTCTACAGAGATACCACCATTATTACTTTGATCAATTTTGGCACTGTCATTGGTAGTAAGGTCTGGAGAAATCTGAGTCCAAGATGCACCCTTGTCTGTGCTCTTGTTTACAAACTGGCTTCCATAATAAATGGTCTTTTTGTCAAATGGATCTTGTGCAATGGCAGCGTTCCAGTTAAAGCGTTGACGCGTTTTAGCATCTGGTCTTGGAGGACGAATACTCCACTGATCACCTGTTGCTTTATTGTAACGGCTAACAGAACCACCCTGACTCATGGTATATACCCAGTTAGGATCTTCTGGATCAGGTACTACATCAAAACCATCGCCCCCGCTAACGCCTTGCCAGTAAGCATTTCGGATCCCTGTTTGAATCCAAACATAAGCAGGTCCGCTCCAGGATCCATTATCTTGCAAACCACCCATTACTTGGTAAGGCAATTGGTTGTCTACGTTAATATGATAGAATTGACCCAGTGGTAATTTCTCATCAAACTGCCAAGTTTTACCGCGGTCACGTGAGATACCAATACCACCATCATTACCATCAATAATTAGATTAGCATCATTGGGATGAATCCACCAAGCATGGTGATCTGGGTGAATACCACTATATGGTAAAACAGGTTTAAAAGTCTTACCTGCATCATCACTCACATTTACCACTTGGTTAATATTATATACCCTGTTTTCATTTTGTGGATCTACAGAAATGTCTTGGAAATAAAAAGCACGATTGGTTACAACTGCAGGATCACTATTTACC
>Ga0209480_10001512_pt1 | contig 16935 bp, 11 predicted proteins | sample JI61114C2DNA_FD_187501 | JGI IMG/M metagenome (GOLD analysis project Ga0209480, IMG submission 187501) | Wastewater effluent complex algal communities from Wisconsin, to seasonally profile nutrient transformation and Carbon sequestration -... | ecosystem: Engineered > WWTP > Effluent > Algae... | reverse complement strand
GAGGCCGCCAAACTTGCGGGTGACGTTCTTGGCTTCCAGGATCATCTCGCCCATCGGCGGCTGGGGCTTCTTGTCCAGCGGCTGTGCGGAGGCATCGATGACGCGGGGCGCCTCGCGCACCGGCACCATCTTGGCCAGCAGCGGCCACAGGCCGTCACGGGCGCGCTGCAGCACGATGACCATCATCACGCCGAACACGATCACCTCGAAGTTGCCGGCGCTGCCGAACACCTTGGGCAGAAAGTCCTGCAGCCACTGCTTGAGCACCGTGATCACACCGGCGCCCACCAGCGCACCCCACACCTGCCCGGCGCCGCCGACCACGGCCATGAACAGGTATTCGATGCCGATATGCAGGCCGAAGGGCGTCGGGTTGACAAAGCGCTGGAGGTGGGCATACAGCCAGCCCGCAGCACAGGCCTGGAGCGCGGCGATCACGAAGATCACCATGCGCGCGCGGGACGTATCCACGCCCATCGCCTCGGCCATCACCATGCCGCCCTTGAGCGCCCGGATTGCCCGGCCCTCGCGGGAATCCAGCAGGTTGCGGGTGGTGAACAAACCCAGCAGCACGAAGGCCCACACCAGATAGTAGTAATGGCGGTTCTCGATCAGCTCGAACCCGAAGAGTTTGAGCGCCGGAATGCCCGACAGACCGCCGTGGCCGCCCAGGAACTCCATGTTGCCGAACAGGAAGTACAGGCTGATGCCCCAGGCCATGGTGCCCAGCGGCAGGAAGTGGCCTGACAGCTTGAGCGTGACCGAGCCGAGGATGATCGCCACCAGGGCGGTCAGCACCAGGCCGGCAATCAGCGCCAGCCACGGCGAACCGCCAATGAACGCCAGCCAGCCCGGCAGCTCCTGGGAGGTGGTGAGCCAGGCCGTGGTGTAGGCACCCAGCCCGACAAAGGCCGCCTGCCCGAAGGAGGTGAGGCCGCCGACGCCGGTCAGCAGCACCAGCCCCAGCGCCACCAGCGCCGAGAGACCGATGTAGTTGAGCAGCGTGACGTAGAAGTCTGGCAGCACCAGCGGCGCAGCGGCGAGCAGCACCAGGAAGAGGCCGAGCACGTGCTTGGGCCCGATGCGGGAAGCCACCGGCGCAGGCGCGCGGGAAGCGGTTTCGATACGGGTGTTCATTCTTCTTCCTCCACGTGATGGGAAGTCAGGGAGCGCCACATCAGCACCGGAATGATCAACGTGAACACGATCACGTCCTTGAAGGCGCTGGCCCAGAAGGACGAGAAGGATTCCAGCAGGCCGACCAGGATCGCCCCGGCCGCGGCCAGCGGATAGCTCGCCAGCCCGCCGATGATCGCGGCGACGAAGCCTTTGAGGCCGATCAGGAAGCCGCTGTCGTAATAGATAGTGGTGAGCGGCGCGACCAGCACCCCGGACAGCACGCCGATGACGGCCGCCAGGAAGAAGGTCAGGCGCCCGGCCAGCGCCGGCGAAATGCCCATCAGGCGCGCGCCGTTGCGGTTGATGGCGGTGGCGCGCAGGGCCTTGCCGTACAGGGTGCGGTCGAAGAACAGGTAGAGGCCGACGATCAGCACCAGCGAGGCAAGGATCACGACCAGCGTGTGGCCACCCACCATCAGCGTGCCAAGCTCAAGCTGGGCTTCGCTGAACGGCGTGGTGCGCGAACCTTCGGGGCCAAACGCCAGGAGGCCGAAACCGACCATGGCCAGGTGCACCGCCACCGAGATGATCAGCAGCACCAGCACCGGCGCCTCGGCCACCGGCTGAAAGGCGACGCGGTAGAGCATCGGGCCCATCGGCACGACGATCGCCAGCGTGACGATCACCCGCGCCCACGTGGACAGCTCTGCCAGCGGCAGAACCCACAGCAGGCCGGCCAGCGCCAGCGGGTAGGCCAGGTTCCAGAGCACGGACCGGCCGATGGTGCGGCGGCCCGTGGCGGAGAACAGGTCGACACCCAGCGCCAGCACACCGAGGCCGGCCAGCAGCCACACCGTGGTGGGCAAATGACCACCTTCGAGAGCGGCCATCGTCAAGGCACCCCAGGCCAGGAACTCGCCCTGGGGAATGAAAATAACTCGGGTTACGGCAAACACCAGCACCAGCGCCAGCGCCAAGAGCGCGTAGATGGCACCGTTGGTGACACCGTCCTGCCCGAGCATCGCAATGATTTCTGCATCCATGAGCGAACTCCTGTGGAGCGACGACGGGCCTGCCGGGCAGGTCCGCCGCGATGGAACGACAAGTTGGAGCAACACACGGGGCCGGCTCACCGGCCCCGTGGGCGCTTGCTTACTTAACCAGCTTCCAGTGATTGTTCTCGACCTTGATCAGGACGATGGCACTGGCGTCGTAGCCGGCGTGGTCACTGGGGCCCATGGTGTAGACGCCGTTGGTGCCCACCACTTTGGAAGCCTTTTCGATGCCGTCACGCAGGGCGGCGCGGAATTCCGGCGTGCCCGCCTTGAGCTTGGCCTTCTGCGCGCCGGTGATGGCGTTCTGCAGCAGCAGCCAGGCATCCCAGCTGGCGCCGGCAAAAGTGGAGCGGGAATCCGCGCCGTACTTGGCTTCGAGGGCCTGGACGAAAGCCACGGCACTCTTCTTGGAGGGGTGGCTGTCGGGCAGCTGCTCGGCCACCAGCACCGGGCCCACCGGAATCAGCGCGCCTTCGACGTGCTTGCCGCCCACCCGCAGGAATTCCTTGCTGGTGACGCCGTGGGATTGATAGATGCGACCCTTGAAGCCGCGCTCGCGCAGGGTGATCTGGGGCATCGCGGCGGGCGTGCCGGAGGCGCCGACGAACACGGCGTCGGGCTTGGCGCTGATCACCTTGAGGACCTGGGCCTGGACGCTGGGGTCGGCACGGCCATAGCGCTCGGAGGCGACGATGGTGATCTTGCCTTCGGCGGCCTTGATCAGCGCCTTGTGCAGCACTTCGCCCCACGAATCCGAGAAGCCGATGAAACCGATAGTCTTGACGCCGTTGGCCAGCATGTCGGCCACCACGCGCTGAACCATCAGGTCCGCCGAGGGCTCGCTGCGGAACACGAAACCGCGCTTGTCGCCGGTCACGTCGAGCGGCGCGACGGAGATCATCGGCACCTTCTCGCCGTTGACCACGTCAGCCATGGCGGTGGCGGTGCTGATCAGGTTGGGGCCGAGAATGGCGTCGACCTTGTCTTCGCTGATCAGCTTGCGGGCGTTCTTGACGGCCGCGGTGGGGTCGGTGGTGTCGTCGAGCACGATGAAGTTCACCTTCTCGCCGCCGACGGTGGCCGGGAACAGCGACACGGCCTTGCGCGTCTCGGCGCCCAGCGCGGCAGCCGGGCCGGTAAGGGAGGCGACCACGCCGATGTTGATATCGGCCAGGGCCGGGGCGGCAGCCAGTGCGGCGGCGGTGATCACGAACAGGTTTTTCAGTTTCATTTTTTTCTCCTCAGTGGGGTGGTGCGTGTAGTACGTGTAGTAGTGCGGATTCAGTCGGGCCGGGCAACGCCGGTGAGCGCGCCAAACCCGGCAATCCATTCGGGAATCGCCCGGTAGTAGCGGGCACGGGCTTCGTAATGCCCGCCGGTGGCGGCGTTCATGGCGGCGTTGGCGGCGACCCAGGTCTTCACTTCGTGGGCCGATGCGCCGGCCGCTTCGGTGATGGCGTCGTTGCCGTAGCCGTCGAGAGCGGCCCAGTCCTTGCAGCTCAGGTTGGCCATGAAGTCTTCGTCCCAGCGCGGGTTGAGCGGGTGCAGCGGGCTGTCGCCGGTAGCAAACTGGGTGGCCGCGTCGATGGTGCGCTGCTGACGGGCGGCGCGGGCCTCGGCCGTGGGGTTGCGACCGGCGATCAGGCGCTCGGCGACTTCCGGCACGGCGGTCGCCATCTGCGGCACCGGCGGGTTGTGCGAGAGGCCGCCGGAGCCGATGAAGAGCACGCGCTTGTCGAGTTGGCGGGCGAACTCGCCCACCGCCTCGCCAAACTGGCGGGCACGCCGGAAGCTGATCACCGGCGGCGCCACGCTGTTGATGAAGAGCGGAATCACCGGGTAGCGGGCGAGGCTGCCGGTGAGTTCTTCCAGCGGCTGGGCGAAGCCGTGGTCCACCTGCATGCGATAGGACACGGCGAGGTCGATCTCCCGGGCCACCACGTGGGCGGCGCAGGCTTCGGCGATGTCGCGCGGCACCGGCAGCGGGCCGGCCGAGGTGCTGTAATCGCCCACCGATTCGGCCGCGGCGCCGATGCACAACTGCGGCATGGCATCGAGGAAGAAGCCGTTGTAGTGGTCGGGGGCGAACAGGAAGATCAGTTCCGGATCGAAGGCCACAACCTCGTCACCCAGCTGGGCGACGAGACGGGCCACTTCGTCCACCACTTCCGGCAGCGGGTCCACGTTGCCCTTGAGCGGCGTGTGGGACAGGCAGGTGAGCATTGCCTTGGTCATCGAGCCTTGCCTCCGGCATTCACCACCAGGCCCATCTTGTCGGCCACCGCGGCGATGAGTTCGTCCACTTCGATCGGGAAGGCGATGCCGGCCACGAAACGGTCGGGGCGCAGCAACACGATGGAGCCCGGATGCTGGCCGAACCATTCCTTGAAGCGCATCTGCTCGTCGCCAAGGACGTCGGTCCTGTCGGTCATGTCCACCGTGCGGTCGATCTGCACGGTCGGCTTGAGGGTCACGATCTTCGCGCCGAGGGCTTCAAGAATGGCGCGGCTCCTGGGGTTCAGCCAGTAGTTGGGATCGGCGCCCCAGGCCAGCAGCGCAAAGCCCTTGCCCAGTGCGTCGTCCAGCAACTTGACCTCGCCCTGGCGGGTGCGCACCTTGGGCTGGATGAACATGCGCCCGACCGGCGAATCCTTGCGGCGGGTTTTCTCGTGCACCACCAGGCCGTTCTCGTAGAAGGGCATCGGCTTGAAGCGCATTTCCATGAAGTAGCGCTTGACCGGCGGAATGAAGTTGAGCACCCAGGTGGTGGCGTCGCGCAGGCCGGCCAAGAGCGCGCTGCGCGGCGAGAAGATGCGCCCGGCGGTCACCGACAGGTCGATCATCGCCTTGGCGTGCAGCGGACGCTCGGACTGGTAGGTTTCGAGCAGCGCGTCGCTGCCCTTGCCGTTGACCACGTAGGCCAGCTTCCAGGCCAGGTTGGTGGCGTCGCGCATGCCGGTGTTGTAACCCTGGCCCTGCCACACGGGCATGATGTGCGCGGCGTCGCCGGCCAGCATGATGCGGCCGATCTTCCAGCGATCGGCGATACGGGCGTTGTGGGTATAGACACGCTTGCGGATGAAGTCGAGGCGGCTGGTGTCCACATTCGCCGGCAACACCTTGGCAAGCAGTACGGCCATGCTTTCGGGGGTGGTCATCTGCTCTTCGGTTTCGTTCTCGAAGATCATGAACTCGAAGCGGCGCACGCCGTCGGGCAGCGCCACCGACACATAGGGCCGCTTCGGGTCGCTGTGCATGTAGATGTTGGGCACGCCGAGCGGGTCGTTGCGGATGTCCACCACCAGCCACTTGGAGGTGTCGGTGAAGCCGCCGAAGCCCACGTTGAGCGTGGTGCGGATGAAGCTGCGGCCGCCGTCTGCGGCTACCAGGTACTTGCAGCGCAGCGCATTGACCTTGCCCTTGTGCTTCACGGTCAGGCTGACGCCGGTGCCGTCCTGGTCAAATTTTTCCAGCTCGGCGCCCATCCACACCTCCACGCCCGGAAAGCGCTTGAGGCCGTCCATCAGTTCGCGGTCGACCGCCGGCTGGTTGAAGGCATTGCGGCGCGACCAGCCGAAGTCGTCGGTGCGCGGCTCGATGGACGCAAAGCAGCGGCCGCTGGCGGTCACGAAGCGCATCCAGTGGTAAGGCGTCAGGTGCTGCTGCACCGGGTCGGCCAGGCCGATGCCCTGGATGCTGCGCAGGCATTCGTCGTCCATGCCGACGGCGCGGGGGTAATCAATGAGTTCCTCGCCCCTTTCCAGCAGCAGCACCTTGACGCCGTACTGGCCGAGGGTGTTGCTGATGGTCAGGCCGACGGGGCCGGCACCGACGACGATCACGTCGGCATCGAAATCTTGAGCAGTGCTCATGGGGTATCTCCTCCCGGGTGGGGTTGGGCAGGCGGGAGGAAAACCTCCGCCGCACGGACAGTGGTGTGTCGGGTCGCCCGCAACGGGCGGACGGCTTTTCGTCTTGACGTTTTCAGGCCTTGCATTCCGGAAAACGGCAGGCCCGGTGCAGGACGGCACCGGCGTATCATCCGCCGGCAGACGCATGCTTTTTTATGGGCGCATCAACGGGATTGATTCTAGGATCTCCCTGATTCGCATCAAAAAATCAAAACAAAACGTCCACCTGTTGCACAATCTTGTTCTGTCGCGAGGGTTTCAATATGCGCACAAACAGCGGAGCCGATTACGCACCGGTTCGCGGCCTGACCCGCGGACTCGACCTGCTGCGCGCCCTCAACAGCCAGGAAGGCGGCCGCTCCACCCTCGCCCAGCTGGCCCAGGCCACCGGCCTGCACCGCACCACGGTGCGCCGCCTGCTCGAAACCCTGATCGCCGAAGGCTACGTACGGCGCAGCGAATCCGACGACCGCTACTGCCTGGCGCTGCGCGTCCGCTCGCTGGCCGAAGGGTTTCGCGACGAGGACTGGATTTCCTCCATCGCGGCCCCGGCCCTCAGCGAACTACTGCAATCCGTGGTGTGGCCCTCCGACCTCACCACCCCGCAGGGCGCCCACATGGTGATCCGCGAATCGACCCACCGCTTCAGCCCGCTGTCCTTCCACCGGGCGATGGTCGGGCAAACGCTCCCGATGCTGCTGACCGCCGCCGGGCGGGCTTTCTTCGCCCACAGCCAGGGCGAGCAGCGCGAACAGATCCTCGAACTCATCCGCGGCGGCGGCGGCGACAACGAACAGGCCCGCCTGGCCGCCGACGACCGCTTCGTCACCCAGCTCGTCGCCCGCACCCTCGAAAGAGGCTTCGCCAGCAACGACGGCGAATGGACATCCCAGAGCAAGATCGGGGCCCTGGCCCTGCCCATCCTGTTCAAGAACCAGCCCGTGGGCGTCGTCAATATCGTTTACCTGAACCGGGCGGTCACGCTGAAGGAAGCCGTGCGGCGCTACCTGCCAGCCCTGCAAAAGGCCGCCAGCCGCATCGAGGCACAACTGACCGACGCCCCGCCCACGTCGCCTGCCGCGCCCTGAGGCTCCCCGCCGCGTCCGGGTGTTGCATTGCAACAACAAGACACCGCACCAATCCGTCTCTTCGGTCACGAACGCCTGTAACAGCACTCATGTAATCATTCGGCCACACTTTGACGCACCGCAACATAGTGCTAGTCTTTCAACTTGAAATAACCCGACGCCGAGCGGCAAACACCATGAGCGAAGTCGATCTCAAAAAATTCTTCCTCGAACAGGTACGCCTGTTTGAAAGCTTCCCGGCCGACAAGGTCGACAAGATCGTCAACCTGTCCAGGCTGACGACCTACGAAGGCAACGAGGCCATGCTGGAAACCGGCGACGAAGGCCGCGTGATCGGCGTGATGATCAGCGGCCACGCCGAGATCTCCACCACCGACAAGACCGGCACCCGCACGGTCCTCAGCCAGCTCGGCCCGGGCGATGTCTTCGGCACCCTGTCGATCCTGACCGGCGACCCCGTGAGCGCCGACGTCATCGCGGGCAACCGCTGCTTCGTGCTGCTGATTCCGGAAGAGGTGTTCCACACCTACATCCTGACCAACCCGAAGGCCGTCGCCCTGCTCTCGCGCATCCTGACCGAGCGCACCCGCGCCATGACGGCGGATGCCGGCAACACCCAGGCCCGCGACGTGGCCTGGGCCGACGATCCCTACGCCCTGTCGCTGATCAACCACGCGCCGGGCAAGGTGTTGGTGCTCAACGTGGGCATCAGCCAGATCCACTTCGGCATCTACGACACCCACGACCTCGGCTCCGACGTCCACGGCATCATCGACAACACCGACCCCGCGGTCGCACGCATCAACGTCACCGTCGGCACCCAGACCCGCAGCTTCGAGCGGGCCTGCTTCCCCATCTCCGAGCTGTTCGCCGTGATGCAGGAATCGACCCGCATGCTCGGCGATTCCTTCGCCTTCCACCCGCAGGACGTGAGCGCCGTCGGCCACCGCGTCGTACACGGCGGCAGCAAGTTCGCCAGCTCGGTGGTCATCACCCCGACCGTCATCGCCGACATCGAAGCCCTGTCGGTCTTCGCCCCGCTGCACAACCCGGTGAACGTGGATGGCATCCGCGAGGCCATGAAGCAGCTGCCCGGCGTGCCCCACGTGGCCGTTTTCGACACCGCCTTCCACCAGACGCTGCCGCCCTACGCCTACCTCTACGGCCTGCCCTACGAGCTTTACAAGCAGGACGGCATCCGCCGCTACGGCTTTCATGGCAGCTCGCACCGCTACGTGTCGCTGAAGGCCGCCGAAGTCCTCGACCGCCCGCTGGGCGAGCTGGAAATCGTCTCCTGTCACCTGGGCATCGGCGCCTCCCTGTGCGCCATCGACCACGGCCGCTCGGTGGACACCACGATGGGCATGACGCCGACCGACGGCCTCATCATGTCGAGCCGCTCCGGCAGCATCGACCCCGCCGTGATGATCCACCTGATGGAGCAGCACGGCATGTCGCCGGACGAACTCTCCACGCTGATCAACACCAACAGCGGCCTCAAGGGCATCTCCGGCATTTCCAGCAACATCCACGAGATCGAAGCCGCGGCCAGCGACGGCCATCACCGCGCCCTCCTCGCCCACAAGGCCTTCTGCTACCAGGTCCGGAAGAACATCGGCGCCTACGTGGCGGCGATGGGCGGCATCGACGTGCTGGCCTTCACCGGCGACATCGGCGAAACCAGTGCCGCGGTGCGCAGCCTGGCCTGCCAGGGCCTCGGCTACATGAGCATCAAGCTCGACGAGGAAAAGAACCGCAACCTCGGCAACGTGAAGGATTTCGCGATCATCTCGGCCGACGATTCGCCGGTCACCATCCTCGTCATCAACAATGACGACGAGCGCCTGGTGGCCTGGGAAACCCTGCGCGCCATCGAGCGCAACGAACTCATCCTCGAGATGAAGGAAGACCAGGCCGACGCACCGATCCCCGTCGAGATTTCCGCCCACCACGTGCACCTGTCGCAATCCGACGTGGAAAAGCTCTTCGGCCCCGGCCACCAGCTCACCCCGGAACACGAACTGTCCCAGCCCGGCCAGTTTGCCTGCGCCGAGAAGGTGCACCTCGTCGGCCCCAAGGGGCGCATCGCCAATGTTCGCGTACTCGGCCCGACCCGCAAGGAAACCCAGGTCGAGATCGCCATGACCGAACAGTTCAAGGTCGGCATTCAGCCCCCGATCCGCGAATCGGGCGACCTCGCCAACACACCCGGCATCACCCTCGAAGGCCCCTACGGCTCCACCGCCATCGAGCGCGGCGTGATCTGTGCCCAGCGGCACATCCACATGACCCCGGAAGACGCCCTGCGTTTTCGCGTGCGCGACAAGTACATCGTGCGCGTGCGCGTCGAAGGCGAACGCGAGCTGATCTTCGGTGACGTGGTGGTGCGCGTGAACCCGGGCTACCGGCTGGCCATGCACATCGACACCGACGAAGGCAACGCGGCAAACATCCGCACCGGCATGCAGGGTTACATCGAAGAAATCCAGAGCCGCCACTGACACGCGTGAGCTGAGCGCCGGCGCAGTGCCGGCATTCGGGATTAGACTGGAAAGCGGTGAGGCGACGCCTTGCCGCTTTTCCTTTTTCCCCGGAGAAAAACATGCCCGAACCCTTTATCGCGCAAAAAGCCCCCTACCCGGTTGACGTAGAGGCCGGCCAGACTTACCGGTGGTGTGCCTGCGGCAAGAGCGCAAAGCAACCTTTCTGCGACGGCAGCCACAAGGGCTCCGAATTCACGCCGGTGAAGTACACGCCGAGCGCATCGGGCACGGTGTACTTCTGCGGCTGCAAGCACAGCGCCACGCCGCCCCTGTGCGACGGAACGCATAAAAAACTCTAGCGTGACGGACCGGGTCCGGGCGTCGTCGGCGTCCGGACCCGCCGGAAAAATCAAGCGTTTCGCCACCAGCCATCGAAACATCCAGCCCCTCGCACCGGGCATGAACAACGCCACACCCGCACCCAGGGACGTGGTGAATTGCCCGGAAGCGCCCCTTCGATCGGCCCGCAGCGCGCATCCAGAGAGTATAATTTCCGGCTTTCGCCCCGCTGCTGCAGTGCACCATTCGCAGCCACGGCCCGCTTGCCAGCCGGCCGGCCCGCGTCGGGCACCGATTTCTGCTCCGGAGGATGCGCACAGATCATGCGCCGTGAAGCTTCAAGAATGCCCGCCGTGGACGCCCTCAAGGCTGCCGCCTGCGTGCTGATCGTCCTGCACCACCTGGCCTTCTACGGCCCCATGGCCGACGTGGCCAAGCCACTGGCGCCCGGGCTCATGGACTTCCTGTTCGAATACGCCCGCATGGCCGTGCAGGTTTTCCTGGTCACGTCCGGCTTCCTGTTCGCAGCCAAGTTCGGCCCGCTCGGCGGCGCCGCGATCCAGGCCCCGCTCAACCTGCTGCTCCAGCGCTACGCGCGCCTCGTGGTGCCCTATTCGGCCGCCCTGCTGCTGGCCATCGCCTGTTCAGCCGTGGCCGCCGTATGGATGGACCACCGCTCGATTTCCGATCCACCCGACCTCGGCCAGTTGCTCGCCCACGTGCTGCTGCTGCACGACCTGCTCGACCAGGAAGCCCTGTCGGCCGGCGTGTGGTACGTGGCCATCGACTTCCAGCTCTTCGCGCTGGCCGTTCTGCTGCTGTGGCTGCCCAACCGGATTTCCGGCACGCGCCCCGCGCTGCAGGCCCTCGCGCCGCTGCTCGTCATCGGCATGACCCTCGCCTCCCTGTTCGGCTTCAACCGCGACGCCCTCTGGGACGAAACCGCGCTCTACTTTTTCGGCGCCTTCGGGCTGGGCATTCTCGCCGGCTGGGCCGTCCGCCAGCCCCGCTCCGGGCTGTGGCTGGCGGCCCTCACGCTGGTTGCACTGGCCGCGCTGGCGGTGGATTTCCGCGAGCGCATCGCCGTGGCAACAGGCGTGATGCTCTTTCTCGGCCTGTCGGCGCGGAGCGGCCTGCTCCACACCCTGCCGCTGCCGGCGGCAGTCGGCCGCCTGGCCCAGATTTCCTACTCGGTTTTCCTGGTGCACTTTCCGCTCAGCCTGCTGGTGAACGCCGCAGTAAGCGGTTTCTTCCCCGCCAACCCGGTCGTCAACGCCATCGGAATGATCATCGCCCTGGTCCTGAGCATTGCCGGCGGCGAGCAGTTCTATCGCCGTGTCGAAAGCCGCGACCTGCCCACCCGCACCCGCCTGCTCTTTCCAGCCGGCGTCGTGGCCGGCGGCTGGCTGGCCGCGCTGGCCGCCACCAACCTCGGCGGCTGACCCACCCCGGCCGCAGCGCGGCAGACTGTGGGGGCGACTGAAGTCGCCCCCACGCAAGATCATCCGCGACCATTCCTTGTCGCAAAGCAAACGGAACACCCTCCGGGAGGGCTCATCAACCCGGTCGTTGAATAGCCACCACACGCTCAGCCCGAACGGTGGCAAGGGAATCAAAGGGCCGGGTCAATAGTGCTGCCGGCCAAGCAGCTTCACCACGTCCACCTCATCCACGCAGGCACTCGGCATGTAGCGCTCGGCGTACTGGCGATAGACGCCGGAGCTAAGGAGCAGCGCGAACAGGTCCGGGTCGATGTGCCCCTCGTCGCGCATGCGGGCCATGATGCCGATTGCCTCCGAGAGGGTCTTGCCCTTCTTGTACGGGCGGTCGACGGCGGTGAGCGCCTCGAAGATGTCGGCGATCGCCATCATCCGCGCCACCGGGCTCATCTGGTCGCGGGTCAGGCCGCGGGGATAGCCGCTACCGTCCATCTTTTCGTGATGGCCGCCGGCGATCTCCGGCACCGCCTTCAGGTGGCGCGGGAAGGGCAGTTCGTCGAGCATCCGGATGGTCTGGACAATGTGCTCGTTGATCTTGTAGCGGTCCTCGTCGGTGAGGGTGCCGCGGCCGATCGACAGGTTGGTCAGCTCGCCCCGGTTGTACAGCAGCGCCGGCACCTGCAGCCGGAAACCCCACGGGTTATCGGCCGGGATGAGCTCGTCCGCGCCGCGCGCGACGCGGTGCTCGGGCTTGTCGGCGAGGAGCGCCTCAAGCACCGGCAAGGCCACCGCCGGCCCTTTGCGGCGCAGCTCGTCCGGCGAGATGCCGAGGCGGTCGTCGAGGGTGCGCAGCCAGGTGCGCGCGGCGATCTGCTGCAGACGCTCGACGCGCGCCGGGTCAATCTCCTCGCCGCCCTCGTTGCAGGCCGCGACGAAGGCGAACTCCTCGTCGAGAAGCGCCCATCCGGCAGCCAGCGCGGCGCGCGCGGCGGCCTCGTCGGCACCACCGGCAATAGCCTGCCAGCAGGCGATCTCGGCGTCGCGCTTGAGCACCTCGAAACGCATCCGGATCTCGTGGATGCGGTCGTAGAGGACTTCCAGCTTGGTGGCCTTGTCCACGATGTATTCGGGCGTGGTCACCTTGCCGCAGTCGTGCAGCCAGGCCGCGATGTGCACCGCCTCCCAGTCTTCCTCGCCGAGCGTGAAGTCACGGAAGGGGCCGTCGGTGGCGGCGCAGGCGGCGCCGGCCAGCAGCTTGGTGAGTTCCGGCACCCGGGCGCAATGGCCGCCGGTGTAGGGGCTCTTTGCATCGATGGCGTCGGCAAGGAGCTGGATGAAGGATTCGAAAAGCTGCTTCTGGGCGCGGATCAGCGCCCGCGTCTCGACCGACACCGCCGCCGAACCGGACAGAGCCTCGACGAAATGGACCAGGTGCACCGCCGGCGCCTGCGCGAACCACAGCACCAGCAGGCCGAGGCGCTCCTGCTTGCGGTCGAGAAGCGGCACCACCAGGCAGGCCATTGTCTCCGCCTGCAGGGCCTCGAAGAGCGTCGTGCAGCTGCGCCCGGCAGCGTGGCCGGCGCGCAGTTGATTCACCGCCGAACGGGCACCGGCGCCCACCAGCCCGGCCATGTCGGCGCCCGGCGGCGCCACCCCGGTCGGCAGGCTGAGGCCGTCGGCACCGCGCAGGGTCATCGCCTCCAGCTCGTCGCCGCTGCCGGCCAGGTACAGGGCGCCGGCACGGGCGCCAACCACCGCCAGCGTCTCGTCCACCAGCCGCGGCAGCAGGCGGTCGAAGTCCGACTCCGCTGCCATCACCGAGGCGATGTCGAGAAAGCGCCGGATCGCGCCCTTCATCGAGCCCAGATCGCCGGCGAGGTCGTCCACCTCGCGCACCACCGAACGGATCGCCACCGGCTCGGCGAAATCGAAGCGCCGGATCGCCGCGGTTTCCTCTGCCAGCTCGCGGATCGGCCGCGACACCAGCCGGGCGGCTATGTAGGCGAAGGGCAGCGCCAGCAGAATGACCAGCAGGGTCGCGATGATCGAACGGTCGCGGATGGCTCGGGCATCGGTCAGCAGCTCGTCGTCGGGAATCGCCACGCCCAGGTGGATCGGACGGCCGCCCTGCACCGGCAGGCGGGCCACCGCGCCGTGCCAGCCGCGGCCAGCGGCGTCGAAAGCGGTGAGCCGCGGCCCCTCGGGGCCTTCCGATCGCGGCACCTGGGCCACCAGCGCCGCCAGCCCGCCACCGGCCAGCCCCGACACCAGCGGCCGCTCGACCTCGCCACCTTCCACCGGCAGCCAGCCGGGCTCGGAATAGGCCATCACCCGCAAGTCGGCGTCGAACAGCACCAGTTGCGAGCCCGGCGTGATGCGCTGCCGGCGCAGGGTGTCGTCGAGGGTGGCGAGGCGGATGTCGGCACCCACCACGGCCCGCCCGCCGTCGGCCCGGCGCGCCAGCGTGAGGCCCAGCTTGCGGGTGGAGGCAAACAGGTAGGGCGGCGTCTGCACCGGCTCGGCGCTGGCCAGGGCGGCAACGAACCAGCCGCGACGGCGGGGATCGTAGATGGCCGGGTAGTCCGGTCGCGGATCGGCGCGCATGTCGGCCATTGCCGCATCGAGAAAGATGAACTGCCCGTCATCCCCGGCGATGCTCTGGATCAGGTAGGCCGCGCCCGGTGGCGCGCCGACCAGGCGCCGGTCCGCATCGTCGGCGAGGCGCATCAGCATGAAGAAATCACCATCCGCGTAGCCCACGTAGTAGGCCGTCACCGACGGCGAGGCGAGCAGCGCCTCGCGCAGCGCGGGCAGGCCGGCCCGCCTTTCGGCCAGGCTGGTGGCCCGCACTACCGGCTGCAGGGCGAGCAGGCGCACCGCGGCGCCAACCGGCTGCAGCAGGGTTTCGGTCTCGACCACGGTCTGGCGCGAGATACGCCTCAGCAAGTCTCCCGCCGCCCGCTCCAGCATGTCGGCGCTGCGGGCGTAGGAATACCAGGCGATGCTCCCGCCGGCGATCAGCACCAGCAGGAAGAACAGCGTCGAGATGTGGATATGGAGCGGAAAACGGAAACGGCGCCTTACGGTGTCGCTGTCGGTCGTCATGGCGCTTGCCCTCCCCTTTTCCTGCTGCGCTGTCACCGCTAACCGTGGCAAGCCACTCGCTAGCGCGCCCATCCCGCAGGGGTGAATTCATTCGCCCGCAGGCGCCAGGCCAAGCAACTGCCCTGTTCTTACCGATTGAGAGCAAATGAATTCTCCCAACAGGGGGAGGATAGCCCTCTCAAGTCTTCCAGGTCAGCAAAACCCCATTGGCTTACCACTGCACACGGTGACCGCGCCTTTTCTATTGCCCCGCCAGCGCCCGCCGGTATTCGCCCGGCCGCGCGCCGGTCCATTTCTTGAAAGCCCGGTGAAAGGCGCTGGCCTCGGCAAAGCCCAGGTCGAGGGCGATGTCGAGCACCGACTTCTCTGAATGGCACAACTGGCTGATGGCCAGGTCGCGGCGCAGATCGTCCTTGATCGACTGATAGGACTGACCTTCATCCAGCAAGTGACGGCGCAGGGTCGACACCGAGCTGTGGAGCTGCTGGGCCAGGGTTTCGAAATCCGGCCAGGTATCGGGCGGGATGTGTCGCAACTGGCGGCGGATGCGCGCCACGAGACCGTCGCTGTTGCGGTATTTGACGAGGAAGTTGGCCGGCGCACTGCGCAGGAAAACCTTCATCGTGCGCTCGTTCTGCACATTGGCCATGGCCAGGAATTCAGCCGGAAAGGCAATCGCGGTTTCCGGCTCGCCAAAACGCAGGTCGGGTGAAAACAGCACCCGCCACTCGGGGCTGTAAGCGGGCTCGGCGCAGCGAAAGCGCGCCGAATCCAGCGGAATCCGCCGCCCCACCAGCCAGCAGGCAAGGCCGTGCAGCATGATCAGGAAGGTGCCGCAGGCAAAGGCCCGCCCCGGCTCGGAGTGGCGCTCCCTGATCACCACCCGGGCGGTTTCGCCATTGGCCTGCAGCTCGCCTTCCATGTCGTCGAGGATCAGGCGAAAGAAGCGCAGCGCCCGGCGCAAGGCCCGCTCCAGGGTGTCGCAGTGGATCACGCTGTGGCACAGCAGCGTGAAGCTGCCGGCCTTCATCGGGTGGCTGTCCATGCCAAAAAACTCGTCGTCCATCGCCTCGGCGATCAGGTGCCACAGCAAGCCGAAGTGCGCCGACGACACCCGCGCCTGCGGGGCGTTGAGGAGTTCGGGCGAAATGCCGGCGCGATTGAGCAGATCGAGGGCATCGAAGCCCCGCTCGCGCACGCCGACCAGCGCCTCCTGGACGAAGCCGATGGAGATGGTGCCTTTATCGGATGTACGATCGCGCAGCAGGGGCATGTGGAAACCGGAAAAAGTCATGCGACGGCCGGGGGCTGAAGAGGCCATTTTGCAGCGCTTCGGCCCAGCGTTTGCGGCGCCGCAATATGGCAAATTCTATCATTCACATTGAGCGTTTATGGCATGGAGGCCAGCCGGACGAGGCCCTAGACTGCGCCACACATCGAGCCCCCGCGGGCAACCCATTCACCGACAGCAATCAGGAGAGCTTCATGGAGATCAAGGGCAACGTATTCGTGGTGACCGGCGGCGGTTCCGGCCTTGGCGCAGCCACCGCGCGGATGATCGTCGCGGCAGGCGGCAAGGCCGTGCTGGCCGACGTCAACAAGGAAGCCGGCGAAGCGCTGGCTGCCGAACTGGGCGCCAACGCGCGCTTCGTCGCCACCGACGTGACCAATGAAGATAGCGCCAAAGGCGCCTTCGCCGCCGCCGTCGAAATGGGCACGCTGCGCGGGCTGGTGAACTGTGCCGGCATCGCCCCGGCCGAAAAGATCGTCGGCCGCGAAGGCCCGCACAAGCTGGAATCCTTCACCCGCACGATCACCATCAACCTGATCGGCAGCTTCAACATGATCCGGCTCGCCGCCGAGATCATGAACAAGAACGAAGCCAACGCCGGCGGCGAACGCGGCGTGATCGTCAGCACCGCCTCGGTGGCCGCCTTCGACGGCCAGCTCGGCCAGGCCGGCTACGCGGCATCCAAGGGCGGCGTCGTCGCCATGACCCTGCCGATCGCCCGCGAACTGTGCCGCACCGGCATCCGCGTGATGACCATCGCCCCCGGCATCATGGAAACCCCGATGCTCCTCGGCATGCCCGCCGACGTTCAGGACGCCCTCGGCAAGATGGTTCCCTTCCCCTCCCGCATGGGCAAGCCGGCCGAGTTTGCCGCGCTGGTCGAGCACATCTTCAGCAACAGCTACCTGAACGGCGAAGTCATCCGCCTCGACGGCGCCATCCGCATGGCCGCCAAGTAAGAACCACGCCCGGGGCCGCGATCTGTTGGTCGAGCCCCTTCGCTTCTTGCGCCCCCCACCCGAATTCAAGAAAGGTTTTTCCATGAGCTCCAACGATCCGATCGTCATCGTCTCCGCAGCCCGCACCCCGATGGGCGGCTTCCAGG
>Ga0209480_10001511_pt1 | contig 16945 bp, 16 predicted proteins | sample JI61114C2DNA_FD_187501 | JGI IMG/M metagenome (GOLD analysis project Ga0209480, IMG submission 187501) | Wastewater effluent complex algal communities from Wisconsin, to seasonally profile nutrient transformation and Carbon sequestration -... | ecosystem: Engineered > WWTP > Effluent > Algae... | reverse complement strand
TCACGGCACCAATGGACAAATAGACGCCTCCACCGCTTTCTCGTGCTTCTGCTTTCATGGCTCTTACTTCTTTTCGCAAGGTTTTTTTCTCTTGAGAACTAAGTGCTGACTTGTCCATGTTTTGAATTTGAACCAGTCTAGCATTGATTTGATTGAGACGTAATGTTTGAGCTTCGGTAAGAACTACTTCTTTTTTGGTAGAATTACTATTATTTGCGGCATGGGTCTGTGGTATAAATGCTAGAGAAGTTATTACCAATAGGCATACCAAGGCTGTCTTTTTCATAATGATTGTTTAGTGTTTGTATTGAATTATCAAAGTTGCCAAATAGCATGGCTAACTTCTTACAAGCACATAGATCATTGTTGCGGCATTCACAGGTTTAATATTAAATAATCCAATAAAAATCCCGGTTGCATGATGCAACCGGGACTAAATTTGAATGACTATTTACTTGAACCCAAAATCAATGATGGTTAACTAAGATTAATATCCAGCATTCTGAGTATACAATCCAGACCTAGTATCTAGTTCTGCTTGAGGTACAGGATAGATAATATAATTCTTATTGAATGGTTGCATTTGCTTTAATATGTCTTCTGTTGCAATCCATGCTGGAATTAGGGTTTCAATATTTCCACTACGAACCAGATCATGCCAGCGATTACCCTCATTGCCAAATTCTTTTCTACGCTCTGCAAATAATTGGGCCAAGGTAATACCTGTAGCTGCGCCAGTGATACCAGCACGATTACGCACCTGAGTTACAATGGCGTCAACATCTGCTTGTGTTCCACCAGTAGCACCTCTTAAAATGCATTCAGCTTTTAGTAACAACACATCAGTATAACGGCTTACAATAAAATTGATGGGCCAGTCTGTACGTACTGCTGGAATCTTAGTAATATCAATCCATTTCTTCTCAAAAGAACGGGTTTCAGTTACCCCATTATAGGTATATCCAGGTTGAATATAAAATGGTTTTCGAAGATCGGTTGCCCCAAAAGCATTTAAGAAATCAGTAGAAACCGGTCTAATTAATAGTCCCCCTTGAATAGCTTTACCTTGAGAAAGGAACCAACTATCCGGAACCGTAATCCAAGGAAAAGTTGCACCCACAGCAGGGCTAAGACCATTTACATATTGAACATCAAAAACAACTTCAGGGTTATTCTCATTGGTGAATGAAAAAATATTGGCATAACTAGCACCAAAAGCAAATTTATTTGAAGCAATGATCTCATTTAACAAGGTTAAAGCTTGGTTCCATTCTGATACACCAAGACCAGGACCATTGATACCATAGCTTGCACCAGAACGGGTCATATGCACTAAGGCTAAGATTGATTTTGCAGCCCATTTTGTAGCCCTTCCCTTATCTCCAGCAGCAGTATATACATCTGGTAAATTGGTGCTAGCAAATTGCAAATCAGCAATGATTTGTTTGTACACATCAGCAACTGGACTTCTTTTGATAGTAGCCGCTTCAGCTGCGGTTAATGTACGATCCGTTAAAGGCACTTCACCAAAATAACGAACAAGGTCAAAATAATAGAAAGCACGTAAGAACTTTGCTTCGGCTTCAATCTGAGTTTTTAAAGTTGCAGGTGAAATCACAGAACCCTTAGCTACCAATTGTTCTAACAAAGCGTTGGCACGATAGATGCCGTTAAAGTTAGCATTCCATGCTTCAATCACATACACATTACCACTAATGGTTTTCTGGAAATTATTTATGGGCTCCCAATCTCTAGGACCATCGGCGGTAGCGTATAAATTATCAGACCTAGTTTCAGAGAGGTTTATCAATCTGTCTGGATATCCCCTAAGGTCATTATAGACTGCGTTAATGCCATTGACAAACTCACTAGTTTGCGTATAAAATGTAGCTGTTGTGGCAGATGATAGTGGAATCTGGTCAAGTTTCTTTTCACAAGAGACCAAAACCATTAGTGTTGATATAAGAAAACATATTTTTTTCATGATTGTCATTTGTAGGGTTGATTAAAATGTGAAGTTCATACCAAAGATGAAAGACTTTGGTATGGGCAATCCACCATAGTCAGATGCTTCTGGGAAAGCAGAACTTCCACTTACATCAGTATTGGTTGCCTCAGGATTAAATCCGCCCTTGTACTTGTCATAACCAAAGAAATTCTCTAGAGAAAGATACGCTCTTGCAGACTGGATTAATTTCCCTTTGAATACCTGTCCAAAATTGTAACCAAGTGTAATATTTCTAATACGGAGATAATCTGATGAATACATCCAATCCGTATTCTTAATTCTACCAAATGTAGAATAGGCTTTACTAACTACGCCTGCTCCAGGATTATCTGCAGAGAACCATCTATCTCTATAAGTTCCCAATGCATTATCAGTTAAGCCTTGACCTGTTCTACCTAAGGCCCTACCCAATAATGAATACAACTGTCCACCGTTCTGGCCTTGTATTAAAATACTTAGGTCAAAGTTTTTATAACGGAATGTATTAGTAATTCCCCAAACATAATCAGGTGTTGGTTTACCTACAATCATACGGTCATTGGCATCAATAGAACCATCGCCATTGGCATCAAAATATTTTGGATCCCCTTCTTTTTCTCCTGCCATGATGGGTGCTTTTTTAGCTATATCATCGGCGCTAAGAATACCAATTTGTTTTACAACAAATATGCTATACATAGGATCTCCAATTCTCAAAATACTGTGGTTGATATCTAGGTTTGATGGAATCAAAATTTGAGATTGTCCACCAGGAAGGCTCACCAACTTATTGGCATTATGACTAAGATTAACTGATGTAGACCACTCAAATGCACCTACCATGTTCTTACTGGATACTTGAAGTTCCCAACCATTGTTTCTTGCGCTACCTGCATTACTCAGATAAGAAGTAAATCCAGTTGCTGCTAGAATAGGAACATTCAACAGCAAATCGGTACTAAGCCTAGTGTAATAATCAAATGACACAGATAACCTGTTTTTCAAAACGCTAACGTCAAAACCTACGTCAAATGTTTCTGATTTTTCCCAAGCTAAATCTGGGTTGGTAATACTATTTGGCGCTTGTCCAATGGCAGCTACACCATTAAAAGTATAGTTGAATGTACCAAGGGTGCTAATGGTACTGTAATTACCAATATTGTAGTTACCAGACTTACCCCAACTTGCTCTGATTTTTAAATCATTGATGGCTGTTACTTTCTTCATAAAGTCTTCTTCACTTACCCTCCATCCAATAGATGCAGATGGGAATAAACCCCAGCGAGTATTAGATCCAAATCTAGAAGAACCATCTCTACGCATACTGGCAGTAAGCATGTATTTGTTTCTATAGCTATACTGCAATCTTCCAAAATAAGAAACCAACACATTTCTAGCTTCATTTGTATTACCTGTAACACCATTGGCATCAGACAAAGTGGTAATGGCATTACCGCGGAATCCACCAACAGAAGACATGGTCACTGCATCTACTTTGTCTACGTTATAAGACTGACCCAATAAAACAGAAACATCATGCGAACCAGCAAATACTTTGTTATAAGACAAAGTGTTCTCATTCACAAAAGTCTGTTTCCTATAGCTATTATAATTACCAGAGGTAAGTGTTGAACCACCTCCACTTGAAGGAGCCGCTTGTCTGGTTAATACAGAACTAGCTACTACATAGGGAACATAAGATTTGCTGTTATTATCCGTATTGTCAAAGTTGACGGTAGTTTTAAAATTCAAACCATTGATAATTTGGTACTCACCATACAGAGAAGCAATGGTTCTAAAACGTTTTGTTTCACCAATGATATTTTGCAATTTACCAATGGGACTATTAGGCGATACACTCCAACGGTATTGTCCATTGTTTCCCACGTTAGGATAGTATCCCATGGTATCTTCTTGAACGGGTGTAAAGCTCACCATTTGGTGCAAAATATTATCCTTGCCTTCCACACCTGGATCATTGTTTACAGAATAACTTGGCGCTACATTCATACCAATCTTAATCTTTCTGCTCACATTGGCTTCTATGTTAGCTCTAACAGAATAAGAAGTAAAATCAGTATTAATCACCATTCCTTCTTGACGAGCATAGTTTCCAGAGATATAGTATTTTACAAACTCATTGCCACCTGTTGCAGACAATTGATGGTTCTGACCCATACCCTTTCTAAAAGCAATATCTTGCCAGTCATTGTAACTCAATCCAGGATGTCCTGGTTGGTTCCACCTTTCATCACCCATAAAAGAAGTGTTTACTGAACCAACGGGTAATCCAAGCACTACCCTTCTTTGATCATAGGTTTGAGCAGCTGTTCTAGCAGGACCTGCTGCGGGGGAAGAAGCTACCCACTGGGCATCAATCATTTCTTTAGCACGTGCAACCCACTCATCAGCACTTAACATGTCTAATTTGCGGCTTCTTTCAATATAGCCTACATAACTATTCAACGTAATTTTTGCTTTACCATTTTGGCCTTTCTTGGTGGTAATCAAGACAACACCATTGGCAGCCCTAGATCCATAAATAGAAGCAGCGGCCGCGTCTTTTAATACTTGAATAGATTCTATATCATTGGGGTTAATATTGTCTAAGGGATTTCCTTGACCAAAGTTTCCTGAACCATTGGGGGCAGCTGTTGCAAGCGGGAATCCGTCAACCACATACAGAGGTTCGCTACCAGCAGTAATAGAGCCTGTTCCGCGAACTTGTACACTAAATCCTTTTCCTAATCCACCACTGGTTTGTTTAACCGTAACACCGGCCATTTGACCAACCAAGGCCTGATCAACCCTTAGTATGGGTCTTTCATCTAGGTTTTTAGCGTCAAAATTAGAAACCGCACCAGTTACATTGCGTTTCTTTTGAGTACCATAACCCACTACCACTACTTCATCCAAATTATTGGTAGATTTTTGCAGCAAAACCGTAAAGTTGGTTCTATTGGTAGTACCCGCTTCTTGGTCAGCAAAGCCAATGGAACTGATGACCAGAGTTGCTTTTGCCGGAACACTTAAACTAAATGTACCATCAGACTTGGTAGCTGTTTTTTCGGTTCCGTTCTTTACTTGAACAGTAGCTCCTTCTAAAGGATTACCTGATGCATCAGTAACTTTTCCTGTTACTGCTACTTTATCAGTTTGGCTAAAGGAAGAAAAAGGACTAACCAGTAGTCCCAACAAGAATAGTGTTATAAAAACACAGTTACGCCAGAGGCGTGATGGCAGCTTCATAAAGCAATCGTTTGGTTTTTAAAAAAGAAAATGGCAGTGCTTAAGGCACCCTTTAAAAATAGATTTGTTAAAAAGGGGTACTATCCTGTACAATACTGCCAAAACATAAAAAATGCCTCAAAATCTTCTTTTCAAGGCATTTTTCACGTACGGGAACGATTGCGTAAATTGAGGTGTTTGTGGCAAAAATAATATCGGTTTTAGTTAAAATCTTCCACAAAAGGATGCATTCATACAACTATCAAGTTCAAAGAATGACAGTGCATTGAACATTTAAGAGCGGAAAATAACTACTTCTTTTTTAAGAATAAGGCGCTGATCAATGAAACCAAAATACCTATTGGAAGAATTTCTACATAGGTCATAAGCACCACAAACACTGGGCTCTCATACATTTTCTTGAATTGGGCCACTTCTGTTAGTTTGCTATCAATAGTAGCTTGACTAGCTCCTTCCGCTTTTAACTGTTCTAACATATGAGCACCATATTTTTCAGCAAAATCTGGAATAAACAGGTTTAAGTCAATCATCCAAACCAATACGTATACAGTTGAGGCAATAAGGCTAATATATAAACCCACTAAAAAGGCTTTTCCAAAACTGATGGTACCCCCATTTTGATCTCGAACGGATTTAGTACCAACAAAGATGAAAGAGAATGCCAGGATCATCAGCGAGAAACCATAGACCATTCCATTTTTGAAATCTAGGTCTCCTGCTCTACCAAGTAACATCAAGGCAATAAATAATGAGGAGCTAATCAAGCCCGCAATTAATCCGTTTACAATGACTGTCTTCTTCATGTTTGTATTTTTGTTTGCTGTAAAAATCTAGTCTTTAAAGAAATTATCACTCATACTTTTGGGTGATTTTACTGTATTTATTAAAAAATCACCCAAAAGCACCACGGCATTAGCCAATTAAACCCATTCGTTTACCCTTCTCAATGGCTTGGGTTCTTCTTTTAACATCCAGTTTTAAAAACAAATTGGACCCATGGGTCTTTACCGTGTTTAAAGAAACATATAATTGATTGGCAATTTCCTGATTACTTAGCCCCTGAGACATTAGGGATAGCACTTCCCATTCCCTTTTACTAATCCCCATTTTATTCAATTGATTTTCGTCGGGCACAAAATCCGGGTCAGGTTTTTGAAGATAAACCTCCTTTTCAACCACTACTGTTTGAAGTTTGGGTTTATTGAGTTTTAATGTAAGCCAAATTCCCAAAGCGGTAAAAATGAGGGCGATGGCACCTATATAGATTTCTAAAGCATGGTCAATAATTACAAATTTGTATTCCAGCCATTTCATTAAGAATACAATAGCAGCTAGCGCGATGCCATATAGGAGGGGGAGTTTGTTTTTGGAGAGGGCTTTGATGCTGTAGGGTTTTATTAATTTGAAAATACAACAAAAGTTAATGATTTGCTATTTAGCAATACTTAATAGAAAAAAACAGCCCTTTTATTCAAATCTAACTTAGATTGAAATCCATTTTAAGATTCTTAAATCAACACTATCCATGAGAAACCTAATTTTCTTTTGTTGCATATTTTTAGTTACTATTACTGTCTCAGCACAACAATCAGCAATACCCAAAAAACAACAGTTTGTCAACCTTACATTTGGATTTGGAAATTCTGAAATGAGTTATTCAACTAGCTACTATCACAATTGGAATCTTGGAAAAAAGAATAAGTTCTTTATTGGAACTGGTATTAGATTCACAGGATCTAATGCTAAGAACAAAAATTATACTTCCGCCCCTTCAAATCTAGCTGGAGAAGCTACAAAAATGGATACTGCTTTTGGCGCAAATACCAGTATTTATGCATTGAATGCTTTGTTGAATTTGGGCTATAATATCTCCCCAAAATTACAAATTGGCTTTAACATAGATCTAATTGGCATTTCATTTGGCGCAGAAAAAACCTACCAATTTCAAGGAAGTGGTTTGCAAAATAACACAAAAGCTTCTCCTACCCCTTTGAATCTTTTATTAGTAGGTACTAATGATAAGGGAACATTAAATTCAGAATTATATCTACAGTATAAGGTCAAAGAAAAACTAGGAATTAAAATAGGCTATCAGCACTTGTTTACTGAAATAACTACCACGTCTAAAATTCAAACTTTACCAGAACCAAACGACCGTTTTCGTAAAATATCGGACCTCTTTAATGTTGGTGTTTCTTTTTCATTTTAGAGGGTTCTAGGTATCAAATAAAAGCAAAGAATGGTTGAAATTTCAATCGCTTTATTGATTTCCCATTAATGTTTTTAAAAGTAGCTCTGCAACAGCTTCAGACGATGCAGGATTTTGCCCAGTGATTAACAATCCATCTTGTTCCGTAAAGGAATTCCAATTGTTTGCTTTGAAATAATGCGCACCATTTTTCAGTAATTCATATTCTAACGAGAATGGTACAACAGCAGTTAATCCAACTTCTTCTTCTTCCGTGTTCGAGAAAGCAGTAAGTCTTTTTCCTTTAACCAAGGGTTCCCCATTTTCAGCCTTGGTGTTGATTAATGCCGCAGGTGCATGACAGACAAAAGAGATTGGCTTCTGAGTGTTGTAAAACCCTTCAATTAAAGCAATGCTATGTTTATCATTGACCAAGTCCCATAATGGACCATGGCCACCTGGATAAAATACCGCATCATAATCAGCATGGTGCACAGAATTCAATTTTACAGAATTGGCTACCAGTTCAATTGCATTCACATCGGAAAAGAATCTTTTTGTTGCCGCAGTTTGGGCTCCTGGTTCTTCGCTCTTTGGATCTACTGGTGGCTGTCCGCCTTTGGGCGATGCAATAGTAATCTTAGCTCCTGCATCTGCTAAAACATAATAAGGTGCTGCAAATTCTTCAATCCAAAATCCTGTTTTTTTTCCTGTATTACCTAATTCACTATGAGAGGTTAATACCATTAATATTTTCATGATGATTATTTTTTATTAAGGAGATAATTAAAACGAAACTGCTTTTACTTATCGTGGTTTGAATAAATCGTCTTCAAGCAGTTGCCTTTTTTCTAAATATTCCTCTTGTGTTATTTCACCATTCACAAATCGCTTTTGCAAAATGTCTAAGGGGTTGTCTTTTCTTTTTCTTTGACCTGGAATATCATAAGGCAGAGCGAAAATCCAAAGAAGTAGGATGATCCAAATAAACCACCATAAAATATTCATTCCCCAGTAGTAATTGCTGTAAAACATGGTATGCTAATTAATGTGCGTTCTTTTCAATGAAATAGATTATTTCATTAGGTGAAGGTCAGATTAGATGAAGGGAGAATTGTAGTAAGATTGGGGGAAAGAGTTGTAGGATTTACTGAGAGGGGGATTTGCTAAAAGATTTTTTTACTCGTTGCGCGAGGGGAATGGAGCGGAGGGTTTAATTGAGGTGATTTTCTGTTTGGATAGGATGACAGGGCTCGCTTCGCGAGTTGATCTTAGCGAAGTTTTGAGAGTAGGTGAATTTTTCTTTGGACAGCATGACAGGATTAGCTCGCTTAAGCTCGCTGATCTTTAATTGAAGGTTCTCATTCTAATTGCATATGATCTACAGGATTAGCTCGCATGCGCTCGCTGATCCTGGGGGTGGGGGGCCTCAACAAAGCAGCCGCCGCGCTTTGCGCGGCTTGGTTTTTTTGTGCGCCTCCCTCGCTGGAACTAGTTCCGCTCGGTATGCGCACAAAAAAACCGCTCAACTTTCGTTGAGCGGCTGCTTGTTGGTCGGGAAGACAGGATTCGAGACACGCTCCGCCCCCAGCCCATCCCATTTGCCCTTAAACCGTGTCCAAACTCAATAGAATTAGGGCTTTGGAGTGAGGTTAATGGATAATTAGGTATCATAATATGTTCTTTGGTGAAGTAAAGTGGGGTAAGTGTGGTGAAATTTTGATGCCTTTTAAGGCTTAAAGTAAGTAAGGTAAGTACTTTGTTAATCCTTAAGTACCACTCCCCTTCCTTAGGTCTATCCGTCCGTTTATCTACAGATTAGGAGGGACGGGTAGTTGTAATGTTCCTATTAATGCAGGGTTTTATAGTGCTAAGACTGGAAATACTGATTGAATTTGTATTAGGTTAATGACTTGAAGCCATTGTTAGCGGTAGTACTTCAGTTTAGTTTAAATTTAAATTTTCCAGAGTTTACGTAAGAACTATCATGTGTTTTTGTAAAGGTATATCCAAATATTCTACCTGTTATTATGCCAGTTGAATGAATAAAGCTGTCAATGACAATAGTCATAGAAGCATCCTGCGGCTCGGTTTTAAAAATGTCTTTGGGGACGTTATTGGCATTGTAATAAAATATAACATGATTTGAAGTGATATTAAATTTGTCGGAATCAAAAACTATAGGATAAAATGATGCAGATATAGAAAGAACTGTATCGGTAGAACAATTAGAAGGCCCAAAGAATGTAAGAGCATCCCGTTCAATGTTAAAAAATGCCTTATCTATTTTGCCACACAAAAATGAGGTATAATTTCTAAAACTCCATTGGGAAATTATTAAAGATTGATTACTATCACAGGTTGAACACAAAGGAAACTTTATTGTGCTGTCAATTTTTGTACTGTCCTTTGGTGCAGATATAATAGGAATTTTTCCACCTTCATAGCTATATTCTTTTCTACAACTTGAAATGAAATAAAAAGTAAGCAATAAAATTATCACTAAGTATATACTATTGGATTTCATAAGACCTAGTATTTTTTTATTCCTACTAAGGTACAGGGGTTTATGCAGAGGGTCTGTGTGGTGAAATACTATCCCATAAATTTTTCAGAAATAATAAGTTCTTTTGTTTCAGCTCTTCATCAATATTGGGATTATTTAACGTGTCATTTTGAAACTTTATTAAACCCTTAATACACTTTTTTTTGGCGTTATACAATTGTCATTCTAGTCTTAATTTAATAGGTAAAGTATGTCTTCACCAATATTGTATTCCATTCTTGTTGGTTTCCCGCCTCCAGTTGAAGCAATTACAATCTTACCTTTGAAGGTAAACTCGTTATACCCTAATACAATAAGCTTATTAGATTCCTTATCTATAATTACTGAATCAGCTTTTATGATACTCAATTTATCTGTACCTATGACAACATTCCCCTGAAGGGTTGTAACACTATTGTTAGTGCCGCTTACTGAAAACCTTTCGCTACTTAAAATAGTAATTTTTGAACTTTTTTCTTGAGCAAATAACAAACTTGTTGTTGAAACTGCTAATATCAAAAAAGAAGTTAGTAGTAGTTTTTTCATATTAATACTTTTCATTAAATATAATAATATAATTTTAAACCACAGGTTGCTGTATTTTCTTTAACACAGGAATCACAAATATGATTACAAGAATAATTGTATTTCCAATGAAAAGCTATAATCCATATTTCAACCCATAGTTTACTACTCATTTCACATGGGTTTGTCCATCCGTTTACCCTACAAATACGAATGGACGGATATAAAGGTAATTCCATTTAATATATCTGTATAGGTTAGCTATAAAGCTATCAACATCCAAATTCACTTCATGAGCCTATTCTGAAGAACCAATTGCTACAATGTTATCTCAGCGGTTATTAAAGGTTTGATGAATTTTTTTCCATGAATTATACTCAAGTAGAGATGGCAAAAAGTCTTTAAACCATTTATCAAATTCTTTATCCGTAAATACTAAAGAAGACTTATTTTTTTCCATTAACTTATTCTGGGAAAACTCTCTCCAAATAGCTTCTATAGGGTTAATTCCTTTTACTGTGGCATAAAGAAGCCAATCAATACCTCCATCAGATGGTTGTAATATATATTTCCCCAATAAATACCCTGATCTGCTGATTAATATATGACATGGTATAGTATTTATGCCCCATTTATCATAGAATGATGTGTCTGAAGAATGAAGATTTATTCCTATTGGATGATACTTAGTTAAAGCCTTTTTCCATTCTGTTTTTGTGTCTTGCATATTTATGTTTATAAAAATAACAGAAGTATCTAAATGATTTTTTTCTAGTCGATTAAAAAGCTGTTCTTGGTGTGGAAATTGTGCAATGCAAGGAGCACAGCTAGTTGACCACAAACTAACATAAAGTATTTTTCCTTTGAAATCACTTAGTATTAAAGACTTTCCTTTGTCACTAGTGAAAGTAACAGCAGGCAAAAATGTAATTGTATCTGTTGTATACTTCGAAATTAAATTTTTCTCTACCCATGTTGAATCAATTGATTGGGACTTGCTTAAAATTGAAAGCAAAATGAAGAAAATAAGTATTTTAAATTTCATTATTTGTTATTATTTCTAATTGCCGTTAACGCCCCATGAATTAAAGTAGTTGGGTAATGGAATTACCCAATCGACTATTAATTGTGTTAATGATTTGTCTCTATTTCTTTTGGAAAGTATACGAAACTTGTTTGTTTAAAAATGAGAGTCTTATCTGAATTCTGATTTTTGATAACAAACATATTATCTTCCAACTCCAATATATTGTATGTTATTTCTCCTTTTTCTAAGTCTAATATTCTACCTTTCATAAAATATTCTTTTTCCTTTCTTGCCAATATTGTTTTTGTAATAGTGAACGTAATAAATTTTCCTTTTACTGTCCAAACACCTTTTTGTGATATAGTTGCACCGTAGTCAGTATTCTCAAATGCCATGAAGGATTTATCTTGATTAAGTTTTAATAACACAAGTCCATTTTTTCCATGATGGCTAGATCCTTTATTAGAAACCTCTCCCCAAATTCTAACTATATAATTTAATATCTGGCTACTTGAGTCTTGAGAATATGAATATTGAAAAAAACAAAATGTCAATAACGTTATTAAAACATGTTTCATTTTGATAATTCTTTAAGGTTGATACCAACGCCCCGCGCATTTAAACAGTTGAGTAATAGAATTATTGTTGTTGGGACTAGTGCTTTATAAAGTTATAGGAAATACACTTCATTTTTTAATTAAAATCCGTCCAAACTCCTAAGAGAATGGACGGACGGAAATTGCTCTTAAATCAATCCCTCATCAGCAAATGAATAGTAGCCCTCTATAGAGGACAAAATGAGGTGGTCTGACACTTGAATGTCCATAAATAAAGCTCCTTGCTTAATTTTATTGGTAAGAAGCTCATCCGCCCTTGATGGTTTCAAATTGCCTGATGGATGATTATGCGCCAATATGATGCCTGTTGCAGCTACTTTCAGGGCTGTTCCGAGTATGATACGAGGATCAGCCACTGTTCCTGTTATTCCACCCAATGACATCCTATAAACGCCTATAATGCGGTTAGCTCTATTAAGATACATCACTACAAACATTTCCTGTAAATGGATAAGCTCCTCAGGGAAAAAGTCTTTAATCTCCCTATAAGCATCTATAGAGGATTCAATGAGAGGATTGCTCCTAACTTCTGGCTTGTAGGAGACAGTAATTTCTGCAACGTGTTGGATTGGTTTCATTGTATTTGTTTTTAAGGATTTCTAGGAAATCACGCCACCTAAACAGCCATGGGCAATTCTGGGGCATGGGGTAAAGCTGGCAACAGCGCACCATGCACAGAGAAGTGTTCCTATTGGGCATAGCAAGGCTATTAGCGTAGGTTCTGTGACAGGAATACTGAACGCAGCAATTGCCACGGCAGGTGGCTGTAAATGGAGGAGAGATGTTTTATTGGCACACCCCTAACTATGTTAGTGCCATTAAAAGGATATCGGAGTGCAGATGCATTGTAGCAGGGCAAAAATCATGACAGAAACAGCAGAGCTTTTTTGGCGTGAGTTTTTAGTGAAGAGCCATGCAGACTGTACACCTTATTCCCTGCTTAGATTTATTCCCTAGATGAAGTGAGGATATGCCGCAGGGCTTAGTTATGGAGCATCTGTAGGGAAAGTGGTATAGTGATATATTCGTGACAATTAACTTGGACGGTTAATAACTTTCCGTATTAAATCCGTTAAAGGCTAGGTAGCTCAGCACGGATTTAATAATTACTTCTGCTACAGATATGATGAATGAAAGCTTTGAGCAAAGGGGGAAGAGCCAGTCTTCCTAAGAAACAGAAGGGGTAGTATGCGGAGATGGTCTTTACCCACCAACACATTTGAGGTTAAATATATTTTGGAAAAAAATCTGCAACAACATCTTTCCCTGCATTAATCAGGAAAGTTGAGTACTCATTTATAAGCGCTCTTTTCAGAGTGTTGTCCTTTGCTATTATCATTGGATTTATCATATAGAGCCCTCTTGCTACAGATTGTAAAATGTTAGCCTCCACTAATTTTCTTAATGCTTGTTTAACCACACCTGGCTTATAAACTTTCTTTGAGTTTATAGCCTGTACCAAATCATTGAACTCAGCAATAAACATATCATTAAAAACAAAGCGGTTTGTAGTGAGGTTAATCTTATGGAAGATTATATAGTTAATAAGCTTTGCCGCGCAACCTTCCAACCCAACCGTATATGCCAAATATTCTGGGTAAATTTTAGTGGATGTTCCAGATACCTTCAACTTTTTCTTATTTAGGAGAATAACTTTGCTCTTTGTTTGTACTACAGATACCGTCCTTTCTACTTGATGCCCAGTAATAGGGGCTGCATTAACCATATCGTTAAAGACAAAGTCTTTTGTGTAGGAATCATGCTGTTCTTGGGTTGCGCCTTTAAGTGGTGCGGAGGGAATTATTACTTGTTTAGCCATAAAAGTTTCTTTTCTTTTCTTAAATTGTGAGAAATACGAACAATCCTATTCATACGCTGGATTACCCTCATTTCTCAGCAAAGATAGGCATTATAGGTCATTTTAATACTATTATTAGTACTATTAATTATATACTATGGGAAACATTAAGCCACTACATGTTAACGTAACGGTTACTACTAAAAATGGAATAGAGAATAAGATAATTAACTTCGTCAAGCAAGGCTGCAAATTATTCTTTAATGCCCAGCATTTACTTCTCCAGCTAAATTCAGGTGAACGAGCCTTTTACGATTTCTTACAAGAGAAAATGGTTAATAAGAATAACACCATCACTATAGATGCGGCACTCAAAAACGACTTCATAGCTCATATCGCCAAGATAACAAGCAACCAAACAAAATACAAGCTCCAATCACTTAGTAAGTATACGAAGAAGCTTGAAGAATTAGGGCTTATCATTTCAATGAGCAGTTCTAATAGCGGCTTCTTTTCTGTTAATCCTAAGTACGCTTTTAAGGGCACTGAGAAGCAAAGAGAAGCTACATTAAAGTCATTAATCGAGAGTAGAAATAAAAAAGGATTACTAACCAACATGCTAGCATCAATATAAAAGTAAAGCCACCTTTTTAGGGGTGGCTTTTATCTTAATTCAGCGTCCTTAATCTCTCCATTTCTTTACTAATCTTCATTTCCGTTACTACTGAATACATTTGAGTAGTAGCTAGCTTAGAATGTCCAAGCATCTTACTTACCGTCTCAATTGGTACTCCCATTTGTAGCGTTACTGTTGTAGCAAAGGTATGGCGGGCTATATGGGTGGTTAGGGGCTTGTGGATTTTGGCCAGCTCTGAAATGATCTTCAGGTAATCATTCATCTTTTGGTTTGATATGACTGGCAAGAATGGCTTATCTCTGGGTGTCTCAGGCTTTATATAGAGTGCTATTATCTCCTTCAATGGATTAAGGATTGGCACTGTAAATCTAATCCCAGTTTTAGCCCTTTCCATCACCAACCAAATATGTCCATCGATCCCTAAAGAGATATGATTGGGAGTAATGCTTTTAGCATCAGCATAAGCTATTCCAGTAAAGCACTGGAAGAGGAATACGTGCAACACTTCCCGCATTGTTTGATGGTTAATATCCAAATCTCTGAGCTGCTGAATCTCCTCCCAAGTTAGCTTAATCTGATAGAATGGCTGATACTTCAGGGTATAGCTAGAGATGGTATTACTCTTCAAATAATCCATCTTTACACCATAATTTAAGATTGTTTTGAGGCGCTGGATATGCTTGACTGCTCCATTGTTATTACAGGTTTTTACCGTGGTTAGAAAGTGGGTATAATGCTCACAGAAAGCATATTTCACATCAGCCATAACCATATCCCGCCTCTTATACTTCCAGTAAATAAACTCTTCTAGAAACTTCTTGGTGGTCTTGTAATTCTTATAACTGCCAGCAGATATACTATTACTTACCTTACCTACCTTACCCTCCATATTGTTATTGAACTCCGTTACAAGTTCCATCAGGGTTATTACCTTCTCTACCTTACCAAATAACCGCTCCCTGAGGATTTCACCATTGATTACCTCCCCATTCATAAACATCTTTGTAAAGGTGTCAAGCACTTTGCTACAGAATGAGTCAAGAAAGGCATTTGTAGTTCCAGCATCTGTAGCATCCATATTTAGCCTTTGTGTCTGTGGATTCCAATCCTCTTTACAAACATGCATGGTAGTGGAGATTTCTAGCTTCTTATCCGTTATAATTCTAGCATATATCGGGGATTGTCCTTTTGAGTTTATACGATCTGTTCTTATGATTAATTTGAGTGCATATTTCTTTGAATTCATGGCTTAAAAGTTAAGTGATTGATAATCAGGGCAGTAAGTGGTGAAGTACTATGGGGCCATTATGGTGAACTTTTTTTGGCCTATAGAGGGCACTTTTAAGGAGGCCTAGCAAGGGGAGCAAATGAGCGTGGATTCTGCTGTAACGCTCTGTAGGATTGAGTTTCAGGGCACAAAAAAGCCTTCAAACATTTTACTGTAAGAAGGCTATTTGCTTGTGTTGGTCGGGAAGACAGGATTCGAACCTGCGACCCCCTGGTCCCAAACCAGGTGCGCTACCGGCCTGCGCTACTTCCCGATCATGGGTTTTATGCCGATGCCCTTTGAAAAAAGAGCGGTGAGGGCGGGATTCGAACCCGCGGTACAGAGTAACCCGTACGGCAGTTTAGCAAACTACTGATTTCAGCCGCTCATCCACCTCACCGTCCTACTCTCTTCAGAGAGGGCTGCAAAAATAGGTAGCTGAGTGCTAATTGCCAAAAAAGGATGCAAAAAAACTTAAAATAAAAATCCCGAAGCAGACAAAAAGCTGTTCGGGATTCAAATAGATCAGGTTCAAAGGCTTACATAGCCGCTAATTGCACTTTCTGGGTCAATTCCATCACGTTCTCTCTAAAGATGCTATCAGTGTCCATTAAATCTTTAACGGTCTGGCAAGAGTGAATTACGGTGGTATGATCACGACCGCCAAAATGTTCTCCAATGGTTTTTAGAGAATTCTTGGTAAAGGCCTTGGCCAAGTACATGGTAATTTGACGGGCTTGTACAATTTCACGTTTACGGGTCTTGTGCAATAACTTGTCATAAGGAACATCAAAATATTCGCAGACCATTTTCTGAATGGCGTCAATGGTAATTTCTTTGCTAGAGGTCTTCACAAAATTGCGCAAGACTTTCTTGGCCAATTCAACGTCAATGTCTTTCTTGTTCAAAGAAGACTGAGCCAATAAAGAAATTAAAGCACCTTCTAATTCGCGAACGTTGGTGTTAATATTATATGCTACGTACTTAACTACTTCTTTAGGCATATCCAGACCATCGTTCTTCATCTTCTTTTCTAGAATCTCAATCCTAGTTTCATAATCTGGAATCTGAAGGTCTGCACTAAGGCCCCAACGGAAACGGCTTA
>Ga0209480_10001505_pt1 | contig 16967 bp, 14 predicted proteins | sample JI61114C2DNA_FD_187501 | JGI IMG/M metagenome (GOLD analysis project Ga0209480, IMG submission 187501) | Wastewater effluent complex algal communities from Wisconsin, to seasonally profile nutrient transformation and Carbon sequestration -... | ecosystem: Engineered > WWTP > Effluent > Algae... | reverse complement strand
GATGTATGGCAAAGGTGAGACGCCCTTCATGCGTCAGGCGCGTGTGCAAGGGGCGAGTCAATGTGCCGATGGTTTGGGCATGCTGGTCGAGCAGGCCGCGGAGGCCTTTGCGCTGTGGCGCGGCGTGCGCCCTGAGACCGCTGGCGTACTCGGTGATTTGCGGGCGCAACTGGCCAGATGAAGGCAGTGGGCCGCTGGCTCAAGTGGGGATTGCTCGGCCTTGCCGGGCTATTTCTCGCTTGGCAGTTGTGGCTACTGGGTTGGGTGCTGTTGTGGAACTGGGTGAATCCCGGCACGACTCGCTTCATGGAAATTCGACTTGGCGAGTTGCGCGAGAAGAGCCCAGATGCGCGACTCAAAAAAGAGTGGGTGCCCTATGAGCGTATTTCCATTCACCTGAAACGCGCCATTATTGCTTCCGAAGATGCCAAGTTTGTCGATCATGAAGGCTTCGACTGGGAGGGGATGCAGAAAGCGATGGAAAAAAACCAGAAAAAAGGTCGCTTTGTCGCCGGTGGTTCAACCATTTCGCAGCAACTGGCAAAGAACTTGTTTCTGACGCCCAATAAATCTTATTTTCGCAAAGCCGAAGAGGCGATCATCACCCTGATGCTTGAGCATTTGTGGAGCAAAAGGCGAATTTTCGAGGTGTACCTCAATGTGATCGAATGGGGCAATGGGGTCTTCGGTGCCGAGGCCGCTGCCCGTCACTATTACAACATTAGTGCAGCACAACTTGGGCCGGAACAGTCGGCGCGTTTGGCGGGCATGGTGCCCAACCCGCGCTTCTACGACAAAAGCCGTGGCGCGCCCGGCCTGGGGCGGAAAACGGCGATTATTCTAAGTCGTATGCCGAGTGCCGAGATTCCCTGATTCAGGGCTGTTTTGCACTATTGCGGTGCTAGAATGTTTGATCTATTGCGCAGCGCACCATGACGCCCCATGAGCGAAAATCATAACGAGTCCGAAGCTGACGTCGTCAAGGATGACCTTGCCGAAGTGCAGAATCTGTTGGCCAAGCATCGCTTGGCTGAGGACGTATCGCGGCGTCAGGATTCCGGACGACATGACGTAATCGAAAGCCTGGTTTCACGTCAGCATATTGTCGAATTGCGCCATTTGTTCGCGCGCTTGCCGACTGTAACCGTTGCTCTGGTGCTCAGCGCCTTGCCGGAAGAGGACCGGTTGATTGCCTGGAAGGAGATCGCCGAAGAGCGCATCGATTCCATTCTCGAATTGCTTTCCGAGGAAATCTGCGAGGATTTAGTCGGCGATGGACACCACACCAGTACGAAGGTGATGGTCAATGCGTTTGAGTTGCACAATGGGCGTTTGCGCCAGATTACGGTTGATCGGCCGGTGCAACTCGCCAATATCAAGCCGATCTGGGTCGACCTGGTGGCACCAACCCCGCGCGTGCGCGAGTGGGTCGGCAAGTATTTCGATCTTGAAGTACCCGATCCCGAGGATCTGACCGACCTCGAAGCCAGCGCGCGTTTCTATATCGAGGACAACGGCGAAGTCCATCTGCACTCCGATTTCCTGCTCGATATGGAGGAGGCGTCGCGTAACGTGGCGGTGGCATTCATTCTGCACAAAGATATTCTCTTTTCAGTGCGAACCGAAGAACTGCCCGTCTTCCGTTTGCAGCGGCTGCGTGCGCGTACACAGCCAGGTTACGTTACCGATGGAACTGACGTCTTGCTTGATCTTTACGCAGCCGATGCCGAGTATTCCGCAGATCGCTTGGAAGACGTCTATGCCGAGTTGGAAGATGTTGGCAAAAAGGTGCTGAACACCAAGCTGACAGACGACGAGGCCGGCAACATCCTGGCCGATATCGCTCGCCAGGAGGATCTCAACGGGCGTATCCGCCGCAATGTGCTGGATACTCGCCGTGCCTTGTCTTTTCTGATGCGCGGCAAGTTCCTCACTGCCAACCAGATCGAAGATGCGCGGCAGATCATGCGTGACATTGAATCGCTGGATGGCCACACGTCATTTCTGTTCGGGAAAATCAACTTCCTGATGGATACCACCGTCGGCTTTATCAACATCAACCAGAACAAGATCGTCAAATTGTTCTCGGTGGTGTCGGTCGGCTTGCTGCCACCGACGTTGATCGCCAGCGTTTACGGGATGAATTTTCAACAGATGCCGGAACTGCAGTGGGAATACGGTTATCCGTTCTCGCTGGCGCTGATGCTGGCTTCTGTTACAGCGCCCTTCTGGTACTTCCGTAAAAAAGGCTGGCTGAGCTAATCTGGCGTCAGCAGCTTGAGGCCGATGATGCCGGCAACGATCAGACCGATACTGACCAGTCGTGCGACTTCACGTGATTCGCTGAACAGGTACATGCCGAGTAGTGCCGTGCCAACGGCGCCGATGCCGGTCCACACCGCATAGGCCGTGCCGAGGGGTAAAACTTTCAGGGACCAGCCGAGCAGCGCAACGCTGACAACCATGGCAAGTAATGTTGCAAGCGAAGGCCACAGGCGGCTGAAGCCTTCGGTATATTTCAGGCCAACCGCCCAGCCGACCTCGCAGAGGCCGGCAACAAACAGAAGCAGCCAGGCGCTACCCGTAGTCATTTCAGGGTAGCGAAGTAGGTGTCGGCTGCGGTTATGGTGGCAGCGATATCGGCGTCGCTATGGGCGGCTGAAACGAAGCCCGCTTCAAAGGCTGATGGCGCAAAGTAATGACCGGCATCGAGCATGGCGTGGAAGAAGCGGTTGAAGGCTTCCTTGTCACAGGTCAGTACTTCGTCGTAGGTGGCCGGGCATTTTTCAGCAAAATAGAGTCCGAACATGCCGCCAACGTTCTGCGCGCTGAAGGTGATGCCGTGTTTTTTGGCAGCGGCCATCAGGCCATCGCACAGAGCCTTGGTTTTTGCCGTCAGCGCTTCGTAAAAGCCTTTTTCCTGAATCAGTTTCAAGGTGGCCAGACCAGCGGCGACAGCCACCGGGTTGCCGGACAAGGTGCCGGCCTGATAGACCGGGCCGAGCGGGGCAATCTGTTCCATGATCTCGCGTTTGCCGCCAAAGGCGCCTAGTGGCATGCCGCCGCCGACCACCTTGCCGAAGGTGGACAGGTCGGGCGTGATCCCATACAGACCTTGGGCACTCTTCAGGCCGACGCGGAAACCGGTCATCACTTCGTCAAAAATCAGTACGGCGCCATTTGCTGCGGTCAACGTGCGCATTGCCTGCAAAAATTCCTGGGTCGGGGCGATCAAATTCATGTTGCCGACCACTGGTTCGACAATAACGGCGGCAATTTTGTCGCCATGTTGGGCGAAGGCGTCGGCCAGTTGCTGCGGATCGTTATAGGCCAGCACCATGGTGTGCTGCGCCAGATCGGCCGGCACGCCGCCGGAGGAGGGGTTGCCGAAAGTCAGGGCGCCGGAGCCGGCCTTGACCAGCAGGCTGTCGGAATGGCCGTGATAACAGCCTTCAAATTTGATCAGTACGTCGCGGCCGGTGTAGCCGCGGGCCAGGCGAATGGCGCTCATGGTGGCTTCGGTGCCGGAGGAAACCAGGCGCACCATTTCCATCGACGGGACGAGTTCGCAGAGCAGGTCGGCGATGTCGACTTCGCGTGCGGTCGGGGCGCCGAAGGTCAGACCGTCAACGACCGCGGCCTGCACGGCGGCGATGACTTCCGGGTGGGCGTGGCCGAGGATCAGCGGTCCCCAGGAGCCGACGTAATCGAGATACCACTTGCCATCGGCGTCCTGCACCCTGGGACCGACGCCCTTCTGGAAGAAACAGGGTGTGCCGCCGACCGAGCGGAAGGCGCGGACCGGCGAATTGACGCCGCCGGGGATGTGGCGCTGGGCGCGTTCGAAAAGTTGCTGGTTGCGGCTGGTCATGGCGAGAATCCTTAAAAAAGACGTTGGTAGGCAGCGGCGCGGGCGCAAATGTCCGGCGCATTGAACAGGTCGGTGATGACGGCGAGCAGGTCGGCTCCAGCGCTAATCAGCGGCGGTGCGTTTTCGAGGGTGATGCCCCCAATGGCGCAGCTGGCGGCGGTCAACGAATTTTTTGCCTGAAAAAACAGGTCGACCGCAGCAAGTGGGGCATGGGGTTTGGTGGGTGACGGATAAACCGCGCCAAACGCCACGTAGTCTGCGTCGGCAGCCTGTGCCTTGTGGGCGGCTGAAAAGTCGGCGTAGCAGGAGGCGCCGAGAATTTTTCCCGGCCCCAGTATGGCGCGCGCGGCGCGCAGGTTGCCGTCTTCGTGCCCGAGGTGCACGCCGTCGGCATTGACCAGCAGGGCCAGTGCCAGGTCATCATTGATCAAGAGTTTTGCCGCGAAGCGCTGCGTCAGTTGACGCAAGGCGCGAGCGCGGGTGACACATTCCGGCATCGAGTGAGTCTTGTCGCGATACTGCACCATTTGGCAGCCGCCAGCCAAAGCCGCCTCAACCTGGCGCAGCAGTTCATTGCCGTCTTCGCATTCGGGGGTGATGGCGTAGAGCCCACGCAATTTAATCGGCATCGCTTTCCTTGGCGGTTGCATCACTCGTTTCTTCACCGCGCGCCCAGAAAAAGCGATCGGGAATGAATTGCCCCATGCCGGCCCGAAAACCGTTGGCCAGTGTTTGCCAGGTGTAGTCCTGAGCATCGCGTACCGCATCTTCCATGCTGGCGCCGCCAGCGATGCAGCCGGCGATGGCCGATGCCAAAGTACAGCCGGAGCCGTGATAACTGCCTGGCAGGCGTTCCCAGGTGTCGCGGCGAATTTCGCCCTCAGGACCAAACAGGATATTCACAACCTGCGGCGTATTTTCGTGGGTGCCGGTAATCAAAACGTACTGCGCCCCCATGGCGATCAGGCGCTGGGCGCAGACCTCAACGCTAGGCTCCGATTCGTCATCGTCGCTCTCGGCCAGGCGGCGCGCCTCTGGCGCGTTGGGCGTCAGTAGCGTGGTCTGTGGCAGCAGCATTTCACACATGGCCGAGATGATTTCTTCGCCAGACAGATCGTCGCCACGCCCTGACGCCAGTACCGGGTCAAAAATCAAGGGTATTTCCGGGTAATCGGCAACAATCTCGGCAATGGCCAACACATTTTCGATGCTGCCGATCAGGCCGATCTTGAAGGCAGCGACCGGCATGTCCTCAAGAATAACGCGAGCTTGTTGCTCAAGCAGTTCGGCGCTGACCGGGTGTACGCTCTGAACGCCCACCGTATCCTGCACGGTCAGTGCCGTGATGGCGGTCAGCGGATGGCAGCCGAGGCTGGCCAGAGTGAGTATGTCGGCCTGAATGCCGGCACCGGAAGACGGATCGCTGGCGGCAAAGGCAAGGACGAGAGGCGGAGTGGGGGCGCTTGGGCTGGCAGTCATTGGGGCCGCCTGCTTGGCGGATAGAAGGGCGATTCGGTAAGATGCGCTGGATTTTATCCGAAACTGACAGGCACAAACTTATCACCATGAGCGACGCACAAGAGTACAAAACCTGGATGTGCCTGATCTGCGGATTCATCTATGACGAAGCGGCAGGTATTCCGGAAGACGGAATTGCGCCGGGAACCCGCTGGGATGATGTTCCGATGAATTGGGTTTGTCCTGAATGTGGGGCGCGCAAGAGCGATTTCGAGATGGTGGCGTTTTGATTCTGGCGTAGTATTATGCATCGATAGAAAAACGCTCGTTTAAGGGTGCCGGGGGACTTAATTGGCTGATCTTTCCAGTCTGCGCGACGTCAAGGTGATGGTCATTGACGACAGCAATACGATACGCCGCAGTGCCGAGATATTTCTCGTCCAGGCGGGGTGTCAGGTCGTTCTTGCCGAGGACGGTTTCGACGCGCTGGCCAAAATTGCCGATCATCAGCCCAAAGTGATTTTTTGCGACATCATGATGCCGCGTCTTGACGGCTATCAAACCTGTTCGCTGATCAAGAAGAACCCACGTTTCAAGGCGACCCCCGTCATCATGCTCTCTTCCAAGGACGGGCTGTTTGATCGTGCGCGCGGGCGCATGGTGGGTTCTGACCAATACCTCACAAAACCATTTACTAAAGACAGTCTGTTGCAGACGGTTGCTGCGTTTGCCGTGCAGACGCCTGCCGAGGCACCTTAAGGGATTCACTGGAGCAAAAATGCCCATCAAAAACATTCTCGTGGTCGATGACTCGCCGACTGAACGCTTTTTTACTGTGGACCTGTTAACCAAGGCGGGTTATCAGGTGACAACGGCGGAAAATGGCGAAGAGGGTATCGCCAAGGCCAAGGCGACCAAGCCTGATCTGATTTTGATGGATGTCGTGATGCCGGGCCTCAACGGCTATCAGGCAACGCGTACCTTGACCCGAGACGAAGAAACCAAGGGTATCCCAGTTATTGTGTGCACCTCGAAGGGTCAGGAAACCGACAAGATATGGGGCTTGCGCCAAGGCGCCGTCGACTATCTCGTCAAGCCCTTAAACCCCCAGGAACTGTTGCAGAAAGTTGCTGCGTTACCCTGACTAATGGCCAAAAAAACCAGTTTACGGGATTTTCAGACCTACCTGGCCGAGCGTCTGAAGAGTGCTGCACAGGGCCGTGGAGCTTCCTCATGGTTGGGGGTGCTGGCCGGGGATACGCATTGGTTGATTGAACTTGCCGATAGCGGCGAGATCATTCAGGCGCCGAGATTGACTCAAGTGCCGCTGACTCAAGCCTGGTTTGCCGGCATTGCCAATATTCGTGGCAACCTGCATGCGGTCGCCGATTTTTCGATGTTCTGTGGTGGCGGGCCGACGGCGCGCAACAACAATGCGCGTTTGCTGCTGGTCGGGACGCGCCATAATGCCAATGCGTCGTTGCTGGTGTCACGAATGCTCGGCCTAAAAAATCCGGAAGATTTCACAGAGGAGGCAGCGGACCCAGCAGCAGTTGCTTGGGAAGTTGCCCGTTTTTCAGATACTCAGGGACGGATCTGGCGCAAATTGTCGGTTCGCGCCTTGCTCGACAATCACGAATTCATGAACATCGGGGTTTAAATCGCTCAACCCCAGAGCGGAGGAAATGTATGGCTTTCGGCTTTAAACTCCCGGCAACCGGCTCGGCAAATCAAGATACTGGCACGGCTTCATCTGGCGTCAAGATTCCGCTACCGGCCTTCCTCGCCCAACAGTCAGCCATCCAGCAAATGAAAACGCTGGGCGCCATGTTTCTCCTGCTCTTGCTGCTTATCGCGGCGCTGGTCTATCACGACAATCGGGAGTCTACGCACGGTACCGCCTACGTTTCTGCGGCTGGCGAAATGCGTATGCTCTCGCAACGAATGGCCAAGGCTTCTACTCTGGCGCTGCAGGGTAAGGCCAATGCGTTTGTGCAGTTGAGAGAATCGCGCGACACCTTCGCTCAACTTCTGGAGCGGATTTCATCGGGCGGCGAAATTGCGGGTGTCACTGTTCCGGCTTCGCCTGATGGAGTCAAGCCACAGATTGAGGCGCTGACTCAGCGCTGGATGGCGACCGACAAGGACGCTCAGGCAGTGATCGGGCAGGAAAAAAATCTGGTAGCGCTGGGCAAGAACGTGGAAACCATTGATAGCAAAAATGGGGCTCTGCTGGAGTTGACCGAACAGGTCGCCGCGCTCAAGTTGCAGTCTGGTAGCGCCGCACGCGATATTGTGGCCGCCAATCAGCTGGTCATGCTTACCCAGCGCATTGCCAAAAATGCCTCTTCTTTGCTCGTCGGCGACGAAATCAGCCCTGAAGTGGCCTTCCTGCTTGGCAAGGATACCAATGCCTTCCGCGATATTCTGCAAGGACTGAGCAAAGGCGGCAACGATGCTGATACCCGCGAGAAGCTCAAGGATCTGGAAGCGGCTTTCAAGGAGTATCAGGCGGCAACTGCCGGCATTCTCGGCAACATGCAACCGCTGGTGCTTTCCAAGCAGTCCGGGTCACGCATTTTCCGTGAAAGTGACGATCTGTTGAAGGCAACCGATGATCTGGCGGCAGGTTATCAGGCTGAGTTGTCGGAACGCGCGCTTTACGTGATTCTGTTGGTCGTCATGTCCTTGCTGGCGATTGGCGTGCTGGCCCTGCTGGCCAAAATTTATCTCGATGATACCCGGCGCCGTACCGAGGCGGCAGAGAAAGAGCGGCAGGCCAGCGAGGCGCTTAACCGCGAGAATCAGGATGCCATTTTGCGCCTGATGAACGAATTGGGCGACCTTGCCGATGGCGATCTGACGGTCACTGCGACGGTGAGCGAGAGTGTGACCGGTGCCATTGCCGACTCGATCAACTACACCATTGAGGAACTCCGCGTACTGGTTGGCCGTATCAACGATGCGGCAAACCGGGTGACGCTGGCCACTGAAATCGCCCGCCAGACCTCAGCCGATTTGTTGGGTGCGGCGGAACGTCAATCAAGTGAAATTCAGGAAGCCGGCCAGTCGGCGCTCGACATGGCACGGTCGATGAATGAAGTTTCCGGCAACGCAACGGAGTCGGCCCAGGTGGCCCGTCAGTCGCTGGCTGCTGCTGAAAAAGGTACGACTGCGGTGCAGGATTCGATCAAGGGTATGAACGAAATCCGTAACCAGATTCAGGAAACCTCAAAGCGGATCAAGCGACTGGGCGAAAGCTCACAGGAAATTGGTGAAATCGTCGAGCTGATTTCCGACATTACCGAGCAAACCAATGTGCTGGCCTTGAACGCAGCCATTCAGGCAGCCTCTGCCGGCGACGCCGGGCGCGGATTTACCGTGGTTGCGGAAGAGGTGCAGCGACTGGCCGAACGTTCTGCCGAAGCAACGAAGCAGATTTCGGCCATTGTTAAAACGATTCAGACTGATACTCAGGATGCCGTCTCGGCGATGGAGCAATCAACGCGCGGCGTGGTCGATGGCGCAAAACTCTCAGACGCTGCCGGTCAGGCGCTGGCCGAAATTGGTGATGTGTCGCGCAATCTGTCGGACCTGATTGAAAACATTTCCCTATCGACTCAGGGGCAGGCCAACTCGGCAACCAAGGTTGCCCGCCTGATGCAGGATATCTTGCGGGTGAATGAGCAGACCACGGTCGGTACGCAGCGTACGGCTGATGCGGTCGATGAACTTACCGCTCTGGCTTCGGAACTCAAGGGTTCGGTTGCCGGCTTCAAGGTGGCTTGATAGGACTTTTAGATAAACAATGAATGCGGCAACGGAATTCGATCTCGGTCCGCTGACCTGGGTCAAGGCAGAAATCGATCTCGCTCTCGGGCGTGCCGAGCAGGCACTGTCCGAGTATCAGCTGAGTGGTGATACAACCCGGCTGAAGTTCTGCCGCACGCATGTGCACCAGGTCTATGGAGCCTTGTCGATTGTCGGGCTCGATGGGGTAACCCAGGTCACGGAGTCGCTTGAGGCGCTGTTGCTGGCGATTGAGGAAGGGCACGCCAGCGATAAATCAGCGAGTGCCGTCGAGTTGGCCATTGCGGCGATTCACTCCTATCTCGATGACCTGATTGCCGGTGAACCTAATCAGCCGCTGCGCCTTTTGCCCGCTCATACCGCACTGGCTGTGGCCCGTGCTTTGCCGCCGCCGAATCCTACCGATCTGTTCTACCCCGACCCGGCGCTGCGGCCGCCCAAGCGCAAGACGCAATTTGTGCCGATCGCCAGCGATGCCTTGAAAACTTTGCTCAAGGCCGAGCGTGCGCGCTATCAAAAGGGGTTGCTGATCTGGCTAAAAAATCCGGCCCAGCTTGAAACGGCTGTCCAGTCCATGCGCTTGGCTCTGGCCAATATTGAGGCCAGTCAGGAGACCGCGGCACCGCGGGCTTTCTGGTGGGTTGCCCAGGCCTACATGGATGCGCTGGTGGTCGCTGAGCAGCATGATGTGCCGGTGACGCGCCAAATGTTTTCACGCATCGAGTCGCAAATACGTCACCTGCTTGAAGGTTCGCGCAATGTCGCCGAGCGCCTGATGCGCGACGTGCTCTATGTGGTTGCCCAGGCACCAGCCAATACCAGCCCTTTGGTTGATGAAGTGCAGGATGTTTTCGGTTTGCGCGGCTTGATCCCGACCCCGGCTTCCGAGCAGAGAAGCTCGCCAGTACAGGAATCAGCACTGCGCCGACTGCGTGATGCGCTGATTGCCGCTGAAGATTTGTGGAACAAGGTATGTACTGGCAATACGGGGGTGTTGGCCGGTTTTGCCCAGCATGCCAAGAGTTGTGCTGTGTTGACCGAAGAAATTGGGCAAACCGATCTCAAACGCCTCGGCCAGGGTTTTGGTGCAATTGCCAGCTGGCTGGCGGAGGATGCTGCTCGTCACAATGATGCGACGGCAATGGAAGTGGCGACTGCCATTCTTCTGCTGCAGAACGCGCAGGAGAATTTCCGCCGCTTGGGCATGGATTTCGCCCAGCAAGTCGACCTCATGGTAGCTCGTCTCTACGCCTGTATTGCCGGGCGGCCGGTGGCCAGCGATGAAGGTTTGCCGCTGCTCGACGAGATGAGTCGTCGGGCACAGGAAAAGCTGCTGATCGGGCAGGTTGGCAAAGAGATACAGAACAATCTGGCGCAAATTGAACAGGCCCTCGACGCCTTTTTCCGTAACCCGGAAAAACAGCACGACGTTGCCGGGCTGGATGCGCCAGTCAAGCAGGTCGCCGGCGCCTTGGCCATGCTCGGTCATTTTGGCGCAGTGAGTGACTTGAAGGAGTGTGGCGCCCGTATCCAGCAATTTTCTCTTGCCGGGTATCAACCAGTGGCCGATGATTTTGAGACAGTGGCCCAGCAACTGTCGCAACTGGGTTTCTTTGTCGATGCGCTGAAAACCGGGGAAACGAGTTACGAGGCTTTCCTCCAGCGCCTGCGCGGTGAGTCTGCTGTTCTTGCTGCTGATGCCGAGGAGGAGGCCCCGACACCGACGCTGGAAGTGCAGCTGGTACAACACAAGCAGGACACTCAGGCGCTGTTCGATGCCTTCAAGGAAACACCTGAAGACAGCCGTTTGCGGGATGAACTGAAGCAGAACCTGCAGTCCTTGCAGAAGGATGCTGATCTGGTTGCCGACCAGGGGCTTGGTGATACCGCCAAGGCAGTGCTCAGTGCGCTGGAATCCGGTGATGCCTTTGAACCCGCCATCAATGCCGCGATGTCGTCGCTGACGCCGCAGCAGATGGAGGCGCCAGCGCCGTCAGTGGCAACGCTGGAACTGGCAAATTCCAGCCATGAAGAAATCGACGCCGAGTTGCTGTCGATTTTCCTTGAAGAAGCCCATGAGGTTCTCGCCACTATCGACGAACAGATGGCCTTGCTCAACGCCAATCCGGGGGATGTCGAGGCGTTAACGACGATACGTCGCGCGACGCATACCCTCAAGGGTAGTGGTCGCATGGTCGGCCTCAAGGATCTTGGCGATGCCGGCTGGGCGCTGGAGCAGACCCTCAACATGTGGCTGACCCAGGAATTGCCGCTTAGCCCCGACCTTTTGCGTATGATAGTTGATGGTCACGCGCTGTTTGCGCGCTGGGTAACGGCTTTGGAAACCTCGGCTGCAGCCCCCGATCCCTCTGCCCTGGTGGCGCTTGCCGAGCGCCTGCGTGGTGTCGAAGCCGCTGAGCCAACCACCCCAGTTGTTGTCGAAGCGAGTTCTCCGGCGCAAATGGTCGAATTGCCGGCGGCAGCGGACGATGATGCCGCACCCTCGATGGTGCTTGATCTCTCGGCGCTTACTGAAGAACTGCCGCCTGTTGAAGAGATTACACCCGTTGAAGAACCCGCGCCGTTGGAAGCATTGATCACGCTTGAAGAGCCCACACCCGTACCAGCTGGAATCGATGATCCCCATCTGCATGCGACGGCGGCTGCACTTGAGGATCTGCTGGTCGGCGAAGATCAATTGTTGCGGTCAACGCCGGAAATCGTCGAAATTTCTGAAGAAGCACCCACTGCGACGACGCTTTACGACATTTTCCGTGAGGAGGCGCGTGGTCACTTGCACAGCCTGCTCGACGCCTACGCCCTGCTTGAGGCCAATCCGGGAGCGCCGACTACTTTCGAGATGACGCGGGCCGCCCATACACTGGGCGGTATCGCCGCCACCGTTGGCCTGATGCCGCTAAATCATCTGGCGATTACGCTTGAACACGCCCTGTTGCGGCGCGACAGTTCGGGCCGGCCGGATAGTATTGAAGGTCTGGAAACCGTTCGCCAAGCCATTATTACGCTGGAAAGCATGTTCGAAGCGCTGGCCCAGCAGCAGGCACCCGAGGAGCAGGTGCAACTGATCGGCGCCCTCGAAGATGTCTTCCATCCTGTCGCGGAATCCGCAGTACCCGAGGCCGAGCCTGAGGTGGTGGCAACGGCCGAGGTCATTGCCCTGCCGGTGCGCGAAACAGTCATCGAATTGCAGCCCGCCGTCCCGCTGGTCGCGCCGCAATTGCAGGATGAGTTTGACGAACAGCTATTGCCCATTTTCCTTGAAGAAGCTGACGAGCAACTCAGCGAGCTAACCGCCCAACTGCGCACCTGGCGCGGAGAGTTGGCGCAGGACGGGGCACCACGGGCCATCGCCCGCCTGCTTCACACTTTCAAGGGCAATGCCCGCATGGCCGGGGCGATGAACCTCGGTGAGCTGACTCATCAGCTTGAAACGCGTGTCGAAATGGCCTTGCGTGCCGGTGTCGTGACGCCACCCTTTATCGATGAGATCGAAAGCGGTTGTGATGTGCTGATGGTGGCAGTTGAGCACATTCGAAATGGCGAACCGCTTGCTCCGGCTGATGAGACCAAGGAAGTACTGCCCGGGCAGGCCGCCGTGGCGGTCGAAATGGGTGGCGACAAGGGCGGCGACAAGGATGTGGATGTCGGCCAGGCAACGCTGCGGGTGCGTGCTGATCTGGTTGATCGACTGGTCAACGAAGCTGGCGAATTGTCGATTGCACGGACGCGGATTGAAGGCGAAATGCGTAGCCTCAAGACCTCGTTGCTTGATTTGACCGAGAACGTTATTCGTCTGCGTCGCCAGTTGCGTGAAATTGAAATTCAGGCTGAAGGTCAGATTCAGGCTAGCGTTGCGCAGACCCCGGAGGGGGCGACTGACTTTGATCCGCTTGAGCTTGACCGCTTTACGCGCTTCCAGGAACTGACCCGCTTCATGGCTGAGTCGGTCAATGACGTGGCGACCGTGCAACAGAGTCTGCTCAAGAATCTTGACGATGCGAACGCCGCCCTCATTGCTCAGGCACGTCTGACGCGTGGCTTGCAACAGGATCTGATGGGCGTGCGCATGTTGCCGTTTGCCAGCCAGACCGAACGTCTTTATCGCATCGTGCGCCAGACCGCGAAAGAGGTTGGCAAGCGCGCCAATCTGGATATCAAAGGTGGTCAGGTCGAACTTGACCGGTCGGTGCTGGACAAAATGCTGGCGCCGCTTGAACACATGCTGCGCAATGCGGTAACCCACGGCATCGAGAGTCGCGAAGCGCGGCTTGCCGATGGCAAGAGTGAAAGTGGAGAAATCACCATTTCTCTGGTCCAGGAGGGCAACGAAATCATTCTGGCCATGGCCGATGATGGCCACGGTCTTGATGCGGATCGTATCCGCGCCCGTGCCGAGGCGGCTGGACTGCTGGCACCGGGGGCGGCAATTGCCGAGGCGCAGCTTTTCGATTTTATCTTTGAGCCGGGTTTCTCGACGGCAACCGAACTGACACAGGTTGCCGGGCGCGGTGTCGGCATGGACGTCGTAAAAACCCAGGTTGCCCAGCTTGGCGGGCGTATTGAAATACTCTCGGTGCCCGGTAAGGGAACGACCTTCCGTCTCTATCTGCCGCTGACTCTTGCCGTTACCCAGACGCTGCTGATCCGCGCCGGGACGCAACAGTTTGCTATCCCGTCGACGATGATCGAGCAGGTGCTTGAACTCAAGGAAAAGCCACTGGCCGCATTGCGCGAGCAGGGCGAAGTCGAGTGGCTGGGCAAGCACTATCCCTTCCATTATCTGCCGCATCTGCTTGGGGATGGCGAGGCGGTACCCGAGGCGCATCGGCGTTACTGGGTTTTGTTGCTGCGTTCCGGCAGTCAACGCGTTGCAGTTCAGGTCGATGAACTCAAGGGAAATCGCGAAGTCGTCGTCAAAAATATTGGAGCCCAGTTGGCTCGCGTCGTCGGTATTGCCGGCGCAACGGTTCTGGGCGATGGCGAGGTGGTGTTGATCCTCAACCCGGTAGCGCTGGCTAGTCGGGCGCAGTTGATCAGCGCCCGCTCGGCAGTGCCGGAAGCCGTGCCGGTGATGATGTCGACGGTGCCGACGGTGATGGTGGTTGATGATTCGCTGACGGTGCGCAAGATCACCAGCCGCCTGCTGACCCGCGAAGGCTATCAGGTCGTGCTGGCCAAGGATGGCGTCGATGCGCTAGAGCAACTGATCGACGTGATGCCCGATGTCGTGCTTTCCGACATTGAAATGCCACGCATGGATGGTTTCGATCTGGTACGCAACATCCGCGCCGACAAGCGCCTCAAGCACCTGCCGGTGATCATGATTACCTCGCGGACAGCGGACAAGCACCGCAATTACGCGCTGGAAATCGGCGCCAACCACTACCTTGGCAAGCCGTATGACGAGGATGAGTTGCTGCGTTTGGTCGAGAGCTTTATTTAGGCAGTTTTTTGACCACTGCATAACGAGCCAGAGTGCTTTCTCTGGCTAGTGCGTGGTCCACAATCGGCCCGGGATAGTCGCGGCCGATCACCACCCCTAGTGCTTCCTGCTCAAGGCGCCCCATCAGCCAGGGGGCGTGGATATATTTGATGCTTACTTTGGCCAGTTCCGGCACGTAGCGGCGGATGAACTTGCCTTCGGCGTCGAATTTCTCCGACTGGGTGATCGGGTTGAAGATGCGGAAGTAGGGTTGGGCGTCGCAGCCGCTGGAGGATGCCCATTGCCAGCCGCCATTATTGGCCGAAAGGTCAAAGTCATTCAGCTGTTCGGCAAAGTACTTTTCACCCAGGCGCCAGTCGATGCCGAGATCTTTGGTCAAAAACGAAGCGACGACCATGCGCAGGCGGTTATGCATCCAGCCGCTGTAATTGAGCTGGCGCATGGCCGCGTCAACCAGCGGGTAGCCGGTGCGTCCCTGGCACCAGGCGGCGTAGCCTTCCGGCCAGTGCTCCCACTGAATCGCATCGTAGTCGGGCTTGAAGGCATGACTGGCAACGTGCGGGAAATGGTCGAGAATCATGAAGTAAAAGTCGCGCCAGATCAGTTCGCTGAGCCAGACATCGGCTTCGCTTTGTACGGCGGCGCGTACCAGTTCGCGGATTGATAGCGTGCCGAAGCGAAGGTGAACGGATAAATAGGAAACCCCTTTGACTGCCGGAAAGTCGCGCAAGCTGCCGTAGCGCTTGATGCGCCCGTCGCGGAATTCATCCCACAGGATGCGCGCCCCGGACATGCCAGGTTGAATGCCAACGGCGGCAAGCTCAGTCTCTGCAAAGCCGATCTCGGTCAGACAGGGTACGCCAGCCAGCTCGCTGCCCGCCAAGTGGCCATTGCTGGCATAGGCGGCGTAGTCTGTTGCGGTTAACCGCTTTAACCAGGCATTTTTATAGGGGGTGAATACCGAGAAAGGTTTGCCGGCCTGGGTGAGTACCTCGTTATGGTCAAAAATTGCCTGATCTTTCAGGTCGTGGAAAGCAATGCCTGTGCTGCCCAGCATCTCGGCAATCAGCTGGTCGCGCGCCTTGGCCGCCGGCTCGTAGTCGCGGTTGGCGTAGACGGCAGAAACGCCAAGCTGGCGAGCGAGCAAGGGAATTTCTTCGCTCGCCCGGCCGTGGCGAACAATCAGCCCACCGCCCTTGGTACGCAGCGCGCTGTCCAGTTCAAGTAGCGATTCATGGATGAAATGAACACGGCGGTCATGCTTTGAGGGCAGCGCATCCAAAATTTCAGTGTCGAAAACAAAGGCGCAAAACACCTGTTGCGCGCTGGCGAGGGCCGCGCTGAGGGCGGCGTGGTCATGGTCGCGCAGATCGCGACGAAACCAGACGAGGGCTTTTTCATTATTCATGGTTGGTTTGTACCTCGCCGGCGATTAAAATTCCAGTCATGGACAACGTCAATCTGACTGATAACTTTCTCATCGCCATGCCGGCGCTTGAAGACCCTTATTTTGCCCACGCTCTCGTCTATATTTGCGAGCACAACGAGAATGGCGCGCTGGGCATTATCGTCAATCGTCCGATCGACATGAATCTGGCGGGCCTTTTCGACAAGATCGATATCAAGCTCGATGCCGAAAGCCTCGCTGGCTTGCCAGTCTATTTTGGTGGCCCGGTGCAACTGGATCGCGGTTTTGTGCTGCATCGGCCGATTGGCCTGTGGCAATCAACATTGGCAGTGAATAGTGAAGTTGGCCTGACCAGCTCGCGTGATGTGCTGGCTTCGGTCGGTAGCGCCGGGTTGCCCTCGGAAATTATCGTTACCCTCGGTTATTCCGGCTGGGATGCCGGGCAGCTGGAAGAGGAATTGGCACAGAATTCGTGGTTGACCGTACCAGCCAAGGCCAGCATCCTGTTCGACCTGCCGCCGGAAGAGCGTTTGCCGGCGGCGATGCAGAATCTCGGTATCAGCTTCTCACAACTCTCCGACGTCGCCGGGCATGCCTGAGGGCACAGTCCTCGCCTTCGATTTCGGCGAGAAGCGGATCGGTGTCGCGACGGGGGAAACCCTGCTCGCCAGCGCTCACCCACTGGCCGTCATTCGCGCCGAGTCGAACGATGAGCGTTTCGCGGCGATTGGCAAATTGATTGCTGAATGGCAGCCGGTACAACTGGTTGTCGGTTTGCCGACCCATGCCGATGGTAGCCCGCATGAAATGACCCGCCTGGCGAGCAAGTTTGCCGAACGCTTGAAACGCCGCTTCAATTTACCTGTCAGTTTTGCCGACGAACGCCTGACCTCGCTTGACGCCGAAACGCGCCTGCGTGAAACCGGCCGCAACAGCAAGGCAGCCAAACCGCTGCT